>Ga0214479_100718_pt1 | contig 17668 bp, 13 predicted proteins | sample M1_20Mar14CPVII9_5_FD_165054 | JGI IMG/M metagenome (GOLD analysis project Ga0214479, IMG submission 165054) | Marine eukaryotic communities from Monterey Bay, California, United States - M1_20Mar14CPVII9sort6BwellE14 | ecosystem: Environmental > Aquatic > Marine > Unclassified | place: USA...
AGACGTAGTCGTCGTGGTATCCAACCCTCTGACCAAAGTTGTCTCATTGATGCATCAACAAGAGGAGATCCTGTATTTCCAACACACCAAAGTTTGAATTTCTCATCCTTGTTACCGTCCGATGAGTGGCATGACTTGTCCATAAACTCTAGTACAGCCTCACCTCGTCTAATTGGTCCGAGTAATCCATAACATATATACGACCAATCACGCCACAGAATATCACGTCTACGGACTCCGGCCTTTGCTGCTCTTTGTGGGGATATTAGACCGTATCGAAGATATGGTGATAGCTTTGTGTTTATAGATCCCCTTTCTGTTAGTGATGATGTTTGTTCAGATTCTAACATCTCTCTATTGTTTGATGATGATCTTTCTATACTTCTATTGATACTACTTGCACGTAGTATGGCCTCATCTTCAGAAACATCGCCCCAATCTATCAATAGTTGTTTAGCCCAAGATGGGAAGCTTTCCACTTTTGGTATCGATATTGAAGTTGATATTGTTGTATCGGCCAAAGGAGATGGTAGACTTGATATCTCCATAGTTGGTTTATCATATTCATCTCTCTCTGGTATTGTATTACTTAGAAATGTACTCCAACGAAGTGCTCTACCTCCCATTCTACTTCTGCCTAATGCTTTACTTACTCTATCAAATGGTATTAGTAGTCCATCATCATCGAAAACTTCCACTACATTTGGGGTATATGTTATTGTATTGTCATCAAGTATACTTTGTACTTTGTCACGCAGTTTTGATGTGTAATTGCAGTGCCTATCGAGTAGAGAAACATCCATAACTACATGAGATGGGTTAACTTCTTTTGTCGTCTTCGCCATGATAGATACCATATCATCACTATCTCCACTACAACCACGAGTTGGAACTAACCATAGCTTCTGTCCAAATTCTGCTAACGAGTTATTCAATGAATGTAATGCTGCATATCCAAATGCCTGAACTGGAGTTAGTTCATGTATCGAATTAGCTTTTGATATATCATATGGCCAACATATGCATATGGTAAGCTCATCTGTACCAAGTTCTGCCGCTTTACATAATGCTAAGTTATCTCTAATACGTAGTCGATTTGTAGATAGCCATAATAATGCTGTTTGTTTCTGTTCATGATCTGCTGTTGTATCTCTTCTTGATGTGTAGATGGATGAAGAACAATGTCTTGATGTTATTATGCTGCTGGTATCTTTGGATAGAAAACCTTCAACCTTTTGCAATACTCGACTTCTTATTGATCTATACCGTATATGTGATATGAGGAATGCAGATGATTGTGTTAGTATCATCATTAACAAGGCAACAAAGGCCATCATATCATCATATTATATCATTCATCTCATCGTCACTAAAAAAACTTCTTTACTCCCCAGCAACCAGAATCAGAGGAGACGACGCGCGTCTAATGCGACCCGACTCAATAAGAAGTAATGCGCTCCTATTGCATCCGTCTATGAGCCACACGTCAATGCTCTCAGGCCTCGAATCTTAAGATGAGCAATAACATGACAAATTCGAAATCTATTGCAATCACAATTCATACTTAGAGTGCTCATAAAACAAAACTCGAACATATACATAACATCATCATCAAAGCAATAACACATCAATCATGAAGCTCTTTCTACTAACCGCTACAGCTGCATTGTTCATCGCCAATGGTACATACGCTCAAGAGAATGCTGCCGAGGTACGTAAATCCATATGATATGTGCATATCATATGCACATCAACATAAGTTGATGTGCAGGTGTTATCATATGCACGACATGATTATCTCTATTATGCACAATCATATATTATCTCTCTTATCATATGATATACGAACTCACTTCTCCTTCTATGCATTCTCCTCCAGATCGACTTTGGTGATTTAAATACCGATGAAGTAAAAGATCTTTTCGTATCTGAACTCTATGACGGTATTGAGTTAGACGAAGAAGACGAAGATGAGGAGATCAGCCAATTCGTGTATGTTGGAAAGGGTGGGAAGGATGATTGCAAAAGAGACAGAGATTGTCGTCGTCGGGAGATCTGTGAGACTAGACGTAGAGGACCAAACAGATGTGTTGAGGAGGGAGGACGCTCTTGTGACCGAAATGATGATTGTAGAAGTGGTCAACGTTGCTCTCAGGATGGAACTTGTATCAGGGATAGGAGCCGCCGCCCTAGATCTGGAGATCGATGCAAGAAGCGATCCGACTGCGGAGCTAACCAGAGGTGTGGTAGTAATGGACGTTGTGTACGTCGTGACCTTGACGAGTTGGATGAGGTTGCTGAAGAGGAATAAACTTTGATTTAGATATTGAAACTGAAGAGGAGTTTAGAGGTGGGGTATCTTTGACATTGTATTAGTTTGTATTTGAGAATGAGAGTATTGGACATGTTTGTTAAAGGATCAAGAGTCAAGATAGCATATATGCCTTTAATTAGAAAACTGTATTGCCAATAGTGAACACATTCTATGTACCCTACTTTGCTTTTAGATAGAGATCTTTTTTTGCACAAGATATGAAATTGACTGCTAACTTTCCATTTGCAACATGACCCTGAAGTGGCATTATAATATAGCATTAAAGTAAGGTTTCACATCATATGAATACAATAGTAGAGTAGAAGGAGATCTATCGAGGCTAACACTAGAGTCAGAGTACAGTTAGTAAGAGATGGTTATTTGAGGTTATTTGGCTGCCTTTGGCAGCGGTATCCTCGCAGAAAATAAGATCAGTGGCAAAGATAGGGTATTTTCAGAGTTAGGTACAATATCATATTGAAGATGGAAGCAGCTATTAAACTTGCGACATCATGCTACTTAGATTAGCCAGGAGAAGTGTATATTAGATGTTATGTTCTAGTTGATTATATGACAGAGCGTGTGAGAGGCGATTAATATATATCACTCATACATTGTCATTTATTCTCATTCTCATGTCTTCCGCCAACAAACAAGATATGGAAGAAGCTACTGATCAGCAGCCAAATCAAGCAGCACCGCCTCTAGATCAGAATGATGATATTGAATCTAAACCTGCACAACAACAATCACTAGTCAGAGGAGATGCCGTACGTCGATCTAAAGGATCCACTGTAGAACAAGAAAAAGAAGGATATTTGAATCGTCGAAGTTTCATAGCCAACTTTCTCCTCCTCCTTGGGTATACATTTGGTTTATGGTTTCAGGTATACGAATTCCTTGGTAGAGATAGAACAACGATTGCAATTACTGTATACTTTGTGGCGTTTGTACTTCTGATATTATCAGGATTGTTGGAGTTATCTGTTGACATATTCTCAACACGATCTGTCGGACATGGAAGATATCATAGCACTAGTGAACGATGGAATAGATTCATTTCATGTCTGTTCATATCAGCGGGTATATTGGACATAATAGCATTTGTTTATTGGATGCAGAGAGAACCAGTTACAGAAAGACAAGTACTATTAGTATCGGCATACATTTTATTAGTGATGGCTATCATAGTCATGTACTTTCAGATGGTAGAAGTAAAGAAGGATACATGGTCGGGGACTTTATCATCAGACAAGGTGGATTTGGTTGCAAATGGAATAGTGTTGGTTGTTACGATATTGGGGGTGGTACTGAGACATATGGAGCTCTCCTCAAATGATTATGGAGATGCTACAGATCGGCTAGAGTTGGCAACAGTTCCAATATGGCTTTTCTCCTCAATACTATATACTTTTACAGATTTGCTTCGACTACAAACGATGATTGAAGTAGGCAATGCTTGGTACTAAAACAATTGAAAAATAATAATAGCTGTAATCTTAATGATGTAGACAGAATCATAACGAGATGTGCTTGAGTTTCTTCCTTAGCTCTTCATTCTCCTTTGCCATCTCCTCATTCTCTTTGCGGAGTTTTGAGTTCTCTTCTTTTTGCTTTGCAATTTCGTCTAACATCAATGTCAATGGTACTGTATCCGGGGCACAATCACGACATTCAATCCCGAGTTTCTTTATTTCATCAAGATTACAATCAGTGCAAAACGTTGAATTGCATTCCTCGCAGGCCTTTACATCGTATTCTTTACCATTGTAACAATCGGCACAATGTCCCTTACCACAGTTATCACCCTGACATTGACGATATGGTACACAATACTCACAACGAGTCCTATTGCAACCACCACACGTATTCAAACAATTCTCACAAGTAGCATCTTCACATTCATCACACAATTCCATTTCCCCACACCCCTTGCATTTCATGTCAAGACAGTTTGTACAACTTGTTGATTTGACACAATCTGTACAATATGTTCTATCACAGGTGTTGCAAGACTGTATACAAAAGCCACCATTTAACACATTTTCTCTGCTGTAATCATTACAATCACTGCAGATAGGTGCCAGGCAATCATAGCAAATTTCTCTGTTATGATTACTACACATCCAATCCCCAATTCCTTGTATATCCTCATTACACTTTGAGCAAATCATAACCCGGGTACTGAATTGTTCATTGTACCTCCTTTTAAAATCTCGGAGATGATATGGACGGTCCCATTCACGTGTCCAATTCGTAGGAAACTGTATATGTTTCAATGAGCAACTATCAGGAGAAACAATACTAACAAGGATGGGTGCAACAACCTCTTCAGAAATCTTTGACTCCGGTGCGGGGTATGGATGCTCGTTCTTTCTAACAAGGCTTAAATCAATCTGCTCCAATACTACACTACCCCGCAATGGATATAAACCTGTACCTGTAATATTAATACACCCACATAACTTTAATCTTTTGAGCACATCTTGTGCATTAATACTTTTTAAGACTGCACTGATATCATTATCTGTCAGTTTGTTTGCGAGTACTCTCTCAACTTCCTCAAAATCTAATATATCCCATCGTGATGCCGATATGATGGCAGTGCTAATAGGTGATAGGCGATGCATCAAATTATCATTTTGCCACGAAGATGATGAGGTAAAAGCTACTGCTAATATCGCCCTCGACGGCTTGGATAAATAAGCTGCTATATCAACTATGAAACCAACAGGTAAATTACTAAAGTGTAGGGTATCAGCGGCAGTCCGCCGACGCTTATTGTTACTATTAGACGCCATTCTCTCCACAAAATTAATAGGAAGAGTCGCAAATTGAATTAACTTTATATTTTAGCGATGAAACGAAGATCTACGATATTTTAATGTGTAATGTGCTGCCACTTTGCAAATGAAATACGCCGTCCAAGCCTTGTGTATTGCTACGTCTTTTCCATGGGGTAGTGCGTTTGCTAGTACTAGTGCTCGTGGAAGAATATCAACTTTTGTAACGTCGGCGGCCAGCAGATCACAAACATCAACATTCGTCCTCCCCACTTCAATATCGGCATCAACTAACAATAGACATCAAAGAAGCATCATATCATCAACTAAAATGTCGACATCACTATCATCTACAGCCAATACTGATATAATACAACAGACTAATAATCGAGTAGCTTTACTGCAAATGCCAGTAACATCTTGCAAATCAACCAACATACAAACAGCAAAAGAATACATACAAAAAGCATATCAATCAGGTGCTCAGTTATGTGTCTTGCCTGAGATATGGAATTGTCCATATGCAACATCAGCTTTTCAAGAGTATGCAGAAGTATTACCAAATGTTGGTGATTCATTATCAAACAACGAAGAGCAAGGTGGAGAGTGGGGTGAATCATCAAAGTTTTTAATGTAGATTGCAAAATCAACAAACATGTGTATAGTCGGAGGATCTATACCGGAAGTATCCAATAACAAGATATACAATACATGTTTAATCATTAATCCAAGTGGTAAAGTAGTTGGTAAACATCGTAAGGTACATTTGTTTGATGTTAATGTTCCAGGTGGGATATGCTTCCAAGAGAGTGAAACATTAACGGGAGGTGAACAGGGGGCTACCTACTTTGATGTTGATGGTATAGGTAGAATTGGTGTTGGTATATGGTATGTAAATGTGATGTCTATGGTATTGTTTTATACTTTTATGGGCTGGTGGTTGCTCACCCCCCTTTGCAAATGCTAACAATCTAAAACACATCAAACAGCTATGACATTCGCTTCCCAGAATATGCTCTTCTTTTGACTCAGATACATCAATGCAAAGTTCTGATATATCCCGGAGGTATGTTGCTATGATGATATTTTGTATCTCTTTTCTAATACTTGATCTCACTCAATACTGCCTCTTATATATATCAAAACAGCATTCAACTTAACGACTGGTCCTGCTCATTGGGAACTATTGCAACGAGCTCGAGCAGTTGATGGTCAATGTTATGTACTAACGGCAAGTCCAGCACGAACCTCGCCACCGAAAGAAGAAGGGAAGTATCCACATTACTCAGCATGGGGACATTCAACAGTAGTATCACCTTGGGGCGAGGTTGTGGCAACATGTGATGAGCAACCTAATATGGTAGTTGCAGACTTGGATATGAATAAGGTAGATGAGATGAGGATTGCAATACCGACAATGTCTCAAAAGAGACATGACTTGTATAGACTGGTCAAGGGAAATGGTGATGAATAAATGAGTCTACGAGTAATAATGGACAGTCTTAGCATCTATCTCGCATCTCTTATCAAACTATCTGCTACTAAACTACCCATCTACATAATACTCGAGCTATTACTGTTCTTAATCGATACCATTACTTGGTAATGGAACCGTTAACAGAGTTTAAAGAAGATGTCATCTATCATCACTGTCATCTTTCAGTTTAGGCCAAGATAACGAACAATCATCACCATCTTTGAAAGAATCATTAGACGATGGTAAGCTTATACTATCATTTTCACTTTCCTCATCAGCTTTGTTCGGTCTATTGCTGTTAGGAAATGAAATCGGCTCAACCTTCTTTGAATCAGTATCATCAGAACCCATTGACTTCTTCTCATCTAAATAACTACCACCCTTCTTCTTGCCATATATTGAGTCATCCAAGAATACTTGTGGGTCAAATTGTTCACCTTCTTCTTCTTCATCTTTAGTAGCGGTCATCACTTCTATTGGAACTTGCAATTGCTGCTGTGTACTATGATCAATACCATCATCACTCTTTCTACATTTAGTACTTTGTTGAGGGATTATAAGTTCATGTCGGGGATCGTCAAAAAGCATCCTTCTCATTAACATGTCATTCTGAGATGATAAAGATTTGATTTCTTGTCGTAGTTTATCTTGTTGCTCCTTTGTAAGCGATGCGTCAGAACGTTTTCTTGGTGCTAGATTTGCATTAATACTTTCATTATTGTTCGTATTGTCTACGTTGTCAGGTAGTAGTTCAAGTGCATCTAATAAGTTAGAGAAGCTTTGCCAACTCTTTGAACTTGCCATACTACCAGACACACTGCTATCGGAGAGGTTAGTGGTTGATTCAGTACTTCTAGCTGAACCTGTTGATAGCATCCTACGAAACCTACTTATACTTTGCCTTTTACTATTATCAGTGGGTACCATTATACCTCTATTTGTTTGACATGATACATCATTATCTTCAGTTGTTTCATCTTTAATCTCTTTGGATACCATCCGTTGAAGTGTAGCTTTATATCCAGCGTTAGTTACAAAGCCTAATGTCTTTACTTCAGATTTAATACATTGCTTATCTTCTATACTATACTGCTGTGCTCTTTCAGATGTGTCCATTTGATATTGGCGATATGTGTTTGACTTTGTGAAGTTTTAGATATTGTTTATTTTCACTTGTTATTATGATGTGTTAGGTATGTATTGCAGTAGCCAATGTTTATAAATATATACACCTGGAGACATATGTAGTATGATTACCCTCGATATTATACATAGGATAGAACAGGAAATAGGATGCGTTTGTTGTTTACGTCGTCGATTTTTTGCACCTCGCCTCAAATGACCCCAATCTTTCCGGTCTCGATATTGAGAATTGTTGTGTCGCAAGTTTATCCCTAATTGAGGAGAGAAACTGACAATAAAGCTATCTTTTCATTGCTAAACAAACCTTAAGATTTATTGACGCTTATTCCTATTATACAGTAACATCTACTTGACATTTAGAAACATCGATAAAGACTCTAACGCTTTGTCCAAACAATAAACCGTAAAGCAAATAGCTTGAATATCTCAATAGCAATCAAAAAGATTGCCACCGAGAACATACAATAGTACCATTTGAACGGGGCCGAAAAGCCCTCGTCATCGTTATAGTTAGCCCAGCCAAACACAAAGAGAATTAACTCTCCTGGAATATAAATTCCTTTCTCCATAATATCAAACACGAAGGTGGCAATCCCTAACAAGTCGTTAATGATATCCGATATCTGATTCTTAGCATCTTGAGGTAGAAGGGCACCAGCCAAACACAACACCATATCCAAGCTATTATCCTCGTCTGTTCCATTTGGAAGAGGTTGATCTGGTGTCAAGCCTGGGATAGTACTCTGGTCTTGAAGATGACGGCGCTGGATAGTCTTGACTGGCTCGATATCTTCAATGGAATATGGTTCTATCTGTAGAACAGGAGCCATGAGTTCTTGCAAATGGTCATCATCATCAAAGAAACAGCCCAACACCGACGTTACATTGACAGTCTCCATTACATCGTTAAACTGATTCGTACAAGGTGGACTTGATCGTAGGCCACTGAACAGATAACAATCAATGAATCCAGCCGAAAGAGCTTGCTCCTCGTCCTCAAAGCATCCACTAGCCATGGTGCATTCGATCAAGGCTGAAAGATTACTACTATCTAGGTTTGTTCCATCCCCGCCGGGTAACTGTGATACTAGACCGAAGATGCTTGACATTTGCTCCTTCTGTGTTGAATTGCCACCGTCAAAGGCGAATAACTGATCAACATTGACACCCTCGAGTAACTGTCCAACATCTAAATGGTAATCGCTCCCAGCCAATTCATTCGTCACTAGTCCCTGTAGAATGTAGTGAAACAGATTAGCCCAATAGGCCCATTTCCAACCGTCGGGCATTGCGGCATAGGTTATAAGGAAGCCCATCAAGATGACAGATAGCATCACGGAGAGGCCTCCTAATCCATTGGCACTCTCCTCGTTGGGTGTGGCCAAGGCGTATAGTTGGCCCATAGATTGTATCACCCAATTACTTAGGTAGAGCATGAGAATGAAGAAGCCAACCTCCTCACCACTAACTTTGAATCCAGCTAAGAAGTAGAAACATATGAACATCAACAAAGTGTTAATGGCATGAAAAGGCTGATCCGCGAGTAATTGGCCAATTCCGTATGATATACGTCCATAACAACCGCTGACCGTCTCCCGATATAGCACTGCACGATCCTCTACTAGAGGCACGACTGTAGCCTGCATAGGAATGACAAGAACGAAGACGAGGAAGAAGATGGCGCCGATACTAAAGACCGCACCACTGAGTATATTCTTTGGACCATAGAATAGAATTCCAAGAAAGAGTGACATGACGATTGATGAAGTCATTCTCATGAAACAGTAGCTAGGGTTCCTCCATTGTACGATGATGTGACGCTTTGTCAATAAGATAATCTCCTGTATGAAGTTGTTAGCCCTCTCAGTTGCAATAGAAGGAGGATCCGATTCTCTTCCCTTGTCCATCTCGTCATGAATTGAATCAACAAGTGCAGCACTAATGCCAGACGAGTCGAACGCCGCTTGGGCGTCATCGGGCTCCATATCGGCCAATACTGCCAAACAGAAATCGGCTGGGTTACATTGGTCTGGTACATTCTTGTTGGCAAGTTTGCTGAAGTGATCAAGCAAAGGAGAGCCTGACTCTCCCATATATGTCATCTTACCACCCTTGGTTAGTAATAGAACATCGTCAAAGGCATTAAAGATGCTAATAGAAGGCTGATGAATGGTAGCAACAGTAATCAAACCTAGTGAGTCTGTCGCTTGACGGACGGCATTCATAACAAGAGCGGCGGCATTTGTGCCAAGCCCCGTCGTTGGCTAAAGAGTTGGAATTGAAAGAGGGATGTGAGCAGATGTATGTGGATATGGACTACCATTTGCAAAGAGTACACACAAATGGACTTACTTCGTCTAAGAACAGAATCTTTGGTAGTGCCACAAGCTCGTTAGCAATGGTTACTCTCTTACGAGCATGTTTTGGGAGACCCTCACCATCTTTCTCTCGGCCTATGATGTGATTGCTCCATTCTTCGAGATCCATAAGTTTCAAAGTACGCTGAATCACACTCTCTTTATCAACATCCTTTGAAAGACGGCAGTTGGCAGTGAATCGAAGTGTTTCCAAGACAGAGAGATAAGGGTTAAGGATGTCAGATTGCTAATGTTGGAGGGAAGGAGACAGATGTCAGTGAATTGAGAAAGTACATATCCTTGCACAAAATTTAAAAAAAAATGCATATCATGTGCACACTTTTAGCATACCTCAGCATATCCTGATATCTTCCTCCATGCCGACTCTTCCTTTGGCCTACCATCGATGAGGATATCACCTGTGATCCTACCGCCAGTCTTGTACCCAGCGATGACATCAAGCAGTGTTGTCTGTGGTGATAGATACGAATGAAAGCAAGGTGAGTTAAAAGGATACCAAAGAAGGAAAAAAGTTGTTATGGTAAGTATTTGTGAGAGATTGGCTCACCTTTCCGGCTCCTGACGTCCCCATCAAACAAGTCATCCTACCACGACGAAAGTGCACATCAACATGATCAAGTAGAGTGATGGTAGAGGGTGCTGCCTCGTCATTATGTCTCCAGCTATTCCTTTCTTCCTCTGCCGCTATGGATCCTACCGATGCCGAAACCTTCTTTCCAGCTAGCTTAACTGTCACCTTCCTTACCAATTTCCTTATATTAATGCCAGCAGACTTGGTCTTTAATGGCACTTCATAGCTAATGTTTTTGGCAATTAGAGATGACGGCCAAGATGAGTCATTATTGGTGTCCTCCTCAGCATTACTTTCACTATCAGGTCTCTGACTTCCGATGCCGAATGATTTCATAACAGTTGCTTGAGAACGTCTAATTTGATGATGATACCATGACCGAGTCTTCTCAATGAAGATGAACCCGAGGGTATCGTATATCAATGCAAATAAGAAGACCGTGAATATGTCAAATACTTTGATAGATGTTGTACCGGCAAACGCAGACCTGGGAAGGTTATACCCACTTAACCACTGATTACCTCCAATCTCAATTGGCACAGCAGAATTACCACTAGCTCCTCCAAGATCAGATTCAAACATCAAGTCATAAAACTCGTTCAGCATTAGTCCTTCAAATGCGTATGACACTGGTGTTAACCAACTTAACCAACGAAGTATGGGTGGAATTGATAAGTAACTTGGCATGAATCCTCCGACGGTGCCGAATATCAAAATGATGACCGATGACATTGAATTGGCAGTCACTTGCTTCCTATACAAAGCACAGAGAAGTCTACCAAGGGCTTGTCCAGCACACTCCAAAGCAATTAACATACCAAGGAAGTAAAAGAATCTTCCAGCACCATTTCTCATACCGACCCAAAAGTAGGATACAATGGCAAGGATACACGCTTCTAAAATACTTAGCGGAGCATCCGTAAGAAGTAGTGCAATGTAGGAACTCTTGGAGTCATAAAACTCGGCACTTCGATGCTTGAAAAGAGTGGCACGCTCCCTGAAGCATGATGGAAGAGTCACTGCTGCCGAGAGCATGAGCACAATGAAACAATGGAGGAAGATGTATCCATTCTTTGCCAAGGCACCACCAAGATTGTTTGGTGAGTCGGCAAAGAGACTACCAATCACCACACCGAATAGAATTGCAATACACATTCTCATCCATGTAACCGCGTTTCTATTGATCAACTTAATCCTTCTTGTAGATATCAACTTGAACCGATACATGAAAGAGTTGGGATACTCCTCATCAGGTAATAGAGCTTGTACAGTCATACCCTTCTCGGCAGTAGAACGAAGCTGTGCAATCTCGGTGGTGTACTTTTGACATGTTTTAGACATATCATAACGTGCCTTGATTTCATCTTCTGATTTACCAGACTTGTCCAATGATGCTTCGAGGACTAAGTCGGCAATACTACCCTTGTCATCCTTGGTGTCATATACGTTGGATGTGCCTAGAAAGATATTTCGTAATAGGGATCGATCCATAGGACCAAAGTAATTCATTTCCCCATCGCTTGATAAGACTAGGAGTTTGTCAAACAATTCCACCATTTCATCACTTGGTTGAAGAAGGGAGATGAATGCCGAGTAACCTCCCTCGTGGCAGGTCTATAAGTTCAGCGGCATAGGTAAAAGAATGTATTAGATCATATCATATGGTGGCCAAGAACAGTATATAAACAACAACACCACACCCCATCCAAGATACAGCATCCAATAAACAAGACACATATAATAACAACTTACATTAGCCAAATCTTGAATCAACTTAACACTATCAGTACTACTCAAACCGTCAGTAATGTTCTCCAAACAAACATATTTGCAATTCTTATCTAATATCATTTCACCAACTGTTACACGACGTTTCTGTCCACCACTAATACCTCGTAAATTCTCATCACCCACTACAGTATCAGCCACATGATCAAGCCCTAAACTAACCAACAATTCATTAACATCCTCTTCAATCACTTGATTAGGGGTATCATCTGATGCAGTACAACGTCGAGCAAATTCAAATGTTTCACGTACAGTTAATACCGGAGCATGATCTTGATCAGAAGGTGAAACATATGGACATAATCGTTTCCAACCCTGATAACTTTCACACATTGGCAGTCCATTTAAGGCAATTGTACCAGCCTGTTTATCCTGTTCACTTAACCGACCCGATAATGCACGTAATAATGTAGATTTCGATTCATCATTACTACCTAATACTAAACATAATTGTCCAGAGGGTAATACGCCCGATATGTTATTTAATGCATATAATGGATCACGTGATTCTGTAGAAACGCCAAGATATTCTTGTGCTACATATTTAAATGGTTTAACGAGTGTGCTATACCATTTCTTCTTCTTGCCTGGTACGTGTACTGATAGATTGGAGAACGATAGGGTATACTTTTCGGGTAGTGTTTTGTTATTGTTTGAGTTTGATGGTTGTTGTTGTTGTTGACGAGATGAAGATTCGATGAGAGGTTGGTTTAGATCTTCATTGCCCGTCGTATTAGTTCTGCCACCGACGGGGGTTAAGGGTGCCACCGCCGCTGACATATTCTTATATTGCTTTTATGGGCTGATAGAAGAGCCAATAGACAGTACAGCGCCATTGATGATGTAGCATGCAAATTGTCTCTCTTTATGTCATGGTATCCTTGGTGAAGCAAAGACGTTAGTCGCCACATTCCTACATTGTATTTTGGCCATATTTCCTCTTTCATTTAACATCACCACTCGCCACTCAATAATCAATTAACCAACCAAGACGATGTCTATTATCACCAATAAGCGTCGACGTACCGCCGCTGATACCCTACATATTAGTGATTTACCAGTTGGTTTCATAGCTGATGTATCGGCGTATTTAGCCAAGACATCGAGGGCGATATTAGCGGTAGCTTTGCAACCACAATCGTCATCATCATCGACATGCTCACATCATATGCATCAACTATCAATAATAAGTAAAGCAATAATATCATCAACTGATTGGAATCATTATAAGATAGATTTCTTGGATATAGAAAGGAGATTACTGCAGAAACTAACCGATGATGATGTTGGTAGGGTATTGACGGCTGTGAATGCACATGATATGCTCAAAAAATTAAAAATGACTGGTTGTATTGCAATACCTGGCCGTGGTCTTATTCAATACCGGGATCCTTTATATTGGAATTGATCACTGTATAACTCTGATGAAAATCGCAACAAAGAGTAGTACCACACGACGATGATACCACAAATGCAACTTAATATTATTTCGAATGGTATCTTTGGCATTGGCATTATTTCTGATATGACGACAGGGCCGACAATTGAATGAGATGTTAGTCTAGTATTCGTATGTTGTATCTAGACTCGACAGTACGACACCAAGTACATTCTTTGGATGGGTATACTGGGATATACTAGATTCCATGTACAATTATCTAGTTGGTGTATTACTGGTATAGAACTAGAACGATAAGAATATGCGATAGATGAACTTATAAAACCTTATTGATTGTAGTGATATTAAGTTAATCAACTAGTTCAGGCATCTCATCATCACTGTCACTATCACTTAACATCGCTTCTTGTGGATTGCCACATGTATACATATGATGATGATGATAATAATGATGATACTCATGAAGAAAGTGTATATGATGTAAATTCAATGAGCGCCGAGGGTAACTTATCCAATGATCCATCTCTATTGTATCTTCACTGTGACTAGCTTCATTTGGATTTGCATCTTCTCTATTTCTAGTATCAATGTATATTAACCTACCAGGCCGAGGTTGTGGGACGACAACTTCTTCTTCAATTATCGGAGATACCCAATAGAAAGTATGTGGAAAGTCAATCCTTAATCTCCAAATCATTTCAAATGTAAACTGATATAGTCTACTACGAATGCATCTCGGCCTAGTATTCCTCCTCTTTGCAAAGTATCTAAGAAGTCTATTCATGAGACGATTCATCTCGTGAATCTTGGTTTGTGATAATCTCGTTCTTTGTATTACTTGGACGATACATAGACCAATCATCATATAATATGTAATCGTCATTATCGTTTTCGTTATTTGATGTGTGTGGACTGTGATCATCATTGGTACTTGGTACGTTTAGCAATGGACCATGTGTGGATAGTAGGCAGGTTAAATTCTATCATGTTTGCATCGGTAGCATCAGAAAGACCGGGACTGCTCGGCACGTCACTTAGATTAGCGGTATCCTAATCTACTTGACTTGAGGGCCTCGACTTCGAGTCAGGGCGGGATGAGAGGTACTGATAGTACAACACATTATACTATCATCTTAAGTTGTTGTTGTATCATCCTCTCCATCTTCTTCTGAACTACTAATGTTGCCATTATTATGGCTCCTTTGAAAAGCCACCAACTCGGCATATCTTCCCTTGAGATTCATAAGCTCGTCATGTGTCCCCTGCTCTACTACCCTCCCTGCGTCCATAACTACAATTTCATCACAATCTTGTATAGTACTGAGCCTGTGTGCTATGATAATACACGTGGTATCCTTCCCAACTTCCTTGAGATTATTCATAATCTCCAATTCGGTATGACTGTCAAGCGAAGAAGTTGGTTCGTCACAGAGTAGTATTGGAGATTTCTTGAGTATGGCACGTGCAAGTGATACACGTTGCTTCTCACCACCGCTGAGTTTCAACCCTCGTTCACCTACAATGGTATCATATCCGTTTGGTAAACTCATTATTATATCGTGAAGCTGTGCTCTCTTGGAGGCTTCTAATACATCATCCCAAGAGGCATTTAAATTGCCATAATGTATATTGTATCCAATTGAATCATTGAATAGGACCACATCTTGAGGAACGACCGCTATTGCCTTGCGGACTGATTCGGTTGTATATTCAGAGATGTCCTTGTTACCAATACGAATTGTACCCTTGTCAGGAGCATAGAAACGGTATAATAATCGTAGTAAAGTCGACTTGCCACAGCCACTGGTACCTACAATGGCAATTGTCTTGCCTTGTGGGATAGTGAACGTTGTTCCTCGAAGGATTGGTCGCTTGGTTGGTGCTGTCATATCATCTCCATCCTTCTTATCAACCACTTCGTTTGCACTACCATCATCCTTCTTCTTCTCACCCTTCGACTTTGGTTCATGTTTCGATATATCATATGCAAATTCCAACTCATCAAACTCAATACACGTACCATCCAAACTCGGTTCATAAACAACTGCATCATCTCGATCAACAATTGCCGACTTAGTATCCCTCAATCCAAACATTGCCTCCATATCAATAAAACACTGTTGTGTTTCTCTATACACACTCCCAATAAAGTTTAATGGCACGCTCAATTGAAATAACAGTCCATTAACTAATACCAAATCACCAACAGTGGCTTGTCCCGCCATTAAATCTTGTGTAGTTAAATACATTATTGTTGTTAACCCTACCGTGAATATAGCACTCTGACCAAAGTTTAGTATAGCCAATGATTGTGAAGTTTGTAATGCACTATATTGATATTGCTTTAATGTTGATTCATATGTAATGCCTTCGTGTTTTTCATTATTACAATATTTAACAGTTTCATAATTCAACAGACTGTCTGATAACTTTCCAGATGCTAAATTGTTTAATCGATTCATATCCTTACGGAATTGTGTCCGCCATTGTGTTATACCTATGGTATATCCGACATAGGCACCAATTGTTGCCAAGACAGTCGTGGCATGTGCAGCTCCAAATGTATACCCCAAACATCCCGTAACAACACCCACTTCCAATATCGTGGGTACAGTATTAAACACCATGGCATTTAATACAAAACTAATAGATCGATTACCACGTTCAATGATACGACTTAAGGATCCTGTATTTTTATTTAAATGATAGGATAAATCGAGTTTGTGGACATGATCGAATGTTGAACGGCCTACTGATCGGATTGCTGATTGGGCTACATTTGCAAAGATTGCGTTTCGACTTTCTTGGAATAGTGATGAGAGTGTACGTGATGTACCGTAGGATAGGAGGAGTATCGCCGGTAAAGCTGGTATACCTAATATTGTTGTATCTATTATTGATTGTGGTATAATTGATGTTTGTATTGCCAAATCTGCTGCTGCTGATGTATTGTCAGATAGTGAATTGGTGTAAAGTGGCAGAGTATCAATCAATGATTTGAATACATATGGCGTAGCAATGGTAACACCTTTCCCTGCTATCATTAGTGATATTGAGATTAGTACACGTTGTCGCATTGCTACTGCGTGGTTGTATGCTTCACTGTTTTGTACTTGTTGTTGTTTATCGTCGGTGGATAGCTTGTTCATATCGTCATGACTTTCAAGATCAGGAGGAGGCAACTTTGGCCAAACATGTGACCCTAGTTCCTTTGCTATTCTCCAATTTCGATGTGTTGATGATTGATTATGATTCTTTTTCTCTTCTTTCGATGTATGGATTGAAGATGGTGCTACATTGCTTGTTGTTGCAAATCGATACTGCTCATTATTAAATTTCTGCCCAATATTATGATATCTGATATGTTGCTCATTCTTATCAACTGACGATAATGAAAACGATGTTGATGATAGATATGATAGAGCTGATGTGTGTAGTAATCGACGGTTGATACTGTTGCTACTACGAAGTAGTGAACCTACTGCTAGTGAAGACATCATCATTCAGTATAGAGTAATCAGATAAATAGGTCTTTGCAATTTTGACTTTTGTGCCTAGTCGTCAAAGTCGCCACCAGAAGAGAATAAAATATGATATGAATATTGTGATACTAACTATTGTTGGATAAGAAGTAGCAGCAGCTAATGTTCGACGGATTCAATAGGAATGACGCTATAATTGTGTCATGTCGGCGGAAAAAAAGTGATGAGTTTGGTTTTGCTGAGATACTTACAAGTGGAATGTATTTGGCAATTGCAAATTCTTTGCTGCAGAGGTTCTCAGAGGTTGCATGTGATTTAGTGATAAGGACAAAG
>Ga0214479_100720_pt1 | contig 17601 bp, 11 predicted proteins | sample M1_20Mar14CPVII9_5_FD_165054 | JGI IMG/M metagenome (GOLD analysis project Ga0214479, IMG submission 165054) | Marine eukaryotic communities from Monterey Bay, California, United States - M1_20Mar14CPVII9sort6BwellE14 | ecosystem: Environmental > Aquatic > Marine > Unclassified | place: USA...
ATTTCTCCTCGGTGAAGATATGAATAAAGAGACAGAAGCCTGGTTCGAAGACCATGCTCTCTCCTTACTAAACAATTATACTATCTTTCTTCTTTATTCTGGCAGTCGATGGTATGGAAGCATAATGTCTCCATCAGGTGAGAAGATTCCTGATGAGTGCATAAGATGTGTTCAAATAATGTGCCTTACCTATTCATCTTCTCTTCCCCATACCTGCCACTTTGAGCATAGTCATGGGCAACTTCCATGATGATGAGTTTCTCTCAGAATATCACTCATTTTGGGAACACTCTTACAAAAAGGACAATACATTCTTAATCAGTGAAGTTACTTTTGACGGTGGTCCGGCTGAGGTTGAATTCTACCTAGGCAGTCGACAAGTTGAACACGTTGACCTTGATTCAGGTCTATTCTACTGCATGTAAGTTTACTCTTTTCTTTGGTATGGCATGTCAATTATGAAGGATGGCTAACTGGTTTTCTTGTCTTTATTAGGTCGGACAATGAATGCAACAAGACTGCTACCTAGGGTATGTAATGTACATAATGAACAAAATGAAGCTAAGGTACCCTAGCAAAGCTTGAGATAGATCCCTTCGTCGAATGCCAGGCAGGGGTGTCAATTGATATTAGACTACACCTAGTAATGGATAATGAGAAGTTAACAACTAGACTTTATTGCTTCTTTATGTATTGGTGATCAGAAGTGATAAGTAAAGAGGGAAAGCCAGGGGTTCATATCAAAAATGGGAAAGCTATATCAATATCAGCAAGCTACCCTACCGCCCCTAGCAGCTAATAGCGTATCAATAACACAGAAAGGATACTGACTTGTTTATGAAGTGAAGAATACGAGGGACGCCGAGGGTTTAATTGATTACACCTAGATAAGCATGTACATCTTCCTTTACCTAGTATACATACAGTTCTTCCACCCAGATAAATAAACATGTTTCAATTGGTGGTGGTCATAGTTCTCATCCTTAAAAGAGTTTCATTATGAAAACTTCAATTTGCGATAACAAAAGAGTTGCATTAGATAGAAGTGTTGGCCAGTTGTGTGTTGCCTGTTGCTTTTATATTATCATGGATTCAAAGGCTCGAAAGCCGGGTAAAGGTGAGGTTTAGTAGTGATATTATGCGATGGTGTATTAAGGTATCTCTCACCTATCTAACTACCTTTGGATTACTCTCACACTATCACATAACAATATGGTACCGTACTAATATAGGAAAAGGAAAGGCCTTGAATGCAATTGCAGCGGCATCTGGTCGTGATCCAGCTTCCATCGTCAAGTCAGTAGAGGAGGCGGAACAGGCAGTAGCTGCCAAGAACGCTAAGCACGAAGAAGAAGAAGAGGCCAAGAGAATACCAGAGGAACAAGCAAAGTTGAAAGAAAAGGAAGAAGTTACTACATTACAAATATTTAACAAATTATCACCACAAGAACAATATCAGTATGAATGTTTTAGACGATGTGGATTTGCATCAAACCCTATTGAGAATTTTGTTGCCAAGACATTAGTGGAAGAAGCTAATCGTCGTTATTTAGTTCGAAGAGGGGCAATGGTAGGATTAGGTAGAATGCAGAATGGTGATAACGTTAGTAGTGGATATAGTGATGATGGCATTAGTAATGATGTTGCTACAATTACGGATACATCGGAAGACTCAACTACATCCAACCAGAATAAGAAACGGAGAAAGTATAGTACTAAACATTTACTGAAAGAAGAGTCAAAAAGAAGGCGAATTCAACCTCCACCTTATATCTTAAAAGGAAGTGTTGGCAGTGGAAATTGTGGCTCGTTGTCATCGGGTGATATACCTCCACTGTCAGACCTTGTTGTGCCAAACTCTGCCTCTGAGATAGTGGCAGTCGTATCGGCAATGGCCAAGTGCTATGCACAACGATTGGTTTCTGCAGCTAAAAGAGTTGCCAATGCAGAAGAGGAAGAAAAGAAGATGCAAGGTACGTCAATAACTGTAGAGAATGCACCACAGAGACCACTGGAACCGTATCATTTTTTAGAAGCACATCGACACAGACAAAGTGCTGGGCTAGATCCTGGATTCTGGATGGCTCGCCCTGAAAACAATGTTAGTAGTGGATTTAATAAAGGGGCAGTTGGAATGGTGGAAGCTGCTGCTTTGGGAACTATTGACAGGGAACGGGTAAATTATCTGGCAGCTCTGGAAGCTCAAGAAGATTTTGATAAGAAGAGTAAAGAGATAATAGAACCTGAGCAGGAGACGCAGAAGAAAGACGAGACTAATGACGACAAGATGGATGTTGAGGAAAGTAAGGGCAGTGATGAAACGCAGGAGAAGGAGGCAAGTTCTGCAGGAGCCGTATCAACGTAATGGTTTGCGTGATACAAAAAAGGCAGGGAATATACTTTAAGTTGAATAGCCACACTCGCACCCGTAACAATAAGTCCAGAGAGTATCCCAACTCTATTTGTTTATCCTTAGTCTTCTATTCGTAAATCGTAAAACCTTTTCACTGAAACAAAGCCACCAAAGTACAAGTGCATATGGTATGTGTCTTTTTGTGTATCTTCCTTTCTTTTCTCTCGTGGTGTGGCCGATTGCCCACTAGTAAAACATAACACTGATAGTTGATCAATTGGTAATACGAGAGGAGGTTTCGTTCGGTTTGGCAACTAGCTCATCACTAACATACCGAACCTCCGCACAAAACAATAAGCCAAGCATACAGATATCTCCAATATATTCATCATCCTCGTAATCATCTTCCTCGGGTAGGTGATCAGCTCCCATAATGGCCAGGGAAGTAGATTTAGGCTTAGACTTTTTAGCTTTGATAACCATCCGACTACGTGATCTTGAAGGAGAAATGTCATCAGAGCTCAAGTAGATCAATGCCGCGGTTGCCAAAGAAGCTGCTGCTGAAACCATCTTTTATAGTTGTTGGGTACGATATATAAAATATTTAATTATATTGCTATATAATTAAGAGGGATAGAAAGGCGGTGTGGTATGTACAATGAAGAGGATAATCAAGGGTGATCATAAGATATGCTCATAAAAATGATGAAATAAAATGTTGGGGATACCATTCAGGATACCAGACCAAAGAGAATGAGGAAGAGGCAACCCTAATCTAACTGTATATGGCATGAGTAGATAAAGTCTTTCATTGAATAATGATTGTGTTATGGTCTAGATTACATCTCTTCTACAAGATAAGTAGGTGATAACAAAGGATACCGCCTACAAAGATTTGAGTAAATCGTCATGTTTTGACTGTATAACTTTCAATAACTCCAACTGACGTGCCGTACTCATCTGTCCTTGCATTAGTAAGTTCTGTATAGATTGGTGTATGGAATCACAAGTCTTTTTTGGAAATGGGGGAGACATGTAATCTAGTAAGTTGAGATAAGAATGTACAAGAAGGAGGAGTTTGCCCATCTCCTTTGGTCTTAGGAATGCTTCAGTTCTAGCGATTGGTGCCTCCGATGACCCTTCTTCCGGTATGTCGCCGTCAAGGTGATAGTTTGACAATACCAAGCATTCTTCTATCTTCTTTAGATAGTCCGACATCTCCGAATGGATATCATGTGGAAGCTTGAAGTCCTTCATCCTGATTGATGTCCAGAATAGATATAGTGCCCGAGTGCCATATACAAGTATCAGTACGGCAGGTATTGAGGCTACCAACTGTACATTCAACCTGTTTGCATCAACCAGATTATCAATCTGATCCATGGCCTGGAGAAGATCGGCTTTGAGTTGTTGTATCTGAATGAGCATCAGTTGGGCAACTCGACCTCTTAGGATACCACGGATCGCTCCCCCGGATACCTCAGACTCGTACATTCTACTTGCGGCGGCTAAGGCTGCAGATCTACTAGCAGCAGTACCGTCGCCAACTCCAAGATCCATAAGCATGTTATCCAAGCTTGTTTGCTCATTGAGAAGCGCAAATGGATCCACCATCCTCGGTCTTCGATTGAGTAAATCCAATACAATATCCTTCATTGGGGTGTAGAATCTAAACTCAAAGATACCCCACACTGCAGTGAAGATTGACTTGACGAAGTCAACAATTTCTTGTTTATGCGGTGCAATCACTTTGTCATGTAGAGAATTGGCTCCGAAAAGAAGAAGTGCGGAGGATGGTATCCCAAGCACATCGTATCGTTTGATTTGAGATGTAATGCTCGATATCTGAAAGTGCCGTTTCTCTCCCGCACGTCGTGGGGATGCGGCATAGTCTACTAGCGTAAGAACATTCAGCCAGGATAATACATCAGATGTGCTTTCGTCGTGTGCTGCCCATCGTTTTAGAAATCTTGATTCGGAGTATACTACTTTCAATTCTTCCCCTTGTACTTTGTCGATGTCTTGAGTACTAAAACTCGAGCTAATCGTTTCATCAAGAGAGAACTGAATAGCCTCTCGAGCATGTCGTGTCCACTGTTCAGTCTGCTTTAGCCATATTCTATTCTTTGACTGCAAAAGGAGTCGTATTGTTTGAGACATTGATGGCTTGGATGTATTCAAGCTTGGATCATCTCTACTGTTTGAAAGACTAGACCACCATGATGGACGACTATTATCATCTCCAGTAACTGTTAGCAAGTCACTAACGTCAATCTCAGTGGGTCGTGCAAGTAATAGCTTCTCAGCCTTGCCAAGCATTTCAAGCTCTCGTTCCCATGTTGCGGTCGCTAGCTCATACTCTCTTTGATTTCTATCTCTAAAGCCTTCATCCCTTCTTAATTCTGGGAATACTGTCATTACTTGTTGTCGAATTGATTGAGAGAGTCGTCCTAACCAACCACCAGTCAAATTGACATGCCATTTCCAATAATCACGAGTTCTTTTCAATCTTGTACTAACTATCAAATGACGATCACGCAATGTACGCAAGAGTGCATCAAGAACTCGTAATTCAATCAACTTGGATGAGTAATGTAATAGTAATTGAATATTCTGTTCATCAATGGATGGAGTTGGTTGATCTTTGCTCTTCCTATTTCTTGTTGTTTTATTATTATATGTTGGAGTTGTATACTTGCTTAATGCTGATAAAGCATCGGCTGATTGTTCTACAAAGTACTCTCTTGAGCCCTTTGGAGGACATGATAGCTGTAGTGCGGTTAGTGCAGTTTCAATATCCTTTTGATAGTCTTCTTTTGTTTCACCACTTTCATCGGCGGAAGTGATACTTTTATCATTTCTTGTATATTTGACACCGAACAACGATTGTCCTCTTCTATTACTGTCATCATCTTCCAACGATGAAGCAGACTCGACTTTAACAGGCATTGACAATGCAGACCTCAATCCCTCCTGACACGCTCGAACCCGAACCGTTTCAATGCCGCCAAAGTTACTATAAGATCGATCACCACCATCCAAGTCAAAGCTCCTACCCTTGCGAGTTTTGGATCGTCTCTTTCGTTTACGTTTCTTAATTTGTTGACTTTGTATGTTTGCAGTGTATAGTTGTCCTATACTACCCCAAGGAGAGGATAGAGTACCGCCTTTACTGCTACCTGGTATTATGAGTGATTTGATATTGCCACCCATACTTCGTAATCTTCTACCTTCGGCATCTTGCAATGCCTCCTCGCCACTCGATGGAGGTGGTGGACTGAATACACCATATACCTTCTCACAAACTCGAAGTAAGGAGTATGCACCGACTATACCCACGGGTGGTTTATACCATAATAAATGATATATTTGCAATCTAACATTATGAAATTTGGATAGAAATTTTGGTATTAATTCTTTGATTTTAGTTGGTCTGCAAGTTGAGGTTTATCAATAAGTGAAAGAGAGAGATAAAATAACTTCTGTTAGTACAGACTTGCAAATAGCACAAGGCAAAACAAAAGCTGGACTTTCATTTGGTTTGAAAAGTATGATGGAATGTATCGCAAATGTGGTGCATCTACTGGTCCTATTATTGGTGATGCTACTGTTGATATTAGTGGTATATTATTGATACCATCTAAAGAAGTAGATGGCATGGGAGTATTACTAACATCAACATCAAGAAGTCCAACATTATCATTATGAGTTGATGGCTCAATTGTTGTTGATGGTGGTGATTGTGATGCACTGCCTCCTCCAAAGTATGGTATATTCCAACCAGAAGAGGGTGGGATTAGTAATAGTAGAATTGCACCCCAATAGAGATAGTGACGTTGATATGAAGTAGCATTACCCATGATACTAGGTACTGCAATTTATAAATATAAAAGGCCACTTGTGATGGCAAAAGGATATCGTACCGCAAGCGGATCTTTTATCTCAATTCAATTGAATATCTGCTCGGCGGTTGTTAGACTCGAAAGATCATCAAATACTGAACTAGTGACAGTACTGCCGGTATACCATATACTTCATTGATCTGATGCCGGCGCGGGCTTGTTTCGGCTTATTTATTGGCATTGACTATGCATGATAAGGGCCACCATCGGATCCTCGATTTGCCACTCTCATAATTTTTCATTTTCAGCCACACAACTTTTGCAAATGATGACGATGTAGATATCGTAACTATTATATATAATATAGCAGATATTAGGTATTATTAATACTAATTAATATATAATACACGATGCTAAGAATTTCATCAATAGCAATACGCAGCCGTATATGCAATCAGTCTAATAATATACAAACACAACAACAGAGATTGTTCTCCTTCAAGGCATTTGCAAATCGCAGTAGTAATGCAGTGAAACCTAGTACTGAAGGTAGTATTGCTTCAAGTACTACTGCTGTTAAACCAAATGCTAGTAGTAGTAGCAATAATGTAAATAATCATTACAATAGACATCGTAACAACAATGTACGAGGAGGTGGAGGATACCATGGCAATAATAATCAACAAGGAAGAGGGAGTGCACCTTCTAATTGTAATGGCCAACAAAAACCACATGCTGCCAATAACAATAATAACAATAGAATACATCGGTTAAGAAATAGTCCTCCTCCTTCAAATGATACTAATAGAGGTCCTCAAAATAATAGAGGTCCGACAAACAATAACAATAGACAGCCATCTTGGCAACAAAATCAAAAACAACAGCAACAAGATAATAGATTCAAACAACAACAATCTAACAATTCCAATAACTCAGCAGCATCATCACTGCATAACTTTGTTTCACGTAATAACAATAATCGAGAGGCTGCAAAAAGTATGCCCAAAATTAGACAGCCTACCGCTAGTACTAATAACAATGTTAGACAATCTCAGCCGCATCAGCAACAACAACCTTCAGCTGCTAGCAGTAGTAGTAGACCACTCGGAGGAGGAGGAGGTAATATGAATAAACGAGTTGATAATGATATACGAGATATATCACAATTGCGCAATACCTTTATTAAACCTCCTCAAACTCAATCTAATGTAAGAAGGAGGGGGACACCATTAAGTTCAACTGTGGCAGCTGTTAATAGTTCTTTGGGTGGATTGCAACCAATGCAAGTAGGGCAGAGTAATATGAAAGGGAATGTAGATGCAGTAGCGGCAAGTATTGGGGTTGGATCCAAGTGGACACCTTCTAGTTATAGAAAGAAGGTTCCTCCACCTCCACCTCCTCGACCAACTCCTACTTCAACAAGTGGTACACAATCTTCTTCTACACAACAAGTCGTATCACAAGAGTTTAATAATAACAACAATCATCGATTATCATCATCATGGAAACAGCCTAGATCATCATCAACTGGAGCTGGACTAATACCACCAATGTCAAAACGTGCACCTATACCTCAATCTATCTTATCTCCCTCAACTACTACTACTTCAAACAGTACTACAACTCCAAACACTCAGTCTGCTGCTGCAGGAGGAGTACAGCAGCAACAAGGTATCAAATCAATGGAACAAGTATTAAAAGATAATGCACTCCAAAGAAAATATAATATGGAACAAACATATATAAATGCAGGACAGCGTATACCACAGGACGAAGCTCAGCAGAGTAATAAGCCAAAGGCAGCAGCAGATATGATTAGAGACAATAAGCCTAATTGGAGAAGGGCACAGCCTGGTATTAATCGACGACAGTCTCCTGGTCATGGTGGACGATTTGACAATAATAATAATAGAGGAAGGTATAATCAAAGAGGAGTGGGGTATAACAACAACAATAACCAACAAGGGAGGTATAATAATAATCAATATCAGAATCGTACATTACGAAGAAAAGAACAACAACGTAAACAGATACGTAAACATTTACCATCTTCAACACCAACATCCATTAAACTCCCATCTTCACCATTAACATTAGTTGACCTTTCATTATTACTACGTGTACGTAAAAGGACATTAGTCCGTACTATACGTTCATTAGGTGAAAGTATAGCGTACACAACTGCCAATCAAGATTCCTACAAAATATCGATTGATATGATGGAATTAATATGTATAGAATTAGGTATTGAAAGTTCATTGAATGAAGTGGAGGTTAGTAGTGTTGAATTAGCTGAACGACGTGCTATGCGAATAAGTAAAAGTAATGAAACTAGTAGTGAAGAAGAAAAGAGTGAAGAGGAAGAAAAATATGCATTATTGCCACCGCGTAGTCCTGTAGTTAGTATTATGGGACATGTTGATCATGGTAAGACTACGTTAATGGATATGTTACGTTCACGTGCTGTTACAAATACCAATGATAATAGTAAAAGTAAAAAGGGTAGTAAGACAACTACTAACAAGAGTAAGAAGAAGAAGAAATCAAACAAGAAGAGTAAAGATGCCAATAATAAAAGTAGAGGTGATAAGAATGGTATTGATGGGAATGTCGCTGGTACTGAAGCTGGGGGTATTACACAAGTTATTACTGCATTTGAGGTACCACTTCCATTGGAGGAATCAGCATCTGAAGAAGGTGTAGTAGTAGACAGTCAAAATATATCAACAGTAACCTTCTTAGATACACCAGGTCATGCAGCATTCAAAAAGATGCGTCAATCGGGATCATCGGCGACAGATGTTATTGTACTAGTAGTAGCCGCCGATGACGGTGTATCACCCCAAACTATTGAAATTATCAACATGTACAAATCTATAGCACGATTACAACCAACATCTATATCATTAGTTGTGGCCGTGACGAAGATTGATAAACCAGGTATAGATATTGATGAATCAGTTATGCGTATTGAGAATCAATTGATAGAGCATGAGATATATACCGAGAATGTACTAAGTGGAGGCGGCGATGATGGTGAATTTGGTTCATGTCAATTGTTCCCCGTGAGTGGTGTAACTGGTGAGGGTGTTGATGATTTGATCGAAGGATTGGCATTACAAGCTGAGATTATGGATTTGAGAGCTGATGAAGATGCCAATGGTGAGGGTATTGTTATTGATGCCCGAATGGAGAAGGGATTGGGTGTCGTTGCCGATTGTGTGATACGTTGGGGATGTGTGAATAAGGGTGACTTTGTAGTTAGTGGTACAAATGGTGGAAGAGTCAAATTCTTAAATGACGTGGGTAATAAACCATTAAAGTCCAAGGCCCGGCCAAGTCAACCTGTACGCATTGTTGGGTTCAAGACATTACCCAAGGCTGGTGATCCAATAGTTTGTGCCAACTCGGAAGATGAGGCAAAGGAACTTATTCGATTACGTGAGTCGGAACTTAGTAATGAGGAACGTGCCGAGTTTGAAAGTGATGTTGAATTACAAATAACTGGTACGGCGGCCAAGAATAATATGATGATGCAAAATGCACGTAATGAGACTGGATTTGATGACTTAGAAGGTATGGGCAACAGTGAGAGTACTGTGAGAATACCAGTAGTCATTAAGGCTGATTCACATGGAAGTTTAGAAGCCGTACGGGATGCTTTAGTGAGTATCGGTACTGATTCAAAGCTTGATATAATCATTGATCCTGTTGAGATGAGTACAGGTGTGGTAACATCAAGTGATGTTGACATGGCTCGGATTAGTGAAGCTGCCATCTTTGCATTTGGTAAGGTTGGTACTGCAGATAAGGAGACCAAGAATCTAGCTGAGACTGACGGAGTTTCTATACGAAGTCATGATATCATTTATAGATTGCTCGAAGATGCCAAGGAGGTCTTTGCAAAGTATCTTCCTGTAACGATTGTAGAAAAGATACATGGCAAGGGTAAAGTCCAAGCCGTATTTGATGTTACTGATTCCAAGAAGCAATCTGTTTCCATAGCTGGACTACGAGTTACTGACGGTAACCTGTTCAAGGCCAAATCAAGTAGTGGAAGTGACGGACAAGAACCATTATCATGCTTCTATCGTGTATTGCGTAATGGCAAGTTACTTTCTGAAGACGTTGAGAAGTTATCCGCTAGTAGTTTACGCAAGGTGAAGGAAGATGTTGACAGTGTTAGGAAAGGTGAAGAATGTGGACTTGGTCTAACAGGCTTCAATGACTTGGAAGAAGGAGATATTGTTGAGTGCTACTCTCTAGAGGAACAGATTCCTGATATTTAAGATAAGGATGAACTTGAACTTGAGCTATCATTCTCTTATGTATATTGTGTCTTAGTTTTTCGATATGTGTCGTTTTATACATGCTTATATTGTCTCTTATACATCCGCACTCCTATCTTGCTTCAAGCTCTTTCTTACTGGGCAAAATATGAAGGTTTTCGTATAAAGGAAGCTCGGAATAAAGAAGATTGTCTTGTCGGGGTTGCTCGAGTATGTCTTCTTGTGGCAGTTGTTGCTTCATTTATTGTTGTATCATCGACTTCATTCTGTTGTTCTTGCTCATCCTTCTTTTCTCTTATACCGAGCCATAGACAGTACGGCAATCCAAGAATTAGCAGTGCCGAGCCACATATAATATTCACTTGTTTTGCATACCCGTTTGTCACCAAGGTAATCAATGGATACTGTAATAGACTCACAATAGCAGTCACCATGAGACCCAGGCCTGCAAGAAGACCATAATTTGTATATCCAAATCTTTTGCCAATATTTGAAAAGTACATACCAAACACAAGTAGTCGTCCAATACTATAAATGCTCATACCTACGATTTGACTTTGGAGATTTCCGACTGCAAGAAAGTAAAAGGATACAGCAGATAGTGACGTTGCCAATCCCTGAGTCAAACCAAGGCCTAGTCTATCACTTAAATATCCACCGAATGGTGCAAGAGCTGCAGCCGATGCATATGTGATGGAGAAGATATTCGTATAATGTCCATCGTCGCCCAATTTCTCGAGCTGATAGCCTATGGTTCCAATATAGTATTGAAGTGGAATGATAAGCAGAGAAAACCAACCAAGTAAAGCAAGGTATTCCTTTTGGATGAGTATTGTTAGGATTCTATGTAGTTTGCTGCGTAATGTTGTTGTTGGTAATGATGATTGCACTGCTGTTGTTGCATTAATGTTTTGCTTATCGTCCTCCCATTCTTCTTCTTCTATTTTGTCTTCACTTGTATTACCATTTTCATTAGTTGGAGAATTCGGTGTAAGACTCGAGTTTAATGGAGGAAGTGCATCTAAAGACTCTTCAGTTTTGGACGAATAGAGTGAATCCAATGACTCTAATGATTCGTCTTCTTCATTGTTGTTAATACCTCCACTTTGTTGTTCATCTTCTTTTGCATTACTACTGTGAGTACTCAATTCAGACCGCGGTATTTGCATCAAATTGTTAGAGCTAGTGTTGCCCCTTGATGTAATATCCGTTGCTAACACAAATGATGAACCAACTGGCAGCATAAAAGCGGCTATTATAGCTACAGTACATATAACGGAGGCAAGGCCAAGAAATGCATGCGTCTTGTTACTCGTTATTGATAATGCAACCAGAAACATGAGACCCGATACTTGGAAGGCACCGCTTTGAGAATATTAGGAGCGATTAGATAGGTTAAGTTGAACAACATATTATGCAACCCAATGCAAAATTCTCTTACCTCAATGAAGCAATAATCGTCCCGGATCTATCAAACAAACTCGCCACCGGTTGAAGGCATAGCTGACCTCCACTACCCAATCCAATACAGAAGACAGATATACTCAAACTTGTTGCATTATTTGCATCACATACTGCCACACCTACTAAACCGCAGATTACACCAAATAATGAGAGTAGACAAACATTCCTCGTACCAAACTTATCACGTGCTAAACCAAATAATAATCTCCCGCCTTGTGTAGACCATGCACCGATTGTATATATCAAACCTAGTGAATCTTCTGATAGAGTTGTATTGTATTCATCAATGAGGTTTCGACGAAGGGTAGGCCATCCGTATACCAAGCCGGAAGAGAGACATACCGATATGAAACTAAGAATGAATAGTGACCATTTTCTAAGATTATTTTTGTTATTATTTATATGAATATCGGTAGAGAGTGACATAACTCTGTATATTCATTGCATTCTTATCAATTGCCATCAACTTTTTTCAATGATTTCTTTGCAATAACTTCGGCATATTTGTCCAACGCAATCAACCACTAATAATATGCAACGCCACTACTACACTGCTACTATTCTATATGTAAACAAATATTATTGTCGTTTTAAGCGCTTACTAGGTTGCAGCACAATTCTACTACTCTCCATGCTACTACATACAAAACCAATGACCGTTTCATCGCTAATCTCATTTGCATGCTAGGCCTGTGTGGGAAAAAGGAGTGGCATTACCAATCGCATAGTAGCTGTACAATCCAATAGTTGCTATATATTTGATGTATGTATATTATTGTTACGCTGCAGCTGCAGGCTTCTTACACCTATCTGTTACCTCTATCTAACACACCTAATTAAACAATCTCTAAATACATAAGTTCAGGTATTTCCCGTTTAGTTATCAAAGACTCCCAATTATTGCGAGTGAGTGAGGCAAAACAAAATGCAAACCAAAATTAGCTGCCCAAGATATCTAGAGCTCTAGCCTTCTACGAAGCCTGGATAGATTACAACCTTTCTACTATGGCTACCCATTATAATAGTAACAGAATGAACAACGATCACAAACTCGAGATAGCTCGTCAAGATATTTACAACTGTCTAAGCACAACCACAAACTCGAAAACTTTTGCAATTGCCGATATCGAGATATTAAAACCATCATCACCAATCCATACCATACAACCTTCTTCTAATACTACTAATAATGGTAATAATACTGAAGATGTATGTACATATGACGAAGGAGAAGGATATAGGTGTAAATGTACATTCCAGCTTGTATCGCGGTCTCAATGTCCAACTACTTCTCAGATACACACTACTACAAATAATATGCCTGATGATTTAGTATATGTTACAAGAGAGCAGGGAGAAATAGTACCACTGCCAAATGGTATATTCCCACCAGCCAATATTCGTATACGACATGCAATGTCCAATTTTATGATCAATATCAATCAACGAAGCAATAACAATATAGACCTTGAGTATAATCGAATAAGACGCAATTTGACATCTGTAACATTTATAACTTCATGGAGAGACGGAGTTGGTATTAGTGGTGGTGATTGCTTGGTTACACTTCACTATGGTCCGCCAGGTTTGCCATCAAGTGAAGGTAATCTACTTGATTGGAAGTGTGAGGCTTGTAGATTTTTTAAGATATGCAACTTTACAATGTTGACTGCTCGATCGAAGGGAGTTGTAACATCAATAAAACACGAGGGTATTGTAGATGAAAAGAAAGGTATTATTCATGACGACCTGTATCTTACATTGAGTAAGACTGATAATAGTGATAATAATGAACAGAAGAAGATTATTCGAGTTGATCAAGTATCTCTGTTGCCACCAAATAATATAGCCAAGCCAGGACAACAGTATGTTCAAATACAATATGAGAAACCATCAACAGCATTCCAACATCCGAATGCATCTGTAATGCTGAAATCACTTCATTGGATACTCAATATAATGTCTTCTATTGCAAACACTCAAATCAATACAAAACCACCTCGTCTGTTAGAAATGTACTGTGGCTGTGGAGCACATACCGTGCCACTTGCCAAGAGTAGAATCCTATCTGAAATCGTGGCAGTGGAATTAGATGAACGTCTTGTTAATGCATGTCAAAACAACTGCAGATTGAACAATTGCTTAATGGATGATGAGAGTAGTGCTAATGAAGCAGATGAGGATCAAACATATGTGCAAGTTTTCAAAGGGGATGCCACAGAATGGAGCGATAAGACTCTTCGTAGACAAAGAAGACAACAAGATGAAAAGACTGATCAACAGCAAAATACAGATAGATACAACAACTTTGATATACTCCTCGTTGATCCACCAAGAGATGGATTATCATCAACGGTATGTAACATGGCATTAAAGGGGGCATTTACTCATGTACTATATGTATCCTGTGGTCGTCGTGCCTTGTTACGTGATTTGAATATACTTTGTGGAGATGAAGAGAGAGGATTTGATGTAGCTGACTTGGCAGTGATCGATCTTTTCCCAGGAACCGAAGCTGTAGAAAGTTTAGTTCATTTAAAGCGTAGATAACAATAAGTATTTATTGAGGTATAAGTTGACAATGATTCTAGTAAAGTTACTGAGTAAGGACATACTACCAAATCAATGCCCAAGCAATCATAATATTATCTAAAAGGGGATGCATATCATGTGCACATAATCCTAATCCTAGTCAACCTTCCTCTTCGGGTCTTCAAGGGATACCCTACTTCTTCCTGTGATATCCTGATAAGAATCATCATCTTCTTCTTCATCATTATTATCAGACTCCTCACTGCTGTCCAGTAACATGAGCCGAGGATGAGCTTCAAAACTAATCCGTGTTTTCCTCTCTCCTTGCTTGATAGACTTTGAACTATTCGATCTTCTTCTCTTGGATGCACCTTGTTGTTGAGCCATATATGCATCGACGTACGATTGTAGAGTTACCATATCAAAGTTACTATCTTTGTCTTTGCCCTTTAGTAATATTTTGTTCATCCTTCTTGTGTCGTCACTGAATAGTGTGAAGCTATCGATTCTTGGCTTTTCTTCCTCGTGTCGTATATGTTGTTGTTGCGGTGCCGCTGCACTGCCATCACTTGGGGCTGAAACTGATGTCATTTTTACCTCATGACAATCAACATCTAAATCTAATCCATCATACATTACGTTATTAGTTCTAATACCTATCACACTGCCATTGCAGCAAATGGAGGTGAGGCTCTATCAACTATGACCGATGAGACAAAACAATATGCCAGGGTCATTTGACTTGTATAGGGTACTAAAAGTCGGTCTATTTAGGTTAGAATCTCTTTGTGGCAAAACATGTAACTAAGTTAAAGCTTTGGATCTGAAGTCTTAGGGGGTGGCTATCATCTATAATATAATACATGACAGTTGCTGTCAACACAAGTGCATCTTTCTTAGGTTCTCCTCTTCCTCTTTCTTACTTTGTTGATCTCAAATAGTGATGGTGAGCCTAGAACAATCTTGTATAGCAAATCAAACACGCTCTGCCCAGAAGCAAAATCCATCTGAGTTTTACCAATGGTACCGAGCGCATGAGGCAGTACTTCGTCATCCAAATTCGTGATTTCATTAAGATTATTATCTTCTGAGTAATAGTATCTAATAATCTTTTGCCTGATCACTTTATTCTTATTCTTTCCTTTATTCAACTTTAGTAGAGATCGAAGTAGATCTGCCTTTCTGGACTTTGGTATAGTAACTGTACTATCTGGAGGAAGACGAGGACGACGCCGTTTAATCCGTATGCCTTCACTCAATGTATGATTTGAGTTGTAGATACTCTCAATCGATGATCCATCATATAATGCCTTTGATAGAGTGGCCATTGCGACTTCGTCTTTTTCCCCACTATAATTATAAGTAGTACCCAAACTTTTCAAACTCGTATTGCCATGCAGACAGTTTGCTAAAACAATCAGCCCTTCATCTTTAAGAGGAAAATGCTGCCAGACCTCCAAAGTCAAATGCTCTAGTCTTTTCAGCACACTACCAGGCTTTCGCATTAGATTAAAGAACTTCACCCACCCTGAAGAAGAGATGTTAGTATCTCGTAAGTTCAGATCCTTCAACGATCCCATGGCATTCAACGCTTCTACAAGACAATCTACTTGGTCATCTCCAATAGTATTATCTCCAAGATTGAGGGTGTGCAATGGCGAATGTATCTGCCCAAGAAGATCAAAAAACGTCTCCCATCCATATGACGACATGATCCTATTACCAAAACGAGGGGATACGGCTCCATAGAGATCGAGCACTTTTAACGAATTGTTTTCAGATAGTTCCTCTAATAGACATAATCCCCCTTCTATTGAAATGTGGTTATCATGAAGATAGATTTCCTCTACCAAACAATTTGGCCGTGACAAGCACCTTGCTATACATTCCATTCCACCTTCTGCAATTGAACCGATTGCACGATCATAATCATCCGAACATCTATATCCGTTCATGTGTAGATCTTTTATACTACTATTACACAGTCCATTGCCTAAAATAACTGCCACCTCCTTATCCATGTCATACTCATTGAGATAAAGCTCTTTAATATTTTGATTAGCGGTCAATATCTCAACCATCTTTGTCATTATTTCAGTGTTCATACCCTCACAATTATTGAGACCAATACATCGAAGTTTTGAGGTACATCCTCTTGCAAGTAGATCCATTATTTCAGAGTCGAGTGATATATCTCTTACATTCAAACTGCACAGATTCTGTAATGTTGGAGTGAGGATAGAAAATACTTCCTTCATACTCAATAAATCACGCACTATACATCCCTCCATTTTTAACCAATCAATGGATCTGTTTTCACTAATAGCTCTGTAGAGGTTACGAACATTCCTCTCGGCATATCTCTTCTCTCTATCACCTACTATTCTGAGAGCGAATTGATCAATCTCCAATGATGTTAGATGTGTATTATAGATATTGCACTTCCCTCTCTACCCCAATCTATCTTAAGGGGGTTACCCCATTGTTGGATACCGCTGAACATATGTAACGAATCAAGATGAGGATCATTGTTGTGTAGATGCTTTAATGTCTTGTTATCAAATTCCCAAGGTTCGTAGTATGTATTGAATTGATTATCTTCTGCTTCACCACTCATTGTCATTTGTTTTTGTCTATCGTATCTTTTGCAATACTAGCAGAAGAGTATCCATCAAAGCATTAACAAACTAAGAGCCCTAACAGATGCAAATAGAGATTATATTAATCCACCGCCACAATTATCACAACATAACAACAAAACAGTGTTGGCTCTCCTGTTACAGTTTTGTACAGAGTAGAGCCGGCACTCCCCATCACCCACCCCTATCCACGGGGGTATCTACTTGTCTCTTTAAGGACGTAGTACCCAGAAAGAGGGTTGGTACGACCCCGTGGATAGGGGTGCCCATCACCACCACGCGCAAAAAAAGATATGGTATCCTTTCTCAAACTTATGCCTGCTCTGGCAGGTGCAGTTTACCCGTTGCTAAGTGCCAAGTGTTATACTATTGTAATATTGAGAGTGGAGTTAGGTTGTAGTACTACTTTTATCTATACCTGCGACGTTGGGATTTCCTCCCGTCTTCACGTTTAATACCATTTGCTTTCTTGTAGTAACGAT
>Ga0214479_100721_pt1 | contig 17583 bp, 9 predicted proteins | sample M1_20Mar14CPVII9_5_FD_165054 | JGI IMG/M metagenome (GOLD analysis project Ga0214479, IMG submission 165054) | Marine eukaryotic communities from Monterey Bay, California, United States - M1_20Mar14CPVII9sort6BwellE14 | ecosystem: Environmental > Aquatic > Marine > Unclassified | place: USA...
TTAAAATCCTTCATGCTCTCGAGTGCAACCATTCTATCAAATCTCTTGTCTTATATAACAATTATAATATCAGCAAAGATGTGAAAGATCGGATCAGAGCCTTAACACACAAGAATAGAAACAAAGTAGTGACCAGGGTTACTCCATCAGACAATGCTAATACATCCACCAACAGTATGGAAAGAATAGTTCTTCAATTGGAACAAAGCCAACTCCCGAGCAACAACAGCAAATGATGGCTGCGGCAGCTCAAAAGGCCAAGAGTGGACCCGTTTCTGATAAGAAGATGCCTGCCAATAACAACAAAAAAGATACGGCCAAGATGCCGGCATTATTGGCAGATGATGGTTTAGTGGTTACACAAGGAACCGGCGGTACGAGCCGTGAACTAAAGGTGGAAGATGCCTTGCTCTATATGGACAAAGTAAAGATTGAATTTGGTGACCGTCCACATATATACAATGGATTTCTCGAGATCATGAAGGATTTTAAAGCACAGGGAGTGGATACTATTGGGGTTATCAATCGTGTTCGTCGTCTGTTCCATGGGCATAGCAACATGATTTTGGGATTCAATACATTCTTACCTGTTGGGTATAAGATAGAGATGAAAGAAGGATACAAACCACCTCCTGAGACGAAGCATAGAGGGGAAGGTCAACCGAAGAAACGTCAACGTTCATCAGAATCAATGATAGGAGGACTCAAACCTCAAAGATTAAACTTTGATCCATTATCAAACTCACCAGCAGGTCCAAAATCCAGTGGAAATCAATCAAGTACAACAGATGGCTTTGATCAAGCAGTTGAGTATGTCAAAACAGTTAAGAAACGTTTTGCACCTGAAATTTATCGTAAATTCTTGCAAATATTGCATGAATATCAGAAGGAACAACGAGGTATTAAAGAAATGCTTGACGAGGTATCATTATTGTTTGTAGATCATGCTGATTTGCTAAAAGAGTTTGTAAACTATCTACCTGGTCATGCCCAAGCGCAGGCAAAGAAACAGTTAGAAGCGGCCATCAAGAATGCAGAGGAAAAGAAAGAACGCGAAGCTCAGAAGGAAGAGATTGCTAAGTTACGAGTCAAACTTAAAATACTGGAAGGGGTTATAACAGCAAAAGATGAGGAGATTGCTTCATTAAAGGAGTCTTTCAAGAATTCCAAACCAATTGATGTTGTAGACATGACAGATAATACTTCATCTAAAAAAGCTCGGACAGAAGATACACCCAAAAGTGGCCTTGCTGTTCAACATGAACAAAATCAAAAGATGGTAAAGGTTAAGGAGGAAAAGGTTGCGGCAGAGACTTCTCTAAAGAGTGTAAGGGAGGAGAAACAAAGGATTGAGGATGAGAAGGAACTGGCCCTAGAGTGCAAGATTTGCTTTGAAATGAAAGAAGAAAGATATGCTTTGGTGCCTTGTGGTCATATCATGTGCTCGGTGTGTAAAGAAAGTTATAGAGAATGCCCGACATGCTCACGTCATGTGGATAGTCATCTTAGGGTACATTTGTAATGATTCTTGTGCATTAGAGGAACAGGGGCAGTGGGACAGAAAGGCTAAAAGTGGATCTGCTGCAGAGTAAGCTGTGTATATGATATGAGCATGTTTTGTAGCATCATTGGATAAACTAAAATAACTTTAAATCTTGATTCTATGCTATGCTAATGTGCGCTCTGATACAAATGCTCAAGAATCTGATGCATATAACTCATGCTATTCATCTTCCAATATGCTTATCTTTTCTCTCTCCCCCCGAAACATTTAACCACATAAGACTTAGTTGTAAGAGTAGTAATAATAGTCTTCAGAATCCTCACTCTCATTATCATAAGAATCCTCCTCATCACCATAGGCATATGAATCATAAAGGAAGCTAGAAATGATATCGATATCCTCATCATCATACATATCAAGAAACTCCGCAATCAACTCTTCCTCTTTCTTACACCTATCACATGCCTTTTGATTTCCATTAGCACATCTTTTGGCACACTTCTTTGCCCTGGCAGCTTCTCTCTTTACTTTCCGGGCAGACTTCTTCTTCGGTTCAACATCAGGTGTTGTATGAGTATGGGCTTGATGTCGTTCTGCATGGGCACGAGCCTCACGATCGACTCTGTTCTTAGAATGACGACCGATTCCCGATGTCCTACTGTGTGGTGACGATTCTGCAGCCTTTTGAGTGATGATTGTAAAATAGTGAGAAGAATGAGAGAGGTACATAACATCGAGGGGGAGGAGAGAAGAGTAGAGTAATGATAAATCGATATGTGATGGATAGTAGGGCTCTTCTTACCTCGAACTCATTACCGACAACGGTGGAGACTAAAGATAGCAGCTGAACGATGATAAGCTTCATGATATTGCGGCGGTGATGGCTCTCAGATAATGGTTTGATAAAGATATGATAGATTGATTTGTTAGTTGTTGATTATCCGGATACTCGCTTATGATGGACTCGTGTTGCCATCGAGATATATGCGATATATATGGCGGCGGCGGCGACAGCACACACATGTCATCATCATTGCAATCTATAGAACAGGGGGTAAACAAAGGAAGTTCATACTGCTCTTAGAAGATAGGTATGAGTAGTATTATTGGTAGTGGTCCGTGACATGAGACACGTATCTTTTTTGCAAAAGAATCATGGATTAAACTTATCTTTGTTGACTATACAATACAACATAGGAAATTAGGTAGAGATTATTTGCTACCCAGACAATGTTTACACTTCAATGTCTTCATACGCCATAGGACCGAGCCTTACAGCGTTGCAGTCGGAACCGCCAAGAGAGAGCTCTTCTTCCAGGGATTGTACCCTAGGTAAAAGTATGTCTAAATGACATGCTTAAAACTCACATGAACCGTGAATTCAATGTATATGCCCATCTCTTAACTGCTCCGCTTGCTGCCGCGCAGCGGCCTCATTGGCTAGAAAACTTGCTCTCCGTGCTGCCTGAATGGCTAGTAACCAATACTCCTGCCTCTCTCCATTCGATGACTCCAAATCACCGACATTGATTTCCAATAGAAACTGATCCTCCTTCAGCAGTCCCTCTACACCCAACTCGAGCTGTCGATCTATCTCCTTCTGAAGCTCACACTTATAATCCGAGACCAATGTACCCACCGTCTTGTCATGCACCACAACATTCCTGTAGATCCATTGTGTATGAGTAATCTGTAACAACTGAGTAATAACCCCACATATCCACTTCTCTACACTCCTCCGAGACCCTGTGATGCCATAATAGGCCTCCTGTAATTCAATTAGATGTTTGGACACCATCCCCTCCGTAAACCGACCCCATCCTATCACATCCTGACTCTTTGCTACTGTTGTAAGTCGGGCCGAACGACCTTCAGCACACTCCACAAACGTCTTGGCTCCTCTCCCGAGAAGATACTCTACCAAACACCCTGCTACTTCCTCACACGTGTCATTCTCCTTCAACCATAGACTAAATTGGTGTACTGACTCTTCGAATGCTGCGGTCCTGCCAGCCTCCTCACACTTTATTATATGGGCACAATCCTCCACACACTTCTTACAACTAGGACATGTAGGGGCTCGATTATCTTGATACGACAGAAACTTCATTGTCCCCGCCACGTCGAGCACATGTTTAGATGCCCAAAGCTGGAATAACTTTGGAAGAGATTGGAGAGTGCCGTGTACTGATTTCCAATCCACCTCTTCGAACTGCTTGTTAGTTAGTATACCCTGCGATTTGAAGAAAGCTTTGGCCAGCTGACGATGTGCCCAGAAGTTAATATACGAGGCTGTATCTGAAGTCATCTTCTCTCCACCAACAAACATGCATATTGGTTCAAGGGGAAAGGGTTGTGTTTTTGGAATGCGTTCTGAGATAGAGGTAGTTCTGATATCCTCTTTGGCAACATGATCACAAACACAGTTCAGTTGTGATTTCCTCGATAGGCTGTTGAAATCTGCCGAGTCATCTTGATGAGCCTTAACATGGGAATATAGCAAAGAGAAAGTCATATCTCTGCAGTTGACGAGGATGTTTTTGAGAATATCCGAATGTTTACAACGGGTTGGGATTCTATATGCAGGCAAGTCAGATACTCGACGTAGAGCGCCGAGGCAGTCAGAAACGATATCTACCTCTCCTTGCAAGTTTGGATGGATCTTGTTGACACTCAGCAATATAAGATGTATCGACACTAGCAACTCCCCTCTGTATGCATTAGCAGCCAACGAGGCCTCAGAAAAGTGTCCGATAATCTTGCCTCGACCCTTTGAACACTCTAGAATGAAGGCGGCAGAGCAGAGATGTGGATGGAGTTCCCTGATGTATGAACCATCCGTTACTGCCAATAGAGAACCATCCGCAATTGATTCTGCCACCCATTCAAAGCCACCTGTAATAACTAGGTCGTCCCAAAGCCATTTACAACCCCAATCTCGTAGCACTTCAACAAAAGTAGAAGGGACAGGAGCTGGGAGAGAAGAAGTAGCTGTGGAGGCAATTCGAAATCCAGTTGCACTTGGCTTGACGGAGCACAAAATCCCTCTATCCTCCACTTGTACATCCTTCACTGCTAACTCAAAACTGCGAGAGCCAAAGCATGGGCGGTAGATGTCCATTCTCAAGGTGTCTGGCGAGATATTTAGGAGTTCATTCGTTGCTGAGCACCATTTCCACCTCCAAATGCGATGAGTAGGGGCTATGAACTCTCCCAGCTTGTTGACTGTGGACTTGCTTGGGCATATCGAGGCCATTGCCTCCTTCCAAAGTTCAAAATCTGACTGTGTAGGCTGCTCCTTCGGCCATCTTGAGTAGGTTGACCATTTGTGATCATGTGGCCTTGGCTGCATCTTCTCTACTTCAATCCTTGCTCCTGAAGCAGTCACTACGTCGGACAGGAAGAGAACTTGGAGGTAGACTCTTACCCTATTGAGCCTGACTCGTTCACTCCACGAGAAGCCTAGATCCTCAAACACTTGATTCAGAAACTTATCCCCTCGTCTTGGAAGATCTCTCTCCATATCCTGAATCTCAGTTGTAATCCCGAACATAGACAACTTTTCCCACAACATCTTGATCCACGAGTGTGTAGCCAAGGCTCCATACCTTGCGTAATCGAGCTTAAGGGGTTGGAAGCCCATTCCTACCTCAAGCATTAATAACTCCATCGACGTCTTGAGTAGTAATCCCACACTTGACTTGCAGCCATAATGCATGATCAGCTTGTTGGAGCTTGCAACGAGAGCCTCTACTCCTGGATGAGGTAAACCAATTCCGTAGAATCCCGAGTCTATCATCCTTGCCTCCGTGACCACCGTCCTTACCACACCACAATATGGGAGAATTTGGTAGTATTGGCTTTGAAGAGAGGCTGTTAACTCGGCAAAGGTGGCCATCGAGTTACACAGACTATAGCCTACCCTTGGCCAGAACTGAACCTTCATTGAAAACCAAATCATCCGACGAGTCAGGTTGCCAACCTTGATATCATTCACCCATCCTTGAGCCTTCTCTTGCATCAGGGCTATACTGGCCTTACTACTACCATCAGGAGACGTCATGGCGCCAAGAGTCTTCTCCGAGTGGGAAACGGGGTGGTGACTGATCTCAGCGGCTGGCTTGTTGGGCAGAGGAACTTTAAGTCCGAAGTTTCCATGCAGATGGTTATTGGCATATGCCCACATCCCGTTCTTCCAGACGAAGGAGATGAGAGAGAAGAAGCACTTGGAAGGCTTGAGTGCACCTCCAGATACGATGAGAAGATTACCCCAGTTTGTAACACTTGATTGGATGGCTTGGTGGGCCTCCTCGACTGTCTCGTCAGCCTCCATATTGATATGAAGGAGATCAGTGTCGTCGACGAAAATGACAGAAGAGAGATGATGAGACAGGTTAGTGATTGGGCATACAAACTTGGCCCCGTGTCCCTTATTCTTGTGAGCTGATAGGATGACTATACTGACTACTGCCCAAGCTGCCGGCCCTCCTCCATTCCCTTGACACATTCCTTGAGTCTTGATATGAATACTGCCGCCAGAGAAGGATGTAGAATCAAAGATACCTCGCATACTGACCGGCGACTCAGCTCTCAAAATCACACGCAATAACCATTGGTAATCTCTTCAAGTACACAAAGAGGCGCTTCGTTTGTTGAATATTGCTCTTATAAGAAGTCGGCGAGATAGAGTATAATAACTTGTCTATTTACACACACACACAAAATATCATGTCGAGTGAAATTATTGCAAAAGAAGATTTGAACAGCTTACATATTGTCGGGGGACACGGTACGAAGTTAAATGTAGGAAACCACAAGCTCAACCAATTGAGTTATTACTTCGAAGTAAGTTCTTCTTTTGTCATATCATTCCCATAATTGTCCTATGCCTTTTAACAATCTTTTCCTTTTAACAACATTTTTACGCTAATAGTTGCAATACAAGGAAGCAGGTGCGTATGGGGATAAAGGTAAATTTGTGAAAGTAAGTCATAGTATGTTAATTGTTTTGTGTATGTACGTATATGTTAGTATATGAGACGAGTATATACACAGAAATATTAACTCATCTTTTTATTTTCTATTTCTATGTTGAAACCTTATTCATATAGGGTATAATAGAGGGGATGAAGAGGGCAGGAGCTTTATTTGTCCATCCGGTTGATCCAAAAGATAAGAAATTTTACAGACCATCAACTTACGAAGAGACAGTAATAATCGTGTCAGGATCGATAAGGGATATCAGGAAGTTGTGCGAGAGGTCTAAGAAACAACCTCCTCCCCATGCCAAAGCTGGGAGAATGCTCAAGCCGCCTGTGCCAATAAATCATTACAACTTGGAAAGTACAATAACTGAATATGCTATGAAAAAGTTTCTAGAGTTGGGAAACAATAATGATAGAGCTAGAGTGGAACCTCGTGTAGCCTCGGTACTTAAGGAAGCAAAGACGAACAAGCAACAGAAGGGAGAAGAGAGGATTGCTCAATCAAAGGCCTCAAAAGATAAAAAGATTGCAGCAAAGGATAAAGAGAAGGAAGCTGGACCGAAGTTAGCTGCTAGTATGATTAATCCAAAGAGGGAAGAGATTGCCATGCTGAAACAGTCAATTGCAAAGAAAGAGATGGAATTGAAGGGGAAAGATACTGAGATTGCAAAGAAGGATATGGAGATTGCCATGAAGGATGAGAAATTGAAGAGCAAAGATTTAGATATTGCAAGGAAAGACAAGCAGATTGCATATATGAAATCAGTAGTAAAGCAACAGAGGGGTCAAATAAGGCAGCTTGAATCGATGCTTGACCCTGTAGACTTAACCGGTGAGGATGAAAGTGCCGAGTCTCCAAACAAGCGAGCCCGAACAGGAGAAGATACCCCCAAGAGTATCCTAGCACTTCAGCATGAGTCAATAAAGGAAGCTATCAAGGTAAAGGAGGAGAATGTAAACGATTATGTGAGTTTTTACAACGCAAAGATTGATAAACTTGCTACTGCAGCAGATGGAGGAGTGGTTAAGGTAAAGGTAGCTGAGCTGAAAAGCCTCCGTCTCAATTTTGATGAGTTTGAATCGGCAACTGCCATGACAAACATGAGCTGATGGATAATAGATGATGGGGATAAGTATTAGTGTTCGATAGAAAGTGTGTTATGGTTAGAATAAATTGTGTTGGTACAATTGAACTATATACTACTATCTAGGTTAGTAGTAGCTATATTATCAACCCCACTTTAAGATTGCCGCTCCCCATGACAATCCAGCCCCAAACCCTGCACAGGCAATAACATCTCCCTTCTTAACCTTACCACTTCGGACGGCCTCATCCAAGGCCAGAGGGATACTAGCAGCACTTGTATTACCATACTTGTACAGATTCGTTATTACCTTCTCCATTGGCATACCTAATCGACTTGCCACTGTTTCCATAATTCGGATATTGGCCTGATGTAATAATAAATGATCAACGTCGTCAACTGTTATACCGGCTTGTTCCATTGCCTCTTCAAGGACTGTGGGTACCTCCCTGGTAGCAAAGGAGTAGACCTTACGTCCATTCATGGACATTAAGTCGTATGATCCATCCTGAACGACGGTACCCTCACCGGGTGTAGATATTGTCCTAGGCTCGCCTCGGTAATTGCATTTCAAGTCCATGTATCCGCCTCCATTCGAATGCATGGCATATCCCAGGATACCAAATCCGTCATCATCTCCACTACTTTCATCTTTTGAACTAGTTAAGACCATGGCACCAGCACCATCACCAAACAGAATACATGAATTTCTATCCTCCCAATCAACCCATCTCGTCAAAGCATCAGCACCTAAAACTAAAGCATTCTTGGCACTACCTCCATTCATAAATTGTGACGCAGTTACTATACCAAATAAAAATCCGGAACATGCGGCTGTTAAGTCAAATGCTGCATATCGTGTCTTATCACAACCAATAGCATGTGCTATACTCGGTGCATCACCAAACATATCATCGGGTGAACTAGTAGCACAGATTACTAAATCAATTTCCGAAGCGGGAACACCACTCATTTCTAATGCATGTTGTGCAGCCTCGATACCTAATGTACGTAAATTTTCTGTAACTTCTGCATCAACCTGTGTTTTACCATCATCACTTGTTTGGAGTACTGATCGTATACCCTCATGTACTAATACACGTCGTTCTGAGATGCCAGTTCGGGTACTAATCCACTCGTCAGATGTGTCATGGACTGATTCAAGGTCGGTATTGGTAATTAGTGTAGAGGGAGCCGCTGATCCTATTCCGATTGGACGGACGGATACTTTCCCACCCGAGGCCATTGACAGTGCTGAGTTTGTTGATAATACTCTGACATTACTGTTACTTGGTTTTATTGATGAAAAGGCGGATATGCCAGTGGTGAAAAGAGCTAAGGATGCCAGGACGAGCTTCATGATTATTGCGTATTGGAATGAGCTGTATATGATGTTTGAGAAGAGAGAAATGGAGAAGGGATATGGTGAGATAAATGTTTGTCGTTGGTATAAAAACAGCTTCCACAGAGCATAAAACATAACATCTCCTTTAGAGAGAATAATGGTCCAAATTTTGAGCACATCTGATGCACTTTTTTGGAAACCTATCTCAATATTGCAATTCTTTTCCATAAAACACACGGAATAGACTCGAAAAGCTGCAGTATACCATTTGCAACTATCTCTAGGCATACATATTGGATGATCTCAACTGAATAACTTTTCTCTCTTGCATTTTACTATGCAAATTACACACATTCAAGGGGCCCATTTCCTTAGCTCGTCAAGTATCAACCCTCAATAACTTAAAAACCGAGTCCTGTGCTGACATATAACGTCTAGAAGTTGTAGCATCCCAAGCAAAAGAGTATAGCAATAGCATAATAGAGCTATTACAAATGCCAATAACTTCCCATCTTGATACCCAGAGAGAGAGCACCGCATACCAACTATTCGAGCATATATGTACACACCGCCGCGAGACAAACCGAAAACTATTCCTTAACCATACTAATGCAAACCTGGTATATTCGGCACCACACACAAATCATTATCATCGTACATAACTAGAGAGGGACATACAGTTTTGCAACTCACCAATTTTTTTTTGAGGAAATGATAAATGAATTAATCAAGCGATTTAGATAGCTCTGGTATTAAGAGAGATGTATATAGGTTTATTGCAGTTCTATCAGGAGAGTAGCTAATAAGTAGTGTATTGCCGCCTAGAGTTCAACCTACTAATTGCCTACGAAGAAAGCGATGTCATGAATACGCACGCAATCAATGCACCACTCAAATTGTAGAAATTTACCACGAGCCCCCTTTTATAATGATATCTTCAGCGTAATTGTTACACAACTAAGCTTTGATTAATATAATTGAAAAGATACCATTCAATATGTGGCGTATCTTTTCACAAATTGTAACACGTACTAAGTCCCCCCCTTTGTGCCCCCCAATGATGTCGACTTTTTAATCTCAATCACCCTTCACACTTCACTCCAACTCTCAATCTCAACTATTGCAATAAACAACAATACAATAACCATCATTATACTAAGCAGTATCAGTAGTAGACGATTAGCACAACAATATTATACATCTAACAATATGAAGTTTTCATCAGCATTTATTATAATTAGTAGTGCCAAGGCATTTGCACCAATTTGTAAGTTATCTATTGCAATTGCTTATTTGTTTGTTTGAACCCCATTTGTTTCGTATATTATACGGGAGCTGTTTGAGGGATATAAGGGAATGATAGAGTGCTTAGTAGGGTATTGTTGTGTTTAGTTGCGGCCGTAGGTATAGTCGACTGTGGTTTCAATATTGCAAAAAGATATATATAAAAAAATTGAGAGTTGGAGCGATTCGATATAGAACATGCCACCCAATCTCTCGCTAGATACTCCTGAATACTGCTATATAAACTATTGAGAGTTTATAGTCAAGAAAATTGATATATCTTGATCTAAGGGGGTGTAGTTCTCTTGTAGAGAACTGACGAATAGCAAGTCTTGAATCTGATGGTATCCATCTACATGCTGAGAAGAAGAGAGGTATTGAAACCAATATCCATCAGATTTTACAGCATAAACAATTCTAAATTGAAAATGGCGCTGCTGTTGATGTTCTAGGGGTCGATATCTCGCGTTGGTTGTATTGGAGAGAGATTTAGAAAAAAAGTGCACAAGATGTGAACAAAGAACCCGAATGGCTAATAATTGCTGTCTGGTTTGAGAGAGTTGGAGCGGGTGCTTTGTTTATAAGGATTTGTCATCATCTACTATACTTCTTTTATTTGTCTGTAGAATTTGTTTTTGGGAATACATACCATATCAATCTTTCAACTCCAAATCATGTTTCTAACCAAATCTTTTTCCTTTCCTTCTTCTCCTCAATACAATACGTAGCTACCCAAACACAACATGTATCAAGCACTTCACTTAACATGGCTGACCGACGTGTCGTCGTTACAGGTATGGGAATTACATCCAGTTTAGGTAACTCTCTCGAGGATGTTAAGAAATCACTTCACGAATGTGAACCAGGTATCGAATTTGATCAAGAATGGGCAGACCTTGGCATCAAATCCAACGTTCGTGGTAAACCACCCACACTTGATTTTAAAACATTAATCCCCAAAGCACATTTACGTTTCATGGGTGATAATGCCAAATATGCCTATGTAGCCATGCAAGATGCCGTGGCCGATTCAGGATTTAAGGATGAGGAATATCAAGAAAATCCACGTGTATGTGCTATTCTTGGACAGGGAGGAACTTCTATTCCTGATATTGTTGAAACTGTGGATGCAGTACAGGCTGGTGGACGGTGGAAGAATAAGGTGGGTCCATTCCGTGTTACACGGTCGATGGGATCGACTGTTAGTGCCGTCCTTGCCACGGCATTTAAGGTACAGGGTATGAGTTTCTCAATTTCTAGTGCATGTAGTACTGGGGCACATTGTATTGGAACTGGATATGAACAGATTCTGTTGAATAAGTCCGATGTTGCATTCTGTGGTGCTGGTGAGAATGTTGATTGGGACTTTACTAGTATGTTCGACTGTATGGGTGCCTTGTCAACATCATACAATGACACACCCAAGAAGGCAAGTAGGGCATTTGATAAGGCTCGTGATGGATTCTGTATCGCCGGTGGTGGAGGAGTTGTCGTCCTTGAGGAATTGGAACATGCCAAGGCACGTGGTGCCAAGATCTATGCCGAATTAGTAGGATACGCTGCCAACTCGGATGGGTATGATATGGTCGCCCCCTCGGGCGTTGGTGGAGAACGATGCATGGAACTTGCCATGGCTGATGCCGATGCGCATGCTGGGGAGAAGCCAATTGAATACATTAATACACATGGAACATCAACACCGGTTGGAGATCTTGCCGAACTTGGTGCCATTAAGCGACTATTTGATAGGAAGGGATACCAACCAAATGTTGGATCCACGAAGAGTCTTTCGGGACATGCACTTGGTGCCGCTGGTGTACACGAATGTATCTACTCCATCCTTATGATGAATAATGATTTCATGGCCGAATCGGCTAATATCGAAGAGCTTGTGGATGAGGCCGAGGGTATGAACATCTTAACAGAAAGGAAAGACGGAGCATTCACCCGTGCCATGTCCAATAGTTTTGGATTCGGTGGTACGAATTGTGCATTAGTCTTTGACAAGTATGAAGAGTAAATCCAATCTCTATATGTTTTGTCAGTGTGATCGATAGTAGAATTTCGGGTATATAGGGGGTATGGCAATTGACAAAGCAGTAGATGCTTAAGCTAAATAAACGAGACAATTTTCAAACATTATCTTGATATTATTTCGACTTATACCAATAACTCCCTCAACTAAACAACCAACAAGTTGGCTCACATCACATCTATCTTCCTGGGCTCTTCTGCGCCGCATCTCTACCCATGTCTTTGATGAGCTACTAATACTAAGGACAGACAACTGTTTTCTATTTTATGATAAAGTAAACTTTAAATTGGTTCATTTTATTATAACTTACTTTCTATCTACACACTAATACTTATCCTGATCACGTATTATCCATCCATCAGCTCATGTTTGCCATGGCAGTTGCGGATACAAACTCATCAAAATTGAGACGAAGGCGGCCCTTAATCTCGGCAACTTTGCCCTTATCGGCTCCTCCAGCTTCTGCCACAGAAGCAAGTTCATCAATCTTGCTTTGCAAGAAACTCACATAATCGTTTATATTCTCCTCCTTTACCTTGACAGCTTCCTTGATCGATTCGTGCTGAATAGCTAGGGTGCTCTTGGCAGTATCTTCTTCAGTTCGGGCTCGTTTGTTGGGAGGCTCATCGTCGTCCTCAATAGTCAAGTCTACAGGATCGAGGATTGTCTCAAGCTGTTTTAATTGACCCCTCTGTTGCTTTACTTGACTTCTGATGACTGATTTCATCGATGCAATCTGCTTGTCTTTCCTTGCAATATCTAACTCTTTGTCCTTTAACTTCTCATCCTTCTTTGCAATCTCTGCATCTTCCCCCTCCAATCCCATCTCTTTCTTTGCAATTGACTGTTTCAGCATAGCAATCTCTTCCCTTGCTAACTTCATTACAGCTTCCTTCTCTTTATCCTTTGCTGCAATCTCTTTATCTTTTGAGTTTGAGGCCTTTGATTGAGCAATCATCTCTTCTCCCTTCTGTTGCTTGTTCGTCTTTGCTTCCTTAAGAACCGAGGCTACACGAGGATCCACACCTCTATGATTATTCTTTCCCAACTCTAGAAATACTGGCACAGGTGGGTCAGGCATTCTCCCAGCTTTGGCATGCGGAGGAGGTTGTATCTTTGATCCCTGCTTGGAATCTGCTACACCAACAAGCTTTTCCTCTACTATAGCATTTCCCTCCAAGGAATTGAACTTTTTCTTAGCCATATCACGTATTGTTTCATAGTTCTTTTCATGCAAGAAATCAAATGGTTTGCCCTCTTTAAACAAATCGTCCTCCACTCTTCCACTTCCACTAAATACACATTGTTTTTTCGCCTTCCACTGTCGTTCTATTGTCCTTGGTACATCCCTTATATGTTCTAACACCATTTTCGTTGCATCTTTGGATGTTAATGGTCTCAAACTTCCTCCCTGTTTCTTATCTTTCACCTCTACAAATATCGCTCCAGCTTGCATCATTCCATCTTTCACAGCCTAAGTAAACAGAAAAGAAAAAGATAATTAAAATTTTATATTACGGCTTACCATTGCAAATGTCTTTTTTGACCCATGTCTTTGTTGGTTATGATATGTGTTCTGTTTTGTAAGAATGATGGTTAATTTTCAATATGAGCAATCATAAATTTAGAGGTGCAAAAGTTATGAAACCATATATAATTTGGTTGTTTTACAATGCAACAGTACCACACAATAAAACAATTGCAATGGAGATGAGCTCCTCTAACTTACTTCAAAGTAATAACTCAATTGTTTAAGCTTTTCATTCCCCCGACACGTTACATTGCCGCGTCGCTTAACAATATGGTTACCTGCTGATAAACTTCACACTTAATATTTGGAACCTCACCCTCTGTCATATTTTATGATGATTTTATATAATAGTATTATCTGCTCACGCTAGACTTGCAATTCAAACTAATAAGCACCTCTTTAGGGGTACTTTACTGCTGCTTCTATAGCATATGATGGTATTGCGTGTGTTCATGCCGCCGCCGCTCCTCCGGTAAGGTTGCTACTTTAGTAGACAGAAACAAAAGGATACCGATCTTTTGCAAAGAAGGAATGAAATTCCAAACCGTCAAACCTCTCATTTTTGTGTTGGCTGTCAATGACGCCTGCTACTAAGCTTCCACTCAATAGCCCGTAGAATACATCATCATTGGCACAACGTATCATAGCATTCATCATATATATCGGTAGTTTACTATTAGCGGTGACGGCGGCGGTATAACTCTGTTCTCATAACTCACCCAGTATAGTTATCAAACATTATAACTAAGTGCACATAGTATCACTACTTTGCAACTTACCAGAGATTATCATCGTTCTACTATTTGATTGATGGTGAGTGATTATTAATTAGATTCGGAACTATAACGTCAAATCCTAATTGCAGTTGTAGTGCAAGTGCATATCTTGAATCTATACGGAGAAAATTTAAGACATAAAGAGTAAGTGCACATCACATGCTCAACATTTGATATTGTATAGAGAGAGATGAAATATTTTGCAAGTGCTCCGTTTGAGAAAGAAGAAAAGTTGTCTATATATTAAGCTGATATGTAATCAGCTGTTAAGTATCTGTATTTCTCCTTTTCTAAAGAAGAAGCAGATATGCTCATATCATATGCACTTTTTGAGGTTTTGCAACTCTCCTCTTGGTTTATTTGCAACTATCCAGCGGGATCTATCTAAGAATTGAGGAGATATATTGGGATGTGTATTGAAACAGTTTGGCTAGTTATTTGGTTGTGTGGTGGTGTGTATTGCATATGCCAGTGGATTGGGTATTGTTCGAGTTAGAGAGAGAGAGATTTTGGGGCTGATAGGAAGAGGCAGAGATGTTTTGGATTGTCTGAACACATTACATGCTTATTAATCTCATCTTTTCTCATCTTTCTTGTCTCTCTTTTTATGTCTCTGCATACACTAGAAATAGAACTTGTGATCTGCATACTTAAGCAGAACGAATCACAGACACACAAATCAAAGTTATATCAAATCAAACCAAAGTTATTATCAATGAGTTCATCCAATGAGAAAGAGAAGGTGGAAGGCAACAATGCCTCCACTTCAACAAACAAAACAATAGCATCAAACTCTACAACTAAAGAACAACCAACCCAAAAGAAGAAGAAGCCAATGATACAACATCTACTAGCAGGGGGTACTGCCGGATTCGTCGAATCATCAATCTGTCATCCATTAGATACTATCAAAACACGGATGCAATTACGTCGTCAGAATGTTATTAAAACACGTGCATTAAGTAGTTTACGTGATGCCACTGACGGTGTGAAGGGTGGAGCGTTGCATCGTACCGCATCTGCTGATAAATCTGATAAAGTTACATCAACATCAGGAAGTCAGACGAAGAAGAGTGAAACTGTTCGGGTAAAGCCTATCAAAGCTACTAAAGCAGATGTTACTAGCAATAGTTCAAAAGGTCCATTACATGATGTGGGATGGAAGAATCGGACAGTTCAACCAAGTAAATCAGCAGCAACAACAGTGACTAAATCAGCAGTTGAAACAATTGCTGAAACAGCAGCCAAATCATCCACAACAACCAGTGCCGTAGCACAAGACATGAATGCCGTAATGGCACCATTAGGTCCATTCGGTACTGCACGTCGAATCATTGAACGGGAAGGTCCATTGGCATTATATAAAGGATTGACCGCCGTATATACCGGTATTGTACCCAAAATGGCTATTAGATTTGTTAGTTTTGAATATTATCGTGATACATTTGGTGGTTGGTATTCAAGTTATTCAGGTAGTGGAAATGAAAATACTGCACCACCACCAGGTGTTACATTCCTGGCAGGATTATTATCAGGATTAACCGAGGCTATATTGGTAGTAACACCAGCAGAAGTATGTAAAATTCGTATGCAATCACAATATCATTCATTAATGGATCCATCACAAATGACACATGTCAAATATAAGAATGTAGTACAAACAGCGGCAGTGGTAGTAAAGGAAGAAGGAATTGGTGCATTATATAAAGGAGTAGTGCCGACAATGTTACGACAGGGATGTAATCAGGCAGTGAATTTTACTGTCTATAATTGGAGTAAGAAACAGATTATTAGTTGGAAACGTAAGAAGGAGGAGGAACGGATGGGACATAGTGGTGTTGGGGAGGTTACTTTAGATCATTGGCAGAGTTTATTATTGGGTGGATTGAGTGGTGGGATGGGTCCATTAGTGAACAATCCCTTAGGTGAGTAGTCTCTCGTTGTTGTTGATTGATTTTGGTATTGATATTAAGGAGGCAAAAAGTCGAACTGGCAGAGTTTGAGGCGATGCTTTACTCATGATATGTATATCTTTATCGAACGATATTACAACACAGATGTGGTCAAGACACGTATGCAAAAGCAGGTGATTATACCGGGGAAAGAACCAAAGGTAAGTCATTATCGTCTTTTGTTCATATCTTATGTTCACATCTTGTGTTCATTCTAATGAACGACATATCCCTAAAACAAACCATAAAATGCACTCGTCGAATATTCGTATCCCACAATGAACACAAACAACTCGAATATACAATATGGACAGTACAAAAGTCTATTACAATCCTGCACTATCATTGCCAAGGAGGAGGGACTACCGGCATTATGGAAGGGAATCACTCCTCGACTAATGCGTATCATGCCAGGTCAGGCTATCACATTCATGACATATGAGGCGGTTAGTACCCAGATGGAAAAGTTTGGTTTGTTTGATTAAATGATACCTGACATGGAGGAGGTGATGATGTGAGATACGAAGGACAGTGATGGATCGGGTGTTTTTTTGAGATTGGGCTGACTCAGCAAAGGTCTCATGATCGGGAGCTTTATACTAATACAGCAGAATACCTTAATGTAACTTAGTGATGCTCAATCCTGTCATCCTGTCTCATAATCTCTCTACCCACCTTAAACCTTAACTTATACCCCTTCTTATATAGATAGCCCTGGTGAGGATACCAAGTAGGATACCACTGTTATTCGTTTCCATAAGTATGAAATGCGGCTGCACGTAGTTCCATCTTTATCATCATTTATGGTGCAACTCCTTCTGCTTACTTCTTCTACTCCTTCTTTATTCTAATGGTTCTATGGTCTGATGGTAGTGGTCCGTGACAAAGACACATATCTTTTTGCAAAAGATACGGTATCCTTTAAAAAAGGCTTAGTAGGTACTCTTGAATAACTAATAAGAAATAGAAAGTGGCAGCGGCAGTAACTTGCTGAATGGTGGATTGTTATATCCACTTGAACTATTGCAATACTCATATCATAGTATCACATTCTATTAAACCGCACCGTAAAAGATAGCATTTCAT
>Ga0214479_100722_pt1 | contig 17530 bp, 8 predicted proteins | sample M1_20Mar14CPVII9_5_FD_165054 | JGI IMG/M metagenome (GOLD analysis project Ga0214479, IMG submission 165054) | Marine eukaryotic communities from Monterey Bay, California, United States - M1_20Mar14CPVII9sort6BwellE14 | ecosystem: Environmental > Aquatic > Marine > Unclassified | place: USA...
ACGCACAGCTAATATCGTATATATATATATATATATATATATATATTATATACCTATGCCGCGCGTGAGTGAAGCTACTTGGTCATGAGAATCTGAATGTCATCGATATCTTTAAGATCGATTGTGAGGGTTGTGAGTGGAAAACATACCAAGATTGGTTGTCTGACGATATTCCAATGTTACATCAAATACAAGTCGAGGTACATAAAGCTCCAATCGGCACAATTGATTTCTTTAAGAGTATGGAAGAATTTGGTTATATGCGGTATCATAAAGAATCGAACATCCAATGGGGAAGTGACTGTATTGAGTATGGCTTTGTCAAAGTTGAGAAGGCATTTATGGATGAAAAGAAGGAACTTGATGAGTATTCTAGTAGTACACGCCATGATCAAGGAAGGATAAGTGACTGAGGCATCATGATTAAGAGACCTCTTGGTATCACTTGTTTGGAACTAAAGTATAGCATAGCTTGCTAAAAGTATATCAATCTTTAGCTATAATCTAAACGGCAGTGACATCATCAACCCCTAACTACAGTCAATTCTACCTTGTTCTATGCCTACATATGCTTCCGTTTTGTACCCGCCGCCTTTACTTTCCTATCGGTATCAAACAAAGTAGGCATAGTTTGAAATAGCTTGTACAGTAGAGAGTGCCCAGTATCATCTCTTCCAGCCCAAGCAATTGCATGGGGTAAAACTTCCAAATCAATATCGACAAACTCCTCTACTTTGACGATACCACCATCATCATTAGAAAAGTAATATCGGATAAGCTTTTGACGAGCCACCTCGTGCTTGTTGTCATTTTGATTGAGTTCCAGGAGAGATACTAGATGATCTTTTGGACGTTCATTTTCACTAAATATGCCTGCATAAAACTGCTGAAGCGTGTGATTTGATGTGTAAATACTACTCAGACTTGTTTTGTCACAGAGAAAATCAGCAAGAGCCTGCCATCCAATATCACTGATAGAACTGTTTGGGTGAACCAACAAAGTTTTGATAGTTTTATCATTGGCAAGCACATTTAACAGTACCAAAAGGCCTTCATCATTCATATTGGTACCGTGAACGTGGAGTTTCTTCAAAGTTGAGTTGTGATTCTGTAAGTAAACAGAGAATGCTCGCCACCCCACTGATGTAATAGAACTACTACTCCACGAAATATCTAAAGTTTGTAATGTACTATTTCTCATCAATGCATTGCCTAGGATTGTGATATCTTGATCGGTAATAGTGCACGTACTTATATCAAGATGTTGTACTGTCGAGTTGTTTTCTAACCACGCTGATATATCCCTTACCATTGTTGGTAACCCACTAACACGCCTACTTCCGTGGAGATCAGTTCCCCTCACTGTGGTGTTTACCGATAGAGCACCCAGTAAAATTGAACAACAGTCAGAATCTAGACCAATACTCCCAATAGATAGTCTCTTCACATTGCACTGCGGGTTTCTGAGCATATCCGCCAATGCAACATGAAACTCTCGACCTTCAAATCCGCCATCGATTATGTTCAAATCTTTCAAATTGTGATAACCACCTAATGCAGTCATTAGTTCTGCTTTTTCAACAACATTCCCATCACCAAAATAAGCATCACACAGACTAAATCCTTTCAATGATCCCTTGTTCTGTTGCTTGGATAGAGCAGACGCAAGCAAACGTGTACTGTTCGTACTAAAGTAGCAATCACCTAGATGAATATGAATAAGGTTGCTGCTATGCTCAAACAACGGTACAATGCTTGCAAATACTTTGTCATCATATTCACCAATATCGGAGAGATTTAACTCCTCAATTGAACGAATGCAAGAAAGTTTGCTGCCCAAAGCAGCGGCATTGTCACAAAGAGGTTGGTATTCGTACCCACCGAATTCCTCCCTTTGGAAATCAATGTATAATCTCTTGAGATTGGTATTACCTTCAAATGAACTGTCATAATTTAACCAATCAACCTTTCGGGCAAAACTATTGTCTTTCCAATCACCCGTGGTGAGCTGTGTTAATTTAGGGTCATTATTCTTGAGTTGCAATAGTGATTCATCATTAAACGCGGTGTCAGGAGTATATTCTTCCTCATCGGACGAGTATTCCTCGTGTTTATCCATGTTTAATATAATTTGTACTTTGTAGCATAGGATAACGGTGATGATACGATAGAACGTTTCTTACTTATATTATACACAAAAGAGTATCCAAACCGCGACGCACAGCTAATATATATGAGTATATACTTATATGCCGCGTCTTCTCACGCCTAGTAACTCCTCTCTATTGAGGGCAACGATAAGACAAAGAGAATAGAAGTATGCTTTAATAATAAGTAAGTAATAGAAGTGGAAGTGAGGACTGAGGAGTGAGGAGAAATTACCGGATGTGATTTTCATGTGACTTTCATGTGACTTTTATGTGATAATCAGTCACGGGGTATCTTTTGGTATCCTCCCCCAACTCTCATAAAATAAACAATCAAATATACAAATTAATAGCCGACGGCAGCGAATCAGTAGGTAACAGTCAATACAAAAGCGTAACACAGCAGTAACAGTCAATAACAACAAATGGGAGGAGGTAGCGGCGCTAGCCGTCGCGACGATCCGCTAACATACATCCAAAACGCCTGTAAGCTCCACTTAGGTGCACAAATAACAAATCCAACTAGTTTAAATGTTGTACAATGTTTTTTATCTGGTTCTTCTAGTACTAATACTAATGCTAGCGGCGGAAACGGAGATAGTGATGGCGGTGTAGGTGGTGGTAATAATGCTAACAATGCAGGGAGTGGTGAGGGCAGTCCGCGATTATTCATATGGATACCCCGTACTTCAAAATCATCCACTTCCAATGATACAACATCTGCTGCTGAAACCAAAGAAGACAATGCAGAAGAAGAGGAATATTACGACGAGGCAATAGCATCAACAGAATCATTCGATGGACGTAATTTAGGTTCGTTGGCTTTTATTAATGCCTCTTTGCTTAGTGGTGGCGGAAGTGGTACGTCAAATAGTGGAAGTGGAGATGGAAGTGGTGGAGATGGTGCATCTAATAATAATGTGGTTAAGAATGCAAGAGATTTGCAATGTATGGTGTTAAGTCCACGTATCTATTTAGAAGATGAAGAAGATGATGACAATGTTGAGGGTGGTGGTGAAACGAAAGAAGATTCCAAGGAGGGTGAGGAATCCAATACCAATTCTACAACACAGAATGAAGGATCGGCAACCTTCTTAGCATTGCAATTATATGCTCGACATTGTTTCGTACCGGCTGTGCGGGCTATTGAGGCATTAGAGGAAGAGGAGGAGAAGAAGGAAAGTGGTGGTGATTTTGACACGGAAGATACAAGTGGTGCAATAACTCCCAAAGTTACAACCACCAAAAGTGGAGGTAAATCAACAAAGATTTTAGAAGGATTAGAAGACAAATTACGTGAATTAGACGTAGCATTAGGTCAATGTCGTCGTACGGTATTAGGGCGTATACCCCATGTTATACTTAAACCACATCCAATAATTATCGAGGCAGCTACCAAACTCAATTCGTCTGGTAAGATTGATTTAGATGAAGTTGGATTATCCAATTATTTGTCAGATGATAGTATATTAAATGAAGTACAGAGTACTGTCAATCATTGGATTGTACAGATACGTAAGGTGACTGTGTTACCTGGTAGTACACCCTTCCCATCGGGTAGTGATGCATCAACAGAATCACACGCCGATTTAGAAGAGGTTAGTTTCTGGTTAGACTTGGAAGAATCACTCAAGAATATCCGATTGGAATTATCCAAACCTGAAATTATATTAACAATTGCATTACTAAAGGCAGCGAAACGTTTCGTGGCTACAATTGCCTTGGAGAATAATACAGGATTAGATGTTGCCGAAGGTCATGTTACAGATGTTTCCAACTTTTTACGACAATATCCCGCAAGTACATTGGCATCATCACGTGATTGGTCTAAGATTAGTTCTACTATGGATTTAATCTTTGTACATTTACAAAAGGTACGACAATCACGATATTATGACTTAGATCGATTAGCACGATTAGTCGAGGCATCAACATTAACATTACGAGAACGTATGGAATATACATTACGTGATAATTATAAAGGTAATGGTATAATACTTGGATTGGATTATGATGAATATGAAAAGGTGGTAAGGGGTCCAACACAGGATATATTTGTTTTGTTTGATACATCGTATACTACCTTTTCGGAATTCTTTTTAGATCAGGGTAGGATTGGTAGACGTCGTGCCGATGGTGCTAATTCCACCACCACACCTGCACAGGTATTAAAGGGTATTACTTTATATCATCAGGTATTACGGGAGCGATTGGATGCTGTTTATTTCTTTCGTACCCAACATGAGAAGTTACGTAGTGTTGTGGCGGAAGTGTTGACGGGGGGCGAATCGTCCAAGGATAACAAGGAAAATGATGACGACGAGGCAGCATACTCGGCATGGGCACTCAAGGAAGTTGATGAGGCACCCATGTCACTCTTTGCCTCTGTGGATGTATTGGATCTAAGCGCACGTGGTGAGGCTGTATTCACTAGTGCATTAGAGGGGTATGATCGTAAAGTTGATGCAATTGAGGAACATTTGGCAAGGTTGTTACGGGATAAATTATCTTCCTGTCAAGATGCTGAGGACATGTTTCGTGTGTTTGCACGCTTCAATCCTCTCTTGACACGTACCCGTGTCCGTGCAGCCGTGAAGGAGTTCCAATTACAACTAATGAATACTGTTGGTCAAGCAGTACAAAAGTTACAAGCCAAATTCACCCACAAGTATGAATCATCATCTGCATCAAACATTGCCACCATCCGTGGTATTCCACCCGTTAGTGGAAAGATTATGTGGGCAAAGCAGATGGAACGTCAAGTTCATACCCTGATGAAGCGTATGAGTGACGTCCTTGGGAAGGAATGGGGACAACAGTTGGAAGGACGACAACTTCGTCGATCATGTGATGAGTTACTTAGCAAATTGGATTCACGTGCATACTTTCGTTCATGGGTTACTGAATGGGAACGTGAATTAAGTTCGGATACTAATTCCAAGATTGCAACATATCCTATTGTTATTGCCAAGGAGGGACAGGCTATTGTTGCAAAGGCAAACTTTGACGAAAAGCATGAATACCTATCACGTGAGATTCGGTATTTGAAGTGGTTGGGATATGATCGTGATATTCCACGAACAATTGCCCTCGTTGCCGAAGAGGCCATGGAGAGATACCCGCATGCTAGTGAGTCGAAATGTTTTGCCGGTTTGTTGTGCCTTATATTCTATATCTGACACTCTTCTTACCACCATATCTCTCTTCACAACGTCTCAAACAGTGGCTCTTAAGACTGCACTTCAATCCTATGCAGCTGCTCGTGGCCTCGTCACTCCTGAATTAGAGCCACTCGTTGCACAAGAGCTACGTGCCATTCAGGAATCAATCACTGAGGCATTTGACATTGCACAACCAGGCAAGAAGTCCAAAGCAACACGTCGTATTCGATGGGATTCCAAGGATCTTGGCAGTTGGGTCGCTCTTCTAAATGAGCACGTGTCTCGTTTTGAGGAGAGGGTGGAGATTCTTCTCCGAGCATGTCATAATATTGATATTGCTATTGAGGCCCTTGAAAATGTAGTCTATGAACGTCAAGAGTTTGTCAATGCCGTGGGAAATGTACAGAAAGTTGTGGACGAACTTAGTATGGCAGGATTTCAAGATCTCAATTCGTGGGTTGAGAAAGTCAATATCAAAATGGGAGACGTCTTGGCCAAACGTTTGGAAGGAGCTCTTGAGGCATGGGTTGAAACGTTAGACTCAAAGAAGAAGAGCCGTAAGAAGGTACGCATCCCTGCAATCAAAGTTGAAATACTGCTCAAGAATCAGGAGATATCAGCCTTTCCTGCAGTTCCAACCACTCGTACCCTATTCATGGATTCGTTGCATGATTACATGGGCATAGTCTGTACCTTACCGTGTCTCAATAGTGGACGCTTTGAAGTCTTTGAGAGTGAATCAAGTACCAATACAACGGCAGAGACATTCCACTACCTCTCAAATTCTGTATCACCAGAGTCTCTCTCCAATGCCTACGTGTCTGTGGAACGCCACATTCAGAATCTTACTGTATTTGTCAATCAATGGCTGGGATATCAAACACTTTGGGATTCTCAAGTGGGAGATGTAGCTGCTAAAGTTGAGGGCGATTTGACCAAGTGGCACGCACTTATCCTTGAGGCTTCTACAGCTCGTGCTACTCTAGATGCATCCGCATCAATTGCCGAATTCGGGCCTATTGTTGTGAGGTATAACAAGGTGCAAAATCAGGTTAATCTCAAATATGATTCATGGCAAAAAGAACTACAGACGTACTTCTCAGCGTTCCTTGCCGAGCGTATTAATGATAGTTTTGAGAAAGTATCAAATGCCAAGACTCGTTTGGAGGGTATTTCACTTGAAGGCTCTTCGGCTGCAACTAGTGAGATTGTTTTAGGAGTTACCTTCTTGCAAGAGGTGACACAGCAACTTCCATCATGGCATAAAAAGATGAAGGAGTTATCTGATTCAGAAAAGTTATTGAAGAGACAACGTCATGTGTTCCGAGGAGATTGGCTCGAGGCAAGCCTAGTTGGTGGGCAGCTCCAGCAAGGTAAGTGTCCATTTATTCCTTATTGTTTTGTATGATACGTTGATCGATCTCAATCCATATCGTTTCTAATTCAATCATCACTTAGTGGAACAACTCTTGGCCAAGAGGAATCGTACGATGCAAGAGCAAGTGCCTCTTCTTCAATCTCGTATTGTGGCTGAAGATAAAGCCAACTCTCAACGTGTCTCTGATTTAGTAACCGATTGGGAACAGAACAAGCCGCTAATGGGCAATCAATCCCCTGACCAAGCCATTGAGACCTTGACCAAGTTTGAATTCAACATGAAGAAGGCTCAGCTTGACCAAACAAACCTCATCAAGGCAAAGGATGCTCTTGATTTGGATGTAGGCGTAACGAGTACTGAAATCTCGGGCTGTCTTGACGAAGTATCCGATCTTACTGAAGTTTGGGAAGCAATCGCTAAACCATACAACTCCCTTCTAGATCTCAAGGATACTCTTTGGGCGACTGCCGTCATGCGCAAGGTTCGTAAGACGTTGGATGACTTATTGATTGAACTACGTTCTCTTCCCAATAGGATTCGTCAATATGATGCGTATACTGCACTCTACGATAAGATCAAGTCCTTCCTATCAGGTCACTCCACTTTATCTGATATGAAGACCGACGCACTGAAGGAACGCCACTGGAAGACTATTCTCCAAAGGCTAAATGTTCACGTGTCGTTTTCCGAGCTAACTGTGGGCATGCTTTGGGATAACGGCATCCTTGATAGGAAGAAGGACATGGCAGAGATTCTTTCTGTAGCTCAAGGTGAAATGGCAATTGAAATCTTTCTGAATGAAGTTCGTGATCGTTGGATGAAAGAAGAGCTAAACCTCGTTCTCTATCAGAACCGCGTGAGGTTGATCAAAGGTTGGGATGATCTCTTTACTGCATTAGACGATCACACTGGTGGACTTGTCTTGATGCGAAGCTCACCTTACTACCGTGCTGTAAGGGAGTTCCAAGAAGATGGCAATCTCTGGGAAGACCGTCTCACCAAGTTGAGAACCGCATTTGATGCTTGGATTGATGTTCAAAGGCGTTGGGTATACCTCGAAGGCATCTTTTTTGGCAGTGCTGATATCAAAGCTCAATTACCAGCTGAGTGGTCACGCTTCAAGAATGTAGACGGGGAGTTCATTACTCTAATGAGACGCATATCCAACCGTCCGTATGCCATGGAAGCTTTGAACATTGAAAACCTACAGCGAACCCTCGAGAGGTTGGCTAATTTAATGACTGTGATCCAAAAAGCTCTTGGTGCATACCTCGAGAAGCAGAGGAGTGACTTGTCGCGTTTCTATTTCTTGGGAGACGACGACTTACTTGAGATTATTGGAAATGCTTCCGAGCCAGGAAAGGTATTACCACACCTTGGTAAAATGTTTGCCAGTATCGCAACTCTTGGTACTATCCCATGTGAAGAAGAGGAAGGCGTACTCACCAAGTTTGATTCCATGATATCCAAAGATGGCGAAAAGGTACAATTGGATACACCCATTACTGTGACAAACAAGATGAATGTAAAAGATTGGCTCAAACAACTCGAGGGGGGTATGCACACCACTCTTGCCAAGCTCCTCGACACGGCCGTTACCGAAGTCCAATCAGCTCAATCTTCTACTAGCAGTCCCGAGGGCAAGACTGAGTTTGTTAGTTGGGCAGGCAAGTTTCCAGCACAAGTGATGATTTTGGCCACCTTGGTTAATTGGAGTATGGGAATGGATGCTGCATTACGAAAGGACAATAGCAAGCCTGAGTTGGAGAGCGTACTCAGTGCAATCAATGGCAAGCTCGAGGTCATGGCAGAGACTGTACTACAAGACTTGCCAACTGAGTCTCGTAAGAAGTTTGAGCAGCTCATTACCGAACTCGTACATCAGCGGGATGTTACACGTTCCATGATTGACGATGGTGTTGAAGATGTTAATGACTTCCGATGGTTATATCATCTTCGGTATGACTTTAACCCAAATGCTGAAAAGCTTACTGAAAAACTTCGTATCAGTCTGTCAAATGCATCATTTCATTATGGTTTTGAATATCTTGGTATTGGTGAACGACTTGTTCAAACACCATTGACAGATCGTTGTTACTTGACCTTGACTCAAGCCCTTCATTTCCGTATGGGTAAGTATATCAATTATTAGTTTCAATACTTTTGTGTAGACATGCTTCTAATAACCCAATCTTTACTTCTTTGAAAGGTGGCAATCCATTTGGACCAGCAGGAACTGGGAAGACAGAGTCAGTTAAGGCATTGGGAGCACAGCTTGGCCGGTTTGTGGTTGTAATGAATTGTGATGAGTCGTTCGACTTTGGAGCGATGGGTCGCATCTTTTGCGGTCTTTGTCAAGTTGGTGCCTGGGGTTGTTTTGATGAGTTCAACAGATTGGAAGAGCGTATCCTCTCTGCCGTGAGTCAACAGATTCTAACCATTCAACAAGGCCTACTCGAGAGACAGAACAATATTGAACTACTTGGCAAATCTATCCGTTTACATGATAATGTCGGCATCTTCGTGACTATGAACCCTGGATATGCTGGTCGTAGTAACCTTCCTGACAATCTCAAGACTTTGTTCAGATCTGTTGCCATGGTTGTGCCGGATCGTAAATTGATAGCACAGGTAATGCTTTACAGTCAAGGCATTGTGAGTGCCGAGAAGCTCGCAGGAAGAGTTGTTGACCTATTCATCATGAGTCAGAAGCAAATGTCAAAGCAAAGTCATTATGATTTTGGACTTCGTGCATTGAAAACACTTCTTGTATCTGCTGGGGGTTTGAAGCGTAAAGCAATTATGGATAATGAGAAGCTTGAAGGCGACGATCTCACAACACTCGAGCGTACTGTTCTAATCCAAGGCGCGTGTAACAACATCTTACCCAAGCTCGTTGCTGAAGATATTAGTGTATTCTCGTCCATCTTGGAAGATGTCTTCCCTGGCTCAGAAGTGACCAAAATGGAAGATGACAAGATGAAGGATAAGCTGAATGAAATATGCAAGCTGTACAACTACATTCCTGCTGATGATTGGGTACAAAAGATCCTTCAATTAAAGATGGTTATCGAAATGAGGCATGGTATAATGATTGTCGGACCAAGCGGAGTGGGTAAGACTTCTGCTCTACGAACACTAAAAGCAATTTATGAAGCCGAGGATGGGTCAAAGAGTGAAATCTACACTATAGATCCAAAGGCTGTCGATAAGGAGAGCTTGTATGGAGTCCTTGATGGCACTACCTTGGAGTGGACTGATGGTATCTTTACCCATTTACTCCGAACCATCATTGCTAACCAACGTGGCGAAGCAGATCGACGACACTGGATTGTGTTTGACGGAGACGTCGATCCAGAATGGGCAGAGAATCTCAACTCTGTACTCGATGATAACAAGTTATTGACACTGCCGAGTGGAGAGCGTCTAACTATCCCAGACAATGTCCGCGTCATCCTAGAAGTTGACAGTTTGGAACAAGCTACACCTGCAACTGTATCTCGTTGTGGTATGGTTTGGTTCAGTGCCGATACTATTACAAATGAAATGACACTATCACATCTCATGGGAGAGCTCCGTACTGAGAACATTGCCGGAGATAGTAACCTATCGACTGATGCTGTCCCTTCTACCCAGATTTCGTTCTTAGATGCCATTCAAAGTCTTGTTGTTTCTGAAGATGCAAGATCTACCTCCCTTACTAACGATGCACTTGAGTTTGCTTTGTCAAAAGAGCACATTATGAAACCATCTAGAGAAGGCTTACTCAAGAGTTTGAAGTCTCTACTTGTCAAGGGTATTGGATTGGCAATTGAATATGACTACAACCATCCAGACTTCCCCATGACAGGACAGCATATGGATAACTTTGCAAAGCGTTGGTTGTTACACTCGCTCCTTTGGTCATTCTCTGGTAGTGCATCATGGGAAGTACGCACAGAACTTGCTGATATGCTATTACGTTCCAGTGGTATGATGCTTCCATCAGATGATGACAGTGGTTCACTTGCTGATTATCGTGTTAGGGTAGAAAATGGAGAGTTGGAGCTCTGGAGTGACAGTGTACCTAGAATTGAAATCGAAAGTCACAAGGTCACTGCCACCGACGTTGTTGTCACAACAACAGATACTGTTCGTCATTCTGATATCCTAGGAGCCTGGCTTGAAAGTAGAGCTCCGCTCATCCTTTGTGGACCTCCCGGCTCGGGAAAGACTATGACGTTGACAAGTGTACTACAGTCCGTCCAAGGTGTTGTACTTGCAAGCCTCAACTTCTCTTCTCGTACTACACCTGAGATCATTATGAAGACATTTGCACAGTACTGTACTTATGTGAGGAAAGGTAAAGATGTTGTACTTGAGCCAGCAGAGAGTCTTGGTACTAGTAGTTGGCTAGTTGTGTTTTGTGATGAAATCAACCTTCCTGAGGAGGATAGTTATGGAACACAGAGAGTTATCATGTTCATGAGGCAACTGGTTGAACAGGGTGGCTTCTGGAGGGAGGATAATGTATGGGTAAAGACGAATAGGATTCAATTTGTTGGTGCATGTAACCCTCCAACGGATGCTGGTCGAGTTGTAATGTCATCACGATTCCTCCGTCATGCATCTCTTCTTCTTGTTGACTTCCCTTCTAAAGACTCTTTGACACAGATTTATCGAACTTTCAATGGAGGTACGATGAAACTCTTTCCTCATCTCAAGGGCGAAACTGATGTGATTACAGAGGCCATGATCGAACTATTCACGGCTTGTCAGAAGAGATTTACTCAAAAGATGCAACCTCAGTACTTCTATTCTCCTCGTGAACTTAGTCGTTGGGTTCGTGGAATATACGAGGCTGTTGTTAATATGGATCAAGGACTCACACGTGAAGAACTAGTCCGTATTTGGGCACATGAGGCACTCCGTTTGTTCTCTGACCGTCTAGTTGAAGTTGAAGAAATCGAATGGTGTTCGGACAAGATTGATGATGTAGCTAGACAGTTATTTGCTGCCATTGATCATGATGAAGTCCTTGAACGTCCTTTGTTTTACAGCTCGTGGCTGTCAAAGGATACAAAACGTGTTACTCGTGACGAGTTAAAGACATTCATTAGTGCTAGGCTCAAAGTGTTTTATGAAGAGGAGCTCGATGTTCCGCTTGTTATATTTGATCAAGTTCTTGACCATGTATTGCGTATTGATCGTGTTTTGCGTCAGCCAATGGGTCATCTTTTGTTAGTAGGTGATAGTGGAGCTGGGTAAGAATCTTTCTTTCTTTTGTGTTTGTCACATCTCAACAACTCATCATACTCATCTCATTATCTCCATAATAATGTCAACTAACAGCAAAACTGTCCTTTCCAAGTTCGTCTCGTGGATGAATGGGTTGCAAATCTTTCAGATCAAGGCTCACTCTAGATATGGAATTGATGACTTCAATGAAGACTTGCGTGGAGTCATGCGTCGTGTTGGTGTTGATGGTGAAAAGATTTGTTTCATCTTTGATGAAGGAAATGTATTAGGTAGTGGCTTCCTTGAGGCTATGAACGCCCTACTGGCCTCTGGAGAAGTGCCAGGTCTCTTTGATGGTGATGACTACACTGCTCTAATGAGTGCTTGTAGAGATAGTGCCGCTCGTGATGGTGTCATTATTGATAGTGAAGAAGAATTGTGGCGCCGTTTTACTGGCATCGTGCAGCGTAACTTGCATGTCGTGTTCACTATGAATCCAAGCGGCGGCGAGTGGAAGAATCGCTCAACCACCTCCCCAGCCTTGTTCAATAGGTGTGTAGTTGATTGGTTTGGTACCTGGAGCCCTAAAGCAATGGCAGAAGTAGGAAAGGAATTCACTATTAGGTTGGACATGGGCGATGCCGAGTCCGTTGGTGGCTCGTGGGGTATCGGCGAAGGAGAGGATCTAATGGCTAGAGTTGAAGGTGCCTTTGAGGGAATTGCCAGCGGAGGCTTCCATCAGGCTGTGGTTGCTGCACTTGTTCAGCTTCATACCATCACAAAGACTGTATCGGAAGAGACAGCGTCGTCGGCATCAAGTACAAGTCGAACATTCCTCTCACCTCGAGATTATCTCGCTCTGATTAACAACTTTGTGACATGTGTCAATACTCAACGTGAAACAATTGAAGATGAGCAGCTGCATGTCAATGCCGGTCTTTCAAAGCTCAAACAGACTCAAGAGAATGTAGCCGAATTGAAGACTAGCTTATCGGCAAAGACTATTGAGCTCCGTGAGAAAGAGACGTTGGCAAATAACAAACTCCAGCAGATGGTTGCTGATCAGAATGAAGCACAGAAGAGGAAGGAAGAAGCTGAAAAGATGAGCGACGACGTTGACCGTCAACAGATTGCTATTGCTGAAAGAAAGGAGAAGGCACAGAAAGAGCTTGATGAAGCTGAGCCAGCTTTGATCAGCGCCAAGAGCAGTGTTAAAGGTATCAAGAAGCGTGATTTGGATGAAATCAGAAACCTCAAAAGTCCTCCTGCCAATGTCAAATTGACGTTAGAATGTGTTGTCATCATGTTGGGTGAGAAGAGTACTGAGTGGGTGGATATCAGAAAGATTCTAGCAAAGACTGAGTTCATTTCTAGCATTTTAGACTTTGATGTTGATAAGTTGACATCCCGACAAATCAAGATTTGTAAGGACAAGTACCTCGACGGCAATGAAGACTTGTCAGTGGAGAAGGTGATGAGATCAAGTAAGGCCGTGGGACCACTTTACCAATGGGCGGAGTCTCAAATTAAGTACTCTTCCATCTACAACAGTATTGCTCCTTTACGTGAAGAAGTTGAGCAATTAGAGAAGGATGCTGCGGTTGCAACTGAACAGAAGGAAACTCTCGAGTCGGAAGTAGCTCAACTTGAATCTTCGATTGCTAATTACAAAGCTGAGTATGCACTCCTTATCCGAGACGTTGAAGCTCTCAAACGAGAGATGGAGGTAGTAACAACCAAGGTCGATAGGGCTGAAAGTTTAATGAAGAGTCTCTCTCAAGAGTCTGAACGTTGGTCCAAGAGTAGTGAAGGATTCCAATCTATATTAATGAACTTGGTGGGAGATGGTTTGCAGATGGCCGCGTTCCTGACTTATTCTGGCTTCTTCACATTCAATACAAGAAGATCTTTACTAAAGCAATGGCGAAATGCTCTTGATCTGTTAGGTATTGAGTTCCGAGATGATTTGGGTATGGTAGAATCACTTAGTAAAGCATCAGATAGGCTTGAATGGCAATCACAAGGTCTTCCCTCTGATAGTTTGAGTCTGGAGAATGGTGTTATTTTGGATCGTTGTGTTCGATTTCCCTTGATCATTGACCCAAGCGGTCATGCTATCGATGTAAGTTGTGGATTTCTGGCTTTACTTCATCATTGAATTTTATCATATCTAACTCGCATGCTTCCATTCTCAGTTTGTCATGAGCAAGTATAAAGATCAAAAGATTCAAAAGACAAGCTTTTTGGATAAGGCATTCATGAAGACCCTTGCCGGTGCTGTGAGATTCGGAACTACTCTACTCGTTGAGAATGTGGAGAAGCTGGATCCTGTTCTTAATCCTATTTTGAACAAGGAGATTCAACGCACAGGTGGTCGATCATTGGTTAGAATTGGAACCGAAGACGTTGACTACAGTCCCAAGTTCAACATCATCCTCACCACCAAGAACCCGGCCGTGAAGCTGACCCCTGATATTTGTTCTCGTGTGACATTGATCAACTTCACAGTCACCCCAGCTGGTTTACAGAGCCAAAGTCTTAGTCGAATCTTGGAATATGAGAAGCCAGAGCTTGAGAAACAAAGGAACGATATCCTCAAGATGCAAGGCGAGCAAAATGTAAAGCTGAGAGGCCTGGAAGAACAGATGTTGAGAGAAATTAGTGCTGTGGAGGGTAGTATTCTTGACGACGATCGTGTGGTAGAGGGCATGGAACGTTTAATGAAAGAAGGAGGTCAAGTTGAGGAACAGATTGCCAAGAGTGCTCAGGTCATGACTGAAGTTGAAGGCGCAATCTCCAAGTTTGAGCCCTTCTCTCTCATTTGCAAGCAGCTCTTTGTTTTGTTTGCAGGTATGAGGGAGATTGACTTCTTGTATGAGTTTACAGCTCAGTCCTTCATGAGTATGTTACAGTGTGTACTCAAGAATACAGTCATTGATGAATCTACCGAGGAAGGCCAGCGCCTATCCTTATTGAAAACTGAACTCTACAAAGAGGTTGCCTCGAGGATTGGCCGCGGATTGAAAGTTGAGGATAAAATGGTATTTGCTCTCCTCCTTGCTAAGATTGCCACCGGACAAGATGTGCTTAGCGAGAAAGAGGTTTCTTCAACTGATGATATCACTGTCTTGATTGACAAATCTTTTGGGTCGAGCTTCCCATGGCAGGGAAGGGGTCTAAACGATCTCAAGGATGTGGCCTTCAAAGACATTACATCCATGGTTCCTTTGCTACTATGCAGCGCACCTGGACATGACGTTAGTGGTCGAGTCGAGGCAATGGCCAAGTCCAATTCGAAGGAGCTACTTTCGGTTGCAATGGGCTCTGCTGAAGGTTTTCAGATAGCTGAGAACTTTATTGCCACTGCATCAAAGAGAGGAACTTGGGTAATGTTGAAGAACTGTCATCTTTGTACTGATTGGTTAGAAGATACTCTTGTTCAGACTCTTCAGTCATTAAGCACAGGAACACATCGTGATTTCCGCATATTCATCACTAGTGAGATTAGCCCCAAGCTTCCCACTGCTTTACTTCAGATTAGTGATGTGATCGTAGCGGAAGCACCTACGGGTATCAAGGCGTCTCTGTCCCGGTTCTTTTCGAGTATCTCAAGCGAGAGGTTCGGCAACAGTGTTCAGAATCGTCTATATTTGATCCTCGGATGGGTACATGCAGTTGTTCAAGAACGTTTACGCTTCATGCCCAATGGCTGGAGTGAACAATATCAGTTTACCGAGGCAGATGCCACGCATGCTCTAGATGTTATTGATTCACTTGTGGATGATGCTTTTGGCAAGAGGAAGCAAAATATTGATCCCGAGAAGCTTCCTTGGAAAGTCCGCGTTAGTATTACTTTATGAATGAATTCGTGTGTTCAGTATCAAGTCTCGACGGCTTGGCTGTTTTATTGACCTTAGTTTGCCTTTATTGATTGCCCTTGCATCTCATATGTACTAACATAGGTTATCATCTCCTCTCTTTCGTCATCATAAACTCTGATAACGCACATCTTCCAGGGAGGCAATTCGAACAACTTTGCGGAAAGGCGTATTTGGTGGAAGAATTACGAATGATTCAGATCAAGAGATTCTCGATAATCTCGTGAACAATACATTTACTCCTAAAGCGTTTGATGTGGACTTTGCTCTAGCATATGTTGAAGGTGCGCCTGTCTTGCCAGAAGGAAGTTCAAAGGATGACATATTTGCTTGGATTGATAGTTTACCTTCTCACAATCCTCCAACTTGGTGTGGACTTGATGAGACAGCAGAGGTTGCACGTGATAAACTGGTAGCCGAGTCGGTTGTAAAGAAGTTGGGTAAGGTCACGAATTCTCTCTCAGATGAGTGAGTGTAAAGGGGTATATTTAGAATAAGATTTAATTATGTGTTGAGATTTCTATATGGATATATATAATATGACTAGTCAACTCCACTACAGAGTAGATCTGTTTGTTGTAGAATGATAGCAAACTCAAGTCAAAGTTGTGATTTGCTATACTCCATGACACAAGGAATCCACAAATGGGATGAAACTATTGGAATTGCGTTGAGTCTTGATAATACTAAGTTTTATGCTGGATTTCAGTCTCTTGGATACATCTTTGAGATAATGAGAGATGACGGCTTGCCTTTTGAGTAGATGGGAAGTATAATATCAAATCGATTAGTTAGTTTAGAGACGGCTTGCCTGTTTAGGCAGGCTTTTGGGGTATCCTACCCCAAACTTTTGATATCAAAAGAGACAATGATATCTATCTGCATCACAACATCACTAGATAAGGTATCTATTAGTGTCCTTTGCAATCTAATATTGACAGTGGACTGAGATATAACGGCTTGATACCTAGTGGGTAGGTTCAGTTCTATTGGATCATCGGTATCTTTAAAAACTCCCTCTTCTCCTCACTCGATCTCGAGTACGTACATACAATGAAGTGAGATGTGTTCAGTTCATAAGCTAGCTCATATCTTTATCCTATTCTCTACAAGCTAGAATCACTCATACATATCTATAACATATAGTCATTTAAAACCCACATTCGGTTACATACTCTCGATTAATCCTCTCTCCGCCACTTCTTGTGTTGCACTGCATATTGAGTTCCAAGCTAACAATATAATGGAACCAGTTTGTGGGAAGATATAAAACGTCACCCGGTTGCATTACAATTTCATTCACAGTTGCTTTTTCAAATGTTGGATAATTCACCAAGTCTGGATTACTCCAGTCTACAGCAGAGTGACGTGCCGAAGGATGTCCTCTTGGTAGAAGATTCATATTCTTACATTCGGACGGATTTGACAGTATATACCGTCTCTGACCACCAAGCAATGTAATTGCATTACGAGAAAGATCAAAGTGGTTCTCTGCTATCACTCCCTTCATACCAAATCTACAATGTATACCCTTCTGTTGCTTTGGTTCGATAATATAAAATGGACGTTCTTCACCTCTTCGGGGTTGGAAGAATGTTAGTTCGTCAAATAACCATTCGGATGATCCCTTATCACAACTACCATCGGCTGTATTCTCACCCATATCACCACAACCGATCAATCGGAAGTAATAATGTGGATTGTCCGGTCCTAGTTGATCATCAGTAACGTTGGCATGTTCTAACCAAT
>Ga0214479_100723_pt1 | contig 17520 bp, 16 predicted proteins | sample M1_20Mar14CPVII9_5_FD_165054 | JGI IMG/M metagenome (GOLD analysis project Ga0214479, IMG submission 165054) | Marine eukaryotic communities from Monterey Bay, California, United States - M1_20Mar14CPVII9sort6BwellE14 | ecosystem: Environmental > Aquatic > Marine > Unclassified | place: USA...
CCATACTTTTACAGCCCCATGTTGGCAGGTTTCTTGCCTCAGATCTTGATTTTCTGCCAACTTTTAGGCAATGTTTGGCCAACAAGTGGGGGTATAACATCATGTAGGTGCTGCAATAGTCGTTGTTTGGCATTGTATGAATGTATAACAAGGTGATAAACACTCTCTGCATGATTGTAAGGCCCTCCACCATACTTTTACAGCCCCATGTTGGCAGGTTTCATGCCTCAGATCAGGAAAAAGTCTCGATTTTCTGCCAACTTCAGGTCAAGTTTGGCCATCAAGTGGGGGTATAGCAGCATGCAGGTGCTACAATAGTAGATGTTTGGCATTGTATAAATGTATAACAAGGTGATAAACACTCCCAGCATAATTGTAACACCCTCCACCATACTTTTACAGCCCCATGTTGGCAGGTTTCTTGCCTCAGATCTTGATTTTCTGCCAACTTTTAGGCAATGTTTGGCCAACAAGTGGGGGTATAACATCATGTAGGTGCTGCAATAGTCGTTGTTCGGCATTGTATGGGTGTACAACAAGTTGATGAACACTCCCAGCATGATTGTAAGTCCCTCCACTATACTTTTACAGCCACATGTAGGCAGGTTTCTTGCCTCAGATCTCAATTTTCTGTCGACAGTCAGGCAATGTTTGGCCAGCAAGTGGGGGTATAGCAGCATGTAGGTTGTTGAATAGTGGTTGTTTGGCATTGTATTGGTGTACAACAAGTTGATGAACACTCCCAGCATGATTGTAAGTCCATCCATCATACTTTTACAGCCACATGTTGGCAGGTTTCATGCCTCAAATCAGGAAAGTAAAAATCTTGATTTCCTGCCAACTGTCAGGCAAGTTTGGCCATCAAGTGGGGGTATAACAGCATGCAGGTGCCGCAATAGTGGATGTTTGGCATTGTATGGATGTATAACAAAAGTGATGAACACTTCCAGCATGATTGTAGGGACCTCCACCATACTTTTACAGCCCCATGTTAGTAGTCCCTCACCACATGGCTTCCTAAGATGTGATACATTAGTTGATTTATGTTCAATTGTTCAATAACGATTGGTTTTGTTTATCTTTACTGTCATCTTTCTTCAAACAGCAATCATTGAATCTTCAAGTACAGTATGCAAACACTTTCAGGACATATTATTCATTCTCTTTCTCACTTTCGGCAACAGAAGCAAAGCCATTAAAGACCTGCTCGAGGGATGTTTGACTAACTCCATAGTCCTCCATGAAGAGCTCATCTTTATGACTTTCAAGGTTGGCAAACACAGACGAGATTGATACACCATCAGAACAGATTTCAAACCTAACCTTTACATCTTGTCGCTCACGCAATGTGGCTGATTGATAAGACTTTTCAAAAAAGTCTACGACCGCCTTAACTCTGAGCTCTTCCACACAAAATGCAACAAGCTCATCGAGGGCTATACCAACTTGAGACTGAGCGAGGTTGTAAATGTGATATCCCTTTGGATTATCTGAATCAACCATCTTGGACAGGTAGTCATCACCACTGAGACTTTCACACACTTGCTTAACCTGCTCAAGATTGATACAATTATCTCCTGCCAACTTAAACAAATCTGCTGCCTCGAGATCTTCACCAAGTGGCAATTCCAAACATTCAAGAGACTGTCTTGTTGTGTCGAGTACATCTCTATCCTCATTTGTGGGATGCCTAACCTTCATTTCAATCTGATATCCCTGTCCAAATCGATTCTTTAGATGTTGTGCCGACCCGAGACACCGCAGCCTACCACCTGCCATGATGGATATACGAGAGCACAAAGCCTCACACTCCTCCATTGAATGAGTTGTTAGAGCAACAGATGTTCCTCCTTGAACGATTCTTCCAATAACTTTCCACAAGTCCCTTCTAGACACAGGGTCCATGCCTGTCGAAGGTTCATCAAGGAACGCGATACTGGGTGATCCTATTGTGGCACAGGCAACTGATAACTTTCGTTTCATACCGCCACTGTAGCCAGAGCTGAGTCGATTGCCATCCGCTTCGGACAATCCTACTTCTTCAAGCTTTGCAGAAACGATTTCTTTCAATATGTCTTTCTGAACTCCCTTTATGACAGCATAAAGCTCGACATGTTCAAAGCCTGTCATACAGGCGAAATGAGCATCAAATTGTGGACAAAATCCTATCCGCTTTCGTGTTTGCTCTGGCTGATTGCTGACAGAGAATCCTGCTAGAAAAGCATCTCCACCGGACGGTGGAAACTCAGCCGTAAGTATAGACATTGTCGTGGTCTTTCCCGCTCCGTTAATGCCTAGAAGACCAAAGCATTGTCCTTTATGAGAGGAAATAGTATGATATTAGCAACTAAGTAGAATGAATACCGAGTAGATAACAAATCAATCTCACCTGGAGGAATACCAAGTGATACATGATCGACGGCTCGTTTTCCATTGGGGTATACCTTGGATAGATTATGTAGTACAATGAGATCATCATCGGCACCCCCGTTGTCAACCCGTTCATTCTCAGCCATTACATCCTCGTCGACACTAACAGCCTCCGTGACCTCATCTGCAGTATGTGTCTTCTTACCAAAGAGCCACTTCAAGGTTAGACAATCTTTAACTTTCTTCAATACAATCAAGGTACGTGGCTTGGTTGAAAGTATATCAATTTGAATAGTAATGAAGATGTAAACGATAGACTCCATGCCTAGGAAGATGACCTCATATAACGCAATTTCTGGACTCCAAGTCGTGAGAGTTTGACTATCCAGCGTTTGCAAAAACACAATATTTATTGAATATAATAGTCCCTTGCCCAGGCAAAACGATGGTATAAACCTGAGTACCCACTCTAACACAATAGCAGCCGTCTCAAGATTGGGCTTTGGATTGCCAGGGTCAGCGGCAAGAAGTCGTAATACAAGACAAATCGTTGGACCAGCCATCCCAATGAAGAAGTTGAACACGATGATAAAGAGGTTTGCCATGCTTGGTGACTTGAAGCGGAACGAGAGGATGTATGTAAATCCTGCCGAGGCTGGTCCGAAGAGTATCAACAAGGCCAAGGTCGTTGATGAAGCACCCTTGTCTGTTGTAATGAACGATTCAACATCCAAGGCATACATCAAGGCAATAACAACCCACAGAGGTATTTGATAGTTGATTATATCCCAGCAGTAGGTAGATAACCAATATGCACTTGGCTGTACACCGGCAACTGTCTGAAGATGCTTGGCTTTGCTTTCTCTCTCCGCAACGATGAACGTGGCAAACGAGCCGGCAATAAACGGAAACGATAGCACCAAAAGAAACCAAGCCGCAAAGGCATTCGATGCTCTGCAGCATCAAGGATATGAGTTTCAAACATCCAGACATATCAACACACAAACAAGCAAGACAGACAGCCACTTACAATGTATACTGCTCCTCCACTTTAGTAAGAGGCAAAGGCCATATAGAAGCTGAAATCTTATATTCGGGATCGTTGGTATATTCCCTGAGTAGAGCTTCATCAGCAGTACTCTGATAAAGGAGTGAACTATGAAGTGATGTATAGTTGTAACTGTAATTGATGAACGGAGTGAGCGAAGGGTCAGTGCACATGATGTGAGTCAAAACAGAGAAGCTAAAACAAAAGCCCTACTTACTTGATGATGTATCCAATACCTCCAAAGGCCTGGCATTGTTCCTCTGTTGTGTAGTCACCAGTGTTTTCCATGCACTGTTCAACTACAGCCTCATCAAATGAAGTACCACCTTCATTTGATATAACACTAGCAGTATCATGTGTGAAGAAGATGCTTCCATATTGAGACGCAGCAAAGTCATATGAAGAGTCATAGACACCTTTTGATAAATTCAACACAGACGAAACATCATTTTCGACACCAAATGCCCCGAATTGAACAACTTGGTTCATGATTGCGGTGGAGTTTGCAATTGTGCAAGTAGTTGCCGACTCACTAGTGCTGTTTGAGGATGGATTATCAACTTGAGCATTAGCACCACAAAAATAGTAGAGCTCATTTGTTTCAGTTATGTTCACCGTGCTACTGCCATAACTGCACTGCCCTGGTTGACAATCATATACTCCTGGCTCATTGTAGGGGATTGGATTTCGAAGTGAGACAATCTCAGGATTGTTTTGATCAAGTGATAATGTCAACGAAGGATAGTTGGGGTTTCTCCGTGCTATCAGATTAAAGATGAGGAATCCCGCTAATGTTGTGATTGTGGGAAGAATGGTTGAACAGCACCATGCCTTTTTGTCTCTTTTGAAATTCTTAGCTCTCTTCATGAACAATGCACTAACATGACGCTTGAATCGTAAACTTCCACTATCAGTTGTGTCTAGTGAAGCTTTGTCGGGATTTGATTCAGAACCATTTTTTACTTCTGGAGCTGCTTCTTGTATAGCCGATTGATGAACACCCTCTTCTCCCCTTGCAACCATTAGAAAGACCTCATCAAGAGTTGTAACTGAGACTCCATATGACTCAATCTTCTTGTCTTTGATCAACTTGTCTAGCTGTTCAAACATGGCAATGAATCGAGCAGACTCTCCGATTGGTAATTGAAAACTAAGTTCGGTACCCACATTACTAAGGACCTTAGAAGAAGGAACATACGATACAATCTTCTTGAGAGTGTCATCCAAATTGCCACATGCCTCTATCGGCCCTGGACCCTGAGTCTCTTCTCCACCTTCTTCTTCCGTCTTGACTAGCGGTACATCTGCTACTGTTACCCACTGATCGTCATCTATCGGAGTGTTTTGTTTATCATTTCCTTTTTCTTTGTCCTCTTCAACTGCCTTTGCCTTGGCCATTGAGTTTACTTCGTCGTTTCCTATATCCTCATTCAATTTAGTACTGACATTCTTGTTTGACTTTACAATTGTGAGTTGATATCCGACCCCATACTGCTTCTTTAGAAACAACGAAGACCCACAGCATCTAAGTTGACCAGCCGCCATGATAGCTATACGATCTCCGAGTAAATCTGCCTCGTCCATAAAGTGGGTAGTCAATACGATAATCCGGTTCTCTCTGTATTGCCGTATCACATTCCAAGTGAATCTTCGAGCAAACGGGTCCATACCTGATGTTGGTTCTTTCATAGTAATAATGATGATGATGATGACATGGTGTTAGGAACTTAGAAGAAGCAAACAATAACAATACACCCTACAATACAACATGTACTTACCATCAAGGAATATCACTTTCGACTCCCCGCAAAAGGCAATAGCAACTGAAAGCTTTCGTTTCATTCCACCACTCAAATCCTTGGCAAAGTTGTGTTGTTTCTCCAACAGAGCAACATCTTTAATTGATGCTATTATTGATTCCTTACATTGTTCTTTTGATTTCGTAGAGTACAAGCCCTTGACCTTAGAGAAGAATACTATATGCTCTTCAACTGTCAACTGAGGGAACAAGCAGTCATGCTGTAAACAGACACCCACGTTGCTTCGGATGTGTCTCATGTCTGTGCCGACATCATATCCACCAACTTTTGCCGATCCAGACGTCGGGGGTACCATTCCAGTTAACATGCCAATTGTTGTGGTCTTTCCGGCACCGTTATGACCAAGTAAACAAGTGATTTGATTACTGTACATTGACAATGTCAAACTATCAACCGCCTGTTTATCTCCAAATGTTTTTGTAAGGCCACGAATGTCTATAGTATCACCAGGGTTTTGGACTGCACGTATTGATTCGATTGGAATTGCAGAATTGTCAACTGTTGACGTATTGTCAGGAGGCTCGACATCTACCGCCTTGTAGTTAGGGCACCAGTATTGCCTCGTGAATGGGAAATACCATCTCAAAGCAGTTCCATAATCACCTTGTAGTGTCCGATTCAAATACCAACTCACAATACCCCACAGGATTGAATCAAACAGCAACATTGATAGTGATGAGCCAAACGTATAGCCCGAGGGAAATTCAGAGGCAAAGATGCTTGTCGTTTGAACACCCACTCCACTATCCTCCAAGTATCCCATCATATTCAATCCGTATGTATACGCCGTCACAGGATGAAGAGACAGTAGAGTAATGACAGCCGATGATCCATCTTGGTAATCAACAATGAAAGGCAAAAAGTAACCCACAAAGAATAACATGATACCAATCAATGTGGCACGGGTGGCCTTTGTTGATATTGAACTTATGACAAAGCAGTATACAATACATGATATGAACGTCAATTGCCAAAAGAGCAGTAGCCAACCGAAACTTGATTGGGCATATAGAAGGTTGGTAAAGACTGCCGTTAATATCCCACAAGGACAAAAGAAGAGATAGAATGAAGTGAACCAACTCCAGCCTAATTCACTCTCCGTTACCCCCATCATCTTCATTAACTCCTTTTGACGTAGTTCTTTTTCCAACACAATGGATCGAATTGTACTACTGACGGGATATAATAGACCGAGTGTAAAAAGTAATGGGGCAAAGGGAGCTATCGTTTGATAAAATCCGCTTTTGGTATACTCCTTTGTTGGGAATGGTAAAAAGACTGCACCATTCTGTGCTACTGAAACTTCCACACCACTGTCACTCAAAATCCAATCATCTACAAGTCTTTGTATAGTGACGGCTCCATTTAATATGTATTGTTTTGCTAGATGGTAGATGGTTGGAGTTGAAAGTATAAGGTTAGATATGATCGCGATAGATTAACAACGAACATATAATACACTCACTACAAGAATCAGGACCAGGTGCACCGCCGGATGTTGAACAAGAATTACTATCTTCCCTTTTGTATGGATCAAACACACGATTGGTATTGGGTGTTGTTTTGGCCGCTGGTTGAGCCTGTTTGTAGTTCATATGTGAGTATGAGGTAAGTCAGATAATATTATCAAAACCATACAAAGATATGCACACATGTCTCATACACCTTACCGATATCTCCTCTGAGTTAAAATTGGTAGCATTTGTTCTAATGGTATAATCATAACTTTTAGTATCATCTGCACCATCAAAAACTACTGCAATTGCAATCTTGGGACGGTACTTTCCATCAACAACTTCCCCATATGTATCCGAACTAACATAGGATATTAATTCTTCATTATTATCAAATGTTTGTATGAAATCATAATCAAATGGTAAATTTGTATTGGTAATTTGTGGATATCTTGTTTCAACATACTGTTTAAACCGTTCCATCCTTTCTATTTCCTCTGCTGATCCATTCATTGTAGATATGGCCAATGTCTTATAGGTACAGTAATTTGTTGCATTCTCTCCTCTATCCTTACAGGCATATGAATTACAAAAGACAAATGGTACAGGCCAATCATTATAGTTGATACCACTAATTACCAGGTTGGCTAATCCGAATATCTTGTCAAATTGATTTGCATTGGGATCGATAATGCAGACTCTTTTAGCTTGGATTGCAGTGACATAATCTTGAAAAGAGAATGGTATCAAAACATCATTTGCATCTATTTTAATGTATCGAGTGAAATAGTAAGATAAGTATCGAGTAATGTATATAGATGAGAATGATATGCAATGATGAGATAGAATGATATTATGCATTGCAAAAAGAACAATTACATATAAATATAGACACGAATACTTACCAGGGTAAGATGCGGGTATAACCTCCGCCTTGAGACTTGAATTAGGATCAGACTGTAAATCCAATTTGATAAAGTATAATGCCGCGACACATAGTGCAGGTAAGAAGAATTCAATTGCTGACGGTAACCATCTCCTTTTGCGGTAGATGGCATTTCTCCATAGTAGTGCACGGAATGATCGACTGCAGAACGGCATAGCTATTCGATGCTTCTTATTATGCACTATCAACTATCAACAGAAGTTTTCATTTTATAACACTCTCTTCTGGGAAACGGTATCCTCATAGGAGACATACATGATATTACGAACAGACTACTCAACTATTATATCCTGACTTCTATTACACCACTTTACTGCTGATGAACTTTACTTAGAGCTTTTAATTGTTACTAGGTAGTAATAATTACTACGACTAAAGTATAAATACTCCACACCTTCTCCTCTTAAAGACAACCCAAACTTCATCAATGCCTTGGAGAATGCCTCCTTATTACTCTTTTTATCATCACCACCATGTACTTTCTCTGCAGCATTCCACAGCATCTGCTTTTCTTTATCAGCTCCATCCTTATCGTAATGTACTCTTATGCTGCAATTATTGCTGATATATTTACTAGCACAAAGATTGGCTAAGAACTCAATATCATTCTCCAACTGAAGCTGCTTCATTTTATCACCGTGGTCTTTGATTTTATCACGACGGTCATCAATTTTAGAAGCCCATCCTTCGGATGCTGATTTCACACTGCCTTCCTCGGGCACGATACCGTAGAAGTCCAAGTCTCGAAGAAACATATCCTTAACTATATTATCCGGCAAAGTGATGCTTCCATAACGCAAGTAGTCAAGAATATGAGCAAACATATCACCATTTCTATCGATAAACACAGACTTGTTTGGATCCTCTTGCCATGTATCAGACACGAGACGTGCTAACATTGTATCCTCATGTTGATCAATTAAAGAACGCGAAGTCTTGAAGACTCTACCACCGACATCAAACTGTACAATCTCGGGTTTATTGGGTTGGTCAGTCATAATATTATGGTGTAGTTTGTAACTATTTACGGTTGAGGGCAGCTGGTTGAGGGTCGATTTGATGTACAATTTAAAGTGAAAAATTCACAGCCAAATGTTTGGGAATTTCGTGTGAAAGATATCTCATCTCATTAACTTCGTACCATAGTATCTTTCTTGCATACAATACACTATGCATATTCTTATTGTTTCATTTTGTACATATTGTTGTCACTCATATCACATTGCTATTCTAATTAATGTATATCAAACAAGCAATAAAGAGTGACATATGATTGCTCAACAATATCAACGGCAACGCTGACCAACTCCAACTACCACCAACTACCAAACTAACCCCGCCACTACTATCACTACAACTAAGTGGTTCCCAACCAGCAGGGGTATATCCATCTTCAATATTCGATGGGAAACACTCTGCCGCTTTATCAGATGGACAATTTGTACAACACGAAAATATATTACAAATCTGACATAAAGCTCTACTATCACTCGTACCCTGACTTGTTGGTGATACAGCGGCACTACCATCACCATCTTTACATTCAACAGTACACAATCCTTCAATATCAAACGGTGTATCATTTAATATATCCTCGTAACAACTTTGGAAAGTATTAGTGGAACATGCCTCTATTGATTTGTTTAATGTGCATTGCAATTCTTCGTCTTCGGAGGTAAAGTTTTGATATGTACAATCACATAATGGACAATTTGTTGGACATGATGAATTTGTTAGGGTTAGCATATCTGTTATTGAGAAGGATTGCAACTGTCTACTACTACTTCTTGCATCATAATCTTGAAGTACACTTTTAACTTTTGTTTTAATGTTGAGTTGTGTAGTAATTGACGGCGATGATGCTGCTGCTGCCGCATACAAGACAGTAGCAAAGAAAAGAATAAAGGCAGCTAATAGTACCATGATTAGTATTGGAGATGATATAATATGTTAGGTACCATATATTAACTGCGTCGTAATTGCTGACTGCTACCTACATAAGTACATATTGATTAGTAGCAGTTAGTTCTGAATTAGGGTATGGTATTGACAGGTTTACGCCTATAATCGATATAAGTGCACATAAAAATTATGAGAGTTGAATGTAGGGTATGTGATCCTCAATAATCGATTGCATCTCGTATACCATCAGTTCACTGATTAATCAGTCTTTAACGCTCTTTCTAATAGTGGTGTTTTTAATACGTAATTCTTATCATTTATTGAGGTAGGAGGCATCAAACACTCTAAGGTTTATGGTATGGTTAGGTAGATATCTACCATCTGATTGCAGCGATGTCATCTCCATTATAGAGCACAACAGCAAGGACGATGGTTGGGATGAAATTGAGAAGCAATTTACCCAACATGAACAAAGTCTAAGCCAAGACATTGGTGAACAATTTGAAGATAGTAAACCTGCGGCTAAGCAACTCTTTAAGTATGAGGCTACACAACATAGTAATGATGATACAGGTGCATCGAGAGCATCTACTACTGACAATATAACATCACAAGATGATGAATTTGATAGTAATGATGAGGATGAAATGGGTGAATTAGATATGGGTAGATTTCAACCTTCTAATTCCAATAGTAGTGCCGGGAATTCTTCATTTGCCTCGGCACAAAAGATGCAACAGCAGAACAATAATAAAGCACCTGCATCCGAACCAGTGAAGAAGAAACAAACTCTATACGAAGCTGCTACCGCAAACAATAAGAAGAGAAGAAAAAGTAGTGGTAGTGCATTACCCACTCAATCAAATACTCTTACCCAGAATTACTTTACCGAAAAGAAGGAGAAGAAATCCAATAAAAGGAAGAGTCCTAGCAGCGGTGGTCAAACTAATACACTTACACAACACTTTTCAAGTGTTAAGAAAGATATGTCGAATCAATCACCATCTACTGCCACAAGTAGTGTGAAGCAGAAACTTGACGGCCTCGTTGAAATTAGAATGGATGGACAATTAGAAAAGACATCGTTCAAAAAAGAGGATAATTGGGTTGGTAAATCATTAAATGGATTTGTCTTTACCCTCGGAGATATATATTTGGTGGATATACCAATACCACCAAAACGAGGTAGGAGAAAAAAGAGTTTGGAGTTAGAGCGTCGACATGTCGCTGATATAGCGGCAGCTTGGATGAAGATTGATAAGACATTTATAGGTTCTGATCAAGCCGCTGTAGTGAAATCTGCCACCGATATTGAGTGGGTACGCGTGACGAAACACGAGCTTCTACCAGATAGTATGCAGATACAGTTACGAGATTTATCTCATCGGATAACGGAGGATATGCCGAATGTAGCTACGTCCCTTTGTTATGAGCGAGAAGGGAAGATGGAACACTCATTCTATTACCAATGCCTGAATTCTTTACTACCACAGAACCGACATATAGAAAAGCCGACTGCTGTTGAATTGTTTGCTGGTGGTGGAGGGGCCTCGATAGGATTTGAACGTGCTGGTATAAATGTCAAGTGGAAAGTTGATATGAACAAACAGGCATGTGATACACTCCAGATGAACTTTCCAAACTCTCATGTCTTCTGTCAAGATATTGCAACGTTCCCTCAATCTTGTCAAGATCGGACTGTGAGTATATATCCAAAGAACGGAGAAGTAGACGCTGCACATATGAGCCCACCTTGCCAGGGCATGTCAGGGGTAAACACGTCAGGCGGTGCTAACGACAGACAAAACAATGAGTGCACAACCAAGTCTCTTGCTATTGTTGAATGCTTGCAACCAAAAGTCACATCATTAGAGAATGTGAAAGGTCTAGGGGAGAAGAAAGGCATTCAATACTTGATTGAGTATGTGGCAGGGATGCTTAAAATGGGATATCAGGTCAAAACATGTGTAGTCAACGCGTGTAATTTCGCAGACCCTCAAAATAGAAAGAGACTTATCGTGTTTGGTGCCATAAAGGGATACAAGCTACCAGTTCTAAAGCCAACACACGGCGAAGGGAAGTTGAATATCGTAACGGCAGGCAACGCTCTTAAAACATTGGAGGATGTGGACCCAACATTAGAAGCAAGAGGTCTTGTCGGTCTTCCTGGAGGTGGACATGTATTTGACCATTACAAGGAAAGCACACAGCTATCAGAAAAGGCCGATAAAGATTATGTTCTCAACAAAGATTATCCAGCTAATACAGTTCGAAAAGGAAATCAAATACGGCATTATCGTCACAAACGATACATCACCGTACGAGAAAGAGCTAGGATCCAATCCTTTCCTGATAGTTATCGGTTTGCAGGCAGTCGGAAGGATGCATTTGATATGATCGGCAATGCAGTGCCGGTGAAACTCGGATGTGCAATTGGACGAGCTTTGATGGAAAGCCTTAAACTCGGGCCACATGAAATGCCTAGAGATACTCGTTGATGACATTCATCAACCGTTGTATACTCTACTTTGTATATTAAGTATATGTCTTGTGTATAATACCGGTACTCATCTATAATACAAACAATTATTTATATACTCTATACATCGATGCTTCATAGAGAGAAGGTATATCCCTCCCCCGCACTCCCTAAACACACTCGCCTCGATGGATATCGATTCTATCTATACATCGTATTTACTCCATGACCGGAAAGGACATTAGAGATAGAATAGCGCATTCTCCCCAATTATCCATGGGGTCCGTCTTGTCTTCCTCATATCGAGCCAGTCTGAAGTAGCCTCCTTCGCCCCAAGATGATCCCCAACTATTCTTCACCTTGAAGAAGGTTTTTAAATCTGTTGCGGCTGTTTCATCCTTGCCATATCCTACTACTAAAACGCCATGATTGATATCCGGTAGACATGTATCTTGTCCGGCATATAGTAGATTACATCCTAATCCGCCCATTTGCTTGGTCACTCGGCCACAATCCTCAACTTGATAAATGCCTTGTTTGTAGAACTGAAACAAAGGATCAGATGCAACCATGGCAGAAGTAACTGGCTGTTTTTTCAGTGCTTCTTTCAAGGCATTATTCTTCCTTGGGATAACCTCGACGTGATTCACAACCTTCGAACCAGGCACGGGTGTGCAGAGTTGAGATGAGCACGTACCAGCGGCTTGCATGTATGGGTAGTCTACTTCACTACAAATACCATTACTTACTTCCTCTTCGTCAAATGTTGTAGTCATCCTGATTCAGATCGAGTATCATGAGACAGAAATATAGTAAGATTAGCAGACGATACAAAGAAAGAGCATGTGCAACAACACAATAGAATAAACTTACAATCCACCAGCACAACCCTTTTCATGCAGCGTATCACAATCAATCAAATTCTGTTCACTCAATGGAGTAATCAATCCCAAATTATTATTTGTATTACTCTGAATAAGCTCTGATTGTTGTTCGAATGTTAATGAATTAAATTTGTTAATAGCCATTGCAGACTCGATAGCACCGATAGAAGAAAAGGACCAGCATGCCCCGCAAGTACCTTGTTGACGGATAGGACCTAAAAAACCCAAGTGATGCCAATCCTTTTCATCTGTTGTGGTTGTTGGTGTGGTGGGTGTATCCTTATTGGTGGATGGTGGTTCGATAGGTACCTGCAATTTACGACGCTCCTCTGCAATCACTGCCGCCGATTCAGAAGTACCCCTCAAGTTACTCATTGCCTCCGCTTTTTTATTCTCTTCTGCATTATACTCCATAAAGTTGAAAACTTTATCCTCTCGATGTATCAACTCTGGTGTAAATTCACCCAACTTCATTTGTTTCTTAAATTCACTATGTGTCATATCACTAAATTCATTATGACCAAGTGTAAAACCTTTGGATACTTTGGCATTATGTGTTTCAATTAATACATGATTTTCTAACCATATTAACATTCGTTTACCTTTTTCTTCGGTTGTTTGGTATTCTTTTGAATATTCATGTACCCAATCCTCAAAATGTTCCATGATCGTGGGTGCGGCGTAACCCAAGTTTGTATGTTTTTCTTTTTGTAGTGCATCCTCTAATATATTCCATAATGAAGATGTTGTTTTATGTTGTAGTGATGATCGATTTGATGTAGTTTCAACAGAATTTGATACTGTGGTGTCATCGAATTCTTGTTCAGAAGTTGCAATGAAGTCGACATGTGCGTTATTTACTTGGGAAAAGTATGCTTGTATGGCTGATGGTGCCACTAATAAGAGGAGTAGGGCTGTTGATTTCCTAATGATCATTATTGTACTATAAACTGGATGATAGGGTACATGCCGACTGCCGCTGCCGCTGCCGCCTCGATAAGTCAGGCTATGGGTTTGAAAATTTTGAACGAAGAACTGAAGGTAGGTAATAAGTATGGGGTTATCACCAAATAATAAGAAAGCGACAAATGGAAGTAAACCCCACTGCAAACCCTTAGATAACTTCTCCCTCTAGGACACTGGACAATCATACCCCAAGGGATTAGTATCTTCGCCATTTTTGTAAAGCAAGAGCGGTGAGCGGCCCCGCCCTCATAGGATTGATACGATTGAATTGCCGTCAATAGCACGGCTCTTCACCTCATAATATCAACAACAAAGGCATCATCCACTTAGCAGCACTTCTTAGACTGTAGTAGTATAACCATCTTCCATTGCAATCAAAATCAAAGTACCCTGACGCCAAAATGCTAATGACAATGATGGAGAACAAAGCTGTAACACCAATTCACCCCAAACCCACGAAGAGTAAGAATCGCTATCCTCCACCACAAGTATATATTCTTCCAAGCGCTGGGGGGTTCATAACAGAAGGAGATATCACTGATGTAAGTTTGCAATTGCAATATTATTATATGTATATTGTATATGGTTCGTCGTCGTCTCGCTGCTCGCTCATATGATGTGCACTTATCATAACTCATATATATCTTTCTCTATCTACATCTATATAATCAGAATGATGTACTATCAGGTCGAGGTGGCGGCGTGAACGGTCGTGAAGGAAATGTACGATATCGAAATCTAGTTAATTCAGTAAAGACTGAATATCTCTCACCACAAACTCGAAAGCTCGAGAAGTCACACGTCGCTGCCAGGGTTGTCTATACTATTCGTAAATACAATGGACGGTTTCTAAAATTTGATAATGCTACCGGATACTGGTATGAGATTGGTGATAAGGCTGCCTTTCGCAAGACAGGGCAGGCCCTTCGCGAAGGAGCACCCCAACTGAGATCCGAAGAAAAAGAAGATCGTGTTGATGAAAGTGGTATCGAGGTTGGTAGTACAATTGCAACTCAACAACAAAAGGAGGTTACACCATTGAAAAGTGAAGAAGTACGAGATCAATGTGCAGTGTAAACAATGGTGTCTATGATCTGTCCTCTGCTTTTCATATTCGTCTTTGATTCATCATCATGGATATTCTCATACAAATGCAAGTAGTATAAAGTAAAGATTGTCTGTTCAACTATAATCTATTCAATATCTACAATCATCATACGCATGAAAAAGAATATGATCATGAAATAATTGTCTTCTTCTAGCCACGCCTATTAGAAGAGAAGACGATAGAACAAAAAGGTGCACATCATTTGCACAAAAATGGATACTTTATGATGACTTTGATTGTGTATGATAGTAGCCAAGTTATCATTAGCAAACTATCTCTATTCTGTTCAATCAATATGTACATCTACAACTAGCTTGTAGTCTACCTGCTACCATATTGGCAGCCAAGTCAGATCCTATCCTATCCCTCAGATTTCAATTGAGGTATCTTCTAACTTTCTTCTTTCCTTGAATGAGTAGCAGTCTATCACATTCCTCCATCATCTATGAAATGAAGCATGCAAATATTGTGTGAGTGATTGGTATCATAGAAGAGTCATATAAACATCGAATATAAACTTACCCTAGCCTTCTCCTCTAACAATCTTCTACCACCACCACGTAATCGTCGTCGAATCAAATCAGAATCAATGTCCATACTCTTATTGGTTTCTATTAGATCCATGCTCTGGTTTGTATCATTCTCTAATAAACTTGACTTCAGTACATTGGTGTCTATATCTAACTCTACATCCACACTTTGGTTTGATGATACATCGTCAACGATTGTATCAGTAGTCTCCTCGACAAGTGAAGATACCGAGGACTGAACGTTATCATCACCATACACAGAGGCCGGCAGCTCATCTAATTCGTCACCCTTATCTGTATTAATAATGTCTTCTTTCATCATCACTAGACAATCTTCTAATGCAACGTTGGCGGCGGTAACTACTGCCACATCATCGTTTTTATTTGCATTACCCTTTGATTTTAGATAATGACGTACCGTCAATCCAGCGCCTAGAGAAACTCCAAGAGAGAGTGCGAGGAAGGTAAGAGCAAGATATATTTTCTTATTAAATTTCGACGATGATTTAGATGCTGTATCATTGTCGTTGGTTACTACAGTCTCATCAACAGCATCTTCATGCTCTAATTCGAACAGTTTCAACGACATATCTAAACTCCTATCACTATCACTATCATCCGTGTTCATATCAAATGTATGATCGGTGGCATCGGATAATTGTTTTTGCAAAGTTTTTTTCTCTTTCTGTACATTATCAGTATTAGTATCATGGACCACATCCTCCTCAACCAGCGTGTCGATGCATGCTTCTAGGCAGGATGTATTATGTATTCATTACTACTTCATTTGTTGCAATCGATTGAGATGAATCCATCTTGACTGAGTAGAAAGTAGAAGAGTTTGGAGACCAAAGAAATATTATACCAACGTGATAATGAGATAGAGGTAGGGGCAACAGCTTAATACTATCGTGGTAAGTGACGATAGTGACGATATGATATCGTAGAGTGATCGAAAATAAAGCATGCCCTCGAAACAGCAACGGCCGGTATCCTAGAAAATGAAATGACTACCACACTCATTGTCTTTCTCACTCAGCCTTTCCTAACATATGATATCTTGACACCTGTTATCTAGAGAGCATATAATCTAATTGTATCAGCAACATATCATTCACTGTTCATAGTGCTAGGCTGTGGTACAAAAAAATTAGAGGTATCCTTGGGTATCCTTTCAAGAATGACGAAGACATACCTTGATATGTTCAAAAAGCTGGAGTGATCCGCCGCTATTCTCTATTGAGAGGACGAGTCTAATCTCTATACACGTGAAAAGTATGAACTAAATTCATTATCTATACATATGTTATCATATGGCTACAAATCTAAATCTAATCTACAGCGTAGGATACTTTCTCTCAGAACTACTTACTTTACTCATGCACTCCTAGCATGGGTAGTAGTCGCCTGAATATCCAAAGCAGAATGCATACTAGTAACACTAACAAACCCACCTCGTCTTCGTTTGCTTCCTGGTGGTGTCAGCATGAGAGAATCTTGTACAGAAGTAAACTCATCCTTCAATGCCGGTATGACATTGGCATGAGTAACAGCCTGCATTGGCTCATCTTCGTCAGAGTCTTCATTGTCGACCATCATCGGTTGATTATAATGATGATCAGTTGAATCTTGACTGATACGCCTACTACTGAACTGCTGTACTCTTGAACTCTGTTCTTCGTTCATTGATACATCTTGCATATCGACATCTTCTCGACTCTTCTTCTTATTCTCTTGATCATGAGTACTAGCTGCCATTTGGCTGCATTGAACTCTTGTGCAATACTGAAGAAACTTCACTACCTTGAGATCTGAATCGGAGAAGATTGCATGCTCCAACGCTGACATACCATCTTGATCCTCAAGTTGAACACATGACGGGTTTGCTTTGATTAATATTTTAACGACTTCTAAACTTGGTGGTGATAGTTCCGTATCTGATGAGTCGTCGTCACCTGATTCAAACAACTCACACTGAGTATCGCAAGCCATATGTAGCGGTGTCTTACCATC
>Ga0214479_100725_pt1 | contig 17499 bp, 17 predicted proteins | sample M1_20Mar14CPVII9_5_FD_165054 | JGI IMG/M metagenome (GOLD analysis project Ga0214479, IMG submission 165054) | Marine eukaryotic communities from Monterey Bay, California, United States - M1_20Mar14CPVII9sort6BwellE14 | ecosystem: Environmental > Aquatic > Marine > Unclassified | place: USA...
ATTCCCCTATAAATACTTTGCTTCGGAGGACGGAGGAACACAATAAAAAACTGTTGGAGTTACCTTAGGGTAAACTGATTGTGTAGTAAATGATTCAAAGTATATTGATCCATCATTGAGGTTGTATGTAGGAGCTCACTGTATGTGCACGGTTGACAACAAGCGGCTCAAAGATAAAGTACCTATTGGTAATGGTACTCTCTGTCGGGTTGTTGGAATCAAGCTTAACGAGCATGCACCTAGTCATAGATGGCAAAATTGGGATGGTAGAAAGGTTAGTACTGTATCTGCAAAGCATGTAGACTGGGTAGAGTTTGAATATCATCCAAAGAGCAAGATTATTCTGAGGTTGGAAGGGGAGATTAAAGAGTTAGAATGGGAACTTAAGATCAACCAAGAGGCGTATGAGGCTTTTCGCGCAAAGAAGAGAGCCAGGACAACGACTACGAGTTGCGGAATGATGAGTGATCCAATCATACGGGATATCATGTCAGAGTTAGGCAGAAAGAAAGCACGTCTGAAGAAGGAACAGCAGTCCCGAAGATTCAAACTTGAGCCTCAACAATCTTCAACTACCGTATCATTTAAAGAGCATGACCTGGCAACTATTCGAACTACAGCAAAGTGTAGAATGACCCAAATACCAGTGGTACTTGCCGATGCTATCACTGGCCACAAACTGCAAGGAATGACGATTCCTCATGTCATAATTGCATCATGGGGGTATTTTGCGAAGAATTGGCCGTATGTCGTCCTTTCTAGATCTACTACTTTTAAGGGATTGTATCTATTCGAGACAATTGATATGGATAAGTCTTTTGCTCCTTCGAGAGATTTGGTTGAGTACCTAAGGCGTGCTGAAGATTTGCAAAATCATATCATACAGATGAGAGAAATTAGATTAGCAGAATTAGCGAATGATGATAATGGAATTATAATGTAATATATTAGCCAATAATAGTCTCAGGTAATATTAGAAATACGTGTTGCTACAATTCTAACATTTTATCATAATGGATACCCTCCATCGTCCAGTACTCATCTCATATATAAATCGCGAGAAGAATCAATGATGGAACCAGAACAACAGGAAAGGATGGAGAGAGAACAAGAGGAGGGAGATATACGTCACGAAGATCTGTGCCAGGGGTGTGGATGTTATCGAAGATCTGAGATCTGGCACACCTGCAGTGACTGCAAAAGATCATCCTGCCAAGAGTGTGCAGATGCTGGATTGATTCCATGTGCCGTAGTTGTAGTGCCTACATCAAGGAAGAATTATTGATAGATCATTACAATTGGGATTGTCAACATCCAGAAGGGTACTTCTATAGAGCAGAATCAAACGAGAGGATTATGGAAGGCAGGCCAAACCTTTCGATAACACGACCAGTCACCAAATGAGTAAAAATGTTGAGCTTTGGCACCAAGACCGAAAAAAATGGCAACTGTTCCCATCATACTCCAGTAGTGGTGATCTCTGAACATTTGAATTGAAGTGATGACATCGAACGATGGCGGAGATGATCGTATGATGACGGCCTTGATCGCCGCCGTTGAACTGGAACGCAATAAGGTAATGATGGACCCCGTCGTTGACACGAACTGTTCGTCTACACAGGATCTTATAGAAAAGATAAACTACTCGCTGGATGTCGAGAGGTCCATGTCTACGCGGCCCGTGTATATGGAATGGCAGCCTCATATGACGAAGCGGAAGAGGTCTATTCTTGTTCGGAGAATGAAAAAGGTGCATCGTAAACTGGAGTTAGGACGAGATGTTCTAGGCCTTGCAGTGAACCTTTTGGACCGATACCTCAGTATGAAACTGATGTCTGGTAATCGTTCCAAAGGCAATCTAGTAGGCATGACATGCTTACTAGTGGCATCAAAATTCCATGACACTGACCAACACGACGCCCTTGGTGAATACTTATGCTCTCCTACATATCCCTTCACTGGAGATGATATCGCAGAAACCGAAATGGATATACTAACTACTTTGGATTATCATATCTGTATACCGACAGCCCACACGTTCCTTCAACTTTACAATGAGTCCAATGTGATCAACGAACGAATTACAGAGGACTCGTTGTTCATTTTGGATCATATCCTTCCGTATTATCACTTGCTTGACTATCTACCGAGCGAGGTTGCATGTGGCGCGATCTACATCGCTCGAATGTTTAATGACAAACATCCATGGAGCTTAGAACTCGAAGTGGTAACAGGGTACAAGGAGAGTGACGTCATGCCAGTTGCAAGGGGTGTATACCATCCACTTTGTCGTGAAGTCAGGTCGGCCGAAGCTGCCGTTAGTCTCTCAGGGGTCACAGGTGTTTAGCCGTTGCGTCGATACTCAGCATTCGAATTTAGTAGGCAAGCTCCTTCGACCGAAGCCAAGGGACAAGGTATACACAAGGGGTTAATCTAAAGAGGGGCGAATTACAAAAGTAGGAGTGCCCATAAAAGATAGCTCATATTATATGTTAGCAAAGTAGGACGGATACTCCAGTAAAGTCAGTGTGCTACGACGAAAAGATTGAACATTGTACACCATTCTACCAGGAGGTATATTGGGAAACAAAACGTGAGCAGTGCATGTCTTGCTTCAAGGCCGATGAAAGGTTCAGGCAGTGGGCTACTTGCGGCAATTCTAATACACCATTCATGAACTGAACATGTGTGTGTTTTGTAGTAAAATATAGGATGATAATACATTGTAGTATGTTGTAGCAACTTTTAGAGCTATTACAATTCTAACATTCATCACCCTCGTATCTCTTAGGATGACTCTGGAATGGTGACCGATCACGTGTCAGAGGAACTGGCCCGCTCGAATCTGCTCTCTACCTACAAGCGTAGAAAGGCGTAGAACTCCGTCAGCTGCTGCGTGATGTAAGTTGTTTTCATGTTTACATACAAAGAAATTATCTTCCGCCACGGGCCCACAACATCAAAGAGTAAGGAAAGAAGCTAGAGAGCTCATATTAGCTTGATTATGATTCTATATATAGTTTATGATTGTTTGCAGTACTTCGGTAGCGGGTAAAAGAGCAAAGTGGTCAATGTCTACACTATTCTTCTTCCCATCTTCTTCTTTCATCCACTCCGCCTAAGAACATATATGATATGTAAGCCTTTATATGTCTTAGATATTGACAGAAGTGCACCAAGTAACAACAATCCATCTAGCTGTCACTCCATTTGACATTCAACTCCTTTGTCATAAGCTGGGATGAACAACATCGGCATGGCAGTTACAAACTGATAGATTGCATATAGCTTTTGACACTCGAGGTCGTTTGTACATAGCTTTTTATCTCCAATAATAGCCTCCTCGGCCGTCTCAAACCAAGAAATGACATAAGGCAATGCCTTCAGATCCTGTCCGCTGTCATCTTCTTCTTCCACACTCAAATCAAACAGTGACTCCATATCATAATAGTGAGGACAGTGAATTAATATCTTTTTTATTGCAACATGCCTTTTGTTTCTTGTGCTCTCATTTAATTCTAGCAATGAGGCAACCCTGCCTGGGAATGACCCATTGTCTAGGAAGAACTCAATGACCGATTTTTTGCTCACACTCTCAAGTGTATGATTTGACAAGTATATATCATTGATACTGTCAGTGTTGCATAATGCTCTAGAAAAGTCATCTTCCAAAGCTCTTAGATTATCCCGATTGAAGTTTAGCTCTCGTAGATTCTTGTTTTCAGATAAACTATTTACAATTGAAATCAACCCCTCATTACTCATATTTCTATTGGCGGCTATACATAAAGACCTTACATTTCGTAATGTTGCAAGCGCTTCACAGCCAGTATCCCCGATATTATTGTAAGCTAAATCAAGCTTTTCGATCAAAGTATACCCCCTGATGGCTTCGGCCATTGGCAAGAGTTGATCATCTGTTAACTCTGAGTATACAAACGTAAGTTGTCTTAGATTTGTGAAACCCCTCAAGATATCTGTCATTATTTGTTCACCTGAGCCCACCAGGGGCATTGTGTGGATATGCAATTTAGTAAGGATATTCTTTTCCTGGCATCCCTTCAATATTTCAAGGGCCGCATCAAATATATTATTACAATCGCCATCATCAATATCATGAACACAATTGTACCTGATAGTATTTTGGGATCTATTTATGGTTATACAATTTAGATACAACTCAGTAATCGAAGCGTTATGTCTGATGCCGTCATAAAATCTCTTGTTTAAGGTATTCTTCAAAGTAACATTATTATATAAATTTGATACATGAAGTATTTTCAGATGATTGTTATTTCCTATAGCTGTGCCAAGTTTGTCATAGTCACCTGGGTCTCTTGTGTTAAATACTCCCTCATCTGACGACAGATGATGTGCACCTATCTCTAAAGATGTCAATTCATCAGAATTCTGTTCAACCGCAAGTAGAGTATCTTTGCTGCGGCTATCCATACCTCTAGTGTTTTGATAGTCTGATAGTGATCAGTGGTATTAGATATTGTGTGATTAACGTCTGTATATCTATTTGCAATAATTATCAGCTAGTAACAGATGATTAAGTTCAGAAAGTATTGCTAAACCTTATCCATAGGTTGTTATTCCAATGCATTGATTATACTCATCATATTCATTCTAATCATCATCGTCAACCAATCAATGCAATCATCATCACTCACACTACAACTCTCATAAAAGGATACCGTCTACGGCATGGCCTCCTCTCTAGGAATACCTCCTCTAAATTACTCAACGGCTTTGGCTTTTGCCACTTGCTCTGCATGCCCTCGAAGTTTTGCTGTTGTAACTATGAAGGAATATAAGATAAGTGTTGCTCATACCATAGTTGTTGATTTTAGGTTAGAAGTATATGTCTATTTTAAGTATCGAAATCGAAAAGGTATTGCAATCAGCAAACCATTCTCCAATAAGTATCTCCACTATTCAAGCAGTCTATTTCGACTTTCGACTCTTCTTCTTCTTACTCTTCTTACTACTCGACTTTTTACTAGACTTGCCAACACTTACAACATTATCTCCTTCCTCTTTCCCAATCATATCAGCTTCTTGTTCTGTTCGAGTCTTCTTATGCGATGGTGTCGAATCTTTACTCGGTGTCGTAGTTGCAGCAGTAGTAGATGATGATTCATCATTAACAATCTTACCGCCCGGCATATTCCAACGACGTTTCAATCCCTTCCGCTGTGCCACAGGGACATATGCCAATCTCATCTTCTCGACAGTGCCATTCACTACCTTGGTATCCTCATCTTTCAGTGCAGGTTTCGGAGCTGAGCTTTGTGATGGTGCTACTGCTAAGTCCGATTCTTCTTTATTTGCTATTGTTATATGTATTTGACGTTTGAATGGATGGGCATAGGGTACCAGTATATTGTTAGATGTTGTCTTCTTCTCCTCTTCATCGCTGCTACTACTGCTATCACTATTAGAAGAAGATGAAGAGTCGTCGGCCGACTTATTATCTGGTACCAATAACCGTATATTTTGTGATTCATTCAAATCTCCTAATGATAATGCATACTCTTCGGTACCATCACTATTTGTAAATCTAGATAGTATATTGTTATTCGATGATGGGTCTGATGCAAAATTGAGTTGTGTATTGTTTAAAAGTTCAAATACATCTACATTCGCCGGTGCTCGGAGTAGCCATATTTCATTATTATCAGAATCGTCTGAAGAAGGTGGTTCAAAGGAAGGGATGTTGATGGTGGCAGTTGCTTCCGCCATGATAGATTTCTAGCACTCTTCACAGAGAATTGGTGGTAGCTTTCATTGCAACCGTTATTTTTATCCCATTTAATTTGTACCCCACTTTTCTATATTACTAAAAGATAATGAGGTATAAAGTTATATTCCTATGTAGACATTTGCACCCAATATCGTATTTAACTTAAGTCATTTTCGTAAGGAACGGTAGTACCCCCAGTTCGTTTTCATGTGAAAACTCTTTATTAGGATACCCTTTAGCAAATTTGCCACTACAATTATTTGAATTGCAATAGAGCAACTTACCGAGGCTCGGTTAATTAAACAAACGCTTTCTGAGTATTGATGAGTAGTGTTAAATTAGTGCGTGTATATGGGGTAACTTTTGTGGAAGTTTGGTGGCTTGGTTCAATCTAGATATCTACGACAAACCACCGATTTCAACATAAAAATTAAAGCTTGCAAGTATCAAGAGCCAAGCTCTGGTAAGCTCTATTAAATTACTCGATAATATGAGTGACGCGGATGAGCCGGTCGAGTTAGGGGCTGAAGAGGAGAAACGCATGAAGCGTAGAAAGTCCCTCGAGGCGCAGGTTAATTTAGGACTCGGGATGGGCAAGCGTAAACAAAGTATAATCGAGGCTTTTAATAGCTCAGTTTGGCCAGTATTAGAAGGCGCTGGATGGTCAATTGTAAGTTGTTTCACCATATCTATACATTTAAATACGTGTTTCTAAAGGTATATGGTTGGTATATACCAATCTGCTGGCTTGAAATGTACCCCTTTGCAACGCCGCAAAAATTGAACACATCTTATGTACATAAAAATTTGATCTCTGACACATTCGCATTATTACTGACTTATACTTTTATTTGCAATACCAGGCCAAGGGTGAAGGAGAAGCTGAAGGTACAACTTACTTCTTACCCCCCGGTGTATCCGTGGACGATAAAGATAATGTTATATCGTCTCCTACACAAAATGAAAGTAATACATCATCTGCCCAACAAGTTAATAATAAAGAAGAAGACGAAGATGACGGGCCTTGGGATTGTCCGTCTTGTGGATATACCAATACCACTTCAAAATCCCGATGTACTAATATACTTCGCGATAATACCGGTGATGGACGTCAGGACAAATGTATGGCTTGGAGAGAAGGTAAAAGAAAAAAGTACTTTAAGAAGATTAAAGATGTATTGCAAAGAGTATTGGAGAAGAAGAACGAAGCTGAGAGTATGGCTGCAGATGCATTCCTTGAGCTAATCCCCGACGGGGCTGATATATTCCTACCAAATCAAAAGAGGGATAAGGGCAGTGGCGATCTTTCTCTATCTCCTACTCCAGATAGACGATACACTGACGCGTACAATCCTCATTCTCCTGACCGATTAACTCCTCGGCAGCATCATTCTATACACTTTGGTTGGAAGGATGAGGGACGTATGCACTATGAGAAGACCGAATCAAAGGTTGGACCAGAATACCAAGTAGATATTCTCCCTACTGCAGGCTCGTATGCCACCACGGATAATACCACAGATGTGAACGATGGAGGTGCCTTGTAAGTTTTTCCCGATTTGATGTGATGTTTATTGCAAATCATATTTCATATTGCAGCTCACACATGATTCCCTACTTAACTTTGCTTTAAACCTTACCTATAATAACCTAAAAACTAAAGATATGAAAGGGTTTGGGACCCCGAGACTGCCGAGAAGTCAGGCAGGGAAGATTTTGTACATACTCGGGTCAATCCAAACAAGAAGGAGAAGGCATATGATATCTTCTACTCACGAGACTATCGTCTACCAGGCTTTTACCATGAAGTTAGTAGTCTCCCTCCATCTGATGCATCTGACTGGACTAAGGAAGATAAGGAGCGATTCCGATCGGCGGTGTTTGAACATCATGAAGATATGAGAGCAGTATCCAAGGCAATAGACAAGCCTATTAATCAATGTATCACCCACTATATTGTTAAGTTCAAGCGTACCAAAAGTTATAAATCATTAAAACGAAGTATGATACGCAAGGCAAATGTAGAAGAAGGTAATGCAGGCCAATTGGTATGCAACGAGTGTGGAAAGGGAGGTATGTTAATTGCCTGCGATACATGTGAGGCACATTATCATTTAGGATGTGCATTCCCACCTCTGAAGGAGATCCCCGATGGTACGTGGCAATGTGGTAATTGTAGAAGAGATACTAGGTCTATGCTTGCCTCTTCGTCACAAGATGAGATGAGCCAACAGCAGTCGATTGATATGGATGCTTCTATGTCTGGAGTAGATGATGCTGACGCCGATAACGGCAAGCTCAGTTCTAACTCGAATTATATCAGGATGCATGGGAAGCTTGTACAACCATGCCCAGAGATTGGGCCCGGTTGGAGTATGGAAATCAGAACACGTGCAAGTTCAAATCAGAAAGATAAGTTTTGGTTTTCACCGGAGGGTACCATGTTTAGGTCGAAGATTGCTGTGGAACGATACTTGTATAGTATTGATGAAGAAAAGCCAGTAGCATCCGAAGTGAACAATGGGGACCTTAAGCCGGCGGCAAACTCCGAGGTAGAAGATATGAGTGTGGAGGAAACCTCTGGTGACGCCAAGAGAGATAAAGAAGAGGAAGAAGGACAGTCAACAGAAAGCGGTAGTAGTCCTGTCCACAAGAAGATGCGGATAACCGCGTCAGATGATATGGGAGCAGTGTGATTATGTGTCAACCCTTAAGTTTAATAGGGTTTGTAAAAGTAATTAAACAGCATACAAGTCAACAAACCTAGTATGTGCATGTAGTTCTCTTTTACTTTATGTATGGTCTATCTTAGACTTTGTTGAGCGATTCAGCAATGCGCTCCGCTCATGTAAACTGACATCTCGGTATCCAATACCAATGTATCTTTTGCTATTCAAACTATTCAATAGACCCCGTAGCCGTGCTCAGGTGGGGCTTCCATGTATAATATATAAGCACAACCCACAAATCTTATGTACCTCAGGGCAATGAGCGCATCTAAATGGAACATAACCGCAATCGATGCACAATTTCTCATGGCAATGATGGCAACGACCAATATACTCCGCACATCCTCTGCACTTTACTTTGCCACATGAATAACACAAGCTATCTTTTTCTTCACACCGATCACATCGCGATTTTTTGCATGTTGTACAATGCCACACATGTACACAATTCCGGCAGTAATACTTGTCACATCCTCCACAAAAGTCAATCATTCTTTTGCAACCTTCATGATCTGAACAGGCAAATGCTAAGCAATTATAACACGTACTAGATTGTATTCCGAATTGCTTCTTGCCTCTTTTCAACCTAGCACCATCAACCTCATGTCCACAACCTACAGTGACGCCGCCTAGTAGATATGATCTCCGAGTCATACTACAAGTGAGATTTGCATCGTTGATTAAATGAAGATTGTAAGTCTCCATGAACTCTTTCAAGGCCGGCTGCTTCTCCATCCTCCATCTAAGAGGCAATTGGATATGCTTTAATGAATTGCCAGTCTTATTCACAATACTGTAGAGGATTGGGAGAATGGTGTTTAGATCCATAGTCGTGTGCATCCCAATAACAGGCTTTGTATATGGCTTAGCCCTACTCAAATAAATCCTTTCCAATACTGTCGATTGTTTCAATGGTTTCAAACCATGCCCAAAGATTCCACCGCAGCCGGTTAACTTTAATGATTTGAGATTGTTCTTTGCATCAATTACAACTAACACATTCTTTAAATCATCATCCGACATTGACCATGAAAACCATGTCCCGGAATGCCACCGATTTGGTATTGCATTGTGTAAATCAATACAATCTAATGTTTCCCATTGACGCCACCAATCTTCAGTATGTGCAGACAAGATTGATGACGATATGGATCTATAATCTAATCTATTTGATAATGAAATTCGGGATATGACATCTGACTTTGATTTGGGCAGTAATGCAGCTGCAAATAGCTGAGTATAGTATACCGTGTACATGGAGTAATAATAGATTATACCAACGCGGTTATGAGTATAATGGATGCAGTTGTGACAATATCAAAGCAGCATAAACAAGCATACCATACAGACAAGATTTTTTCTCAATTACTTGACTTACCACCCTGCTCTCCTTCAAAAGGTATGTCGATATATCAGAAAGAAGACTATCATTCAAATTAAATATATTCACTTCATGATTAGTAGTAGTACTTCTCTGACGTTTGGCAGCAGCAGGGAGTTTACTCATCTTGCAAGCAAAAAAGGATTGATTGATTTAGAGGAAAACAAAATAAGTAGGCAAAACGGGAGGTTTACCCTGTAAAGCATACCCCAAGCGGCGGTCGGCTAGATTCCTTACTCTCCCCAGTCGTCTTCTACAGTATATAGTGCTAATGTAATCACCTAAGACTGCCGCCGCCGCCGCCGAAGACCACTGCTCTCAAGTAGAGGCTCTCTCAGGTTAATCTAACAACAAAAAAGCTAATTGCGTACAAACGGTGTCAAAATTAATACGAAGCGTACAGAATACTCTTTCTCAACTCATAACCCAGCTGTTTCAATCACCATTTGTAGACTAATTTAGTTTGTATCGTACCGGGAATTTGAAAGACAAATCAACTTCTTTCGATTTTGATGGCACTTTTGTTGTCATTGTCATTGTTTTGAATCTCGAAGTGCATTATAATGAAATAAAGCAGCATTGGTGATTGATTCCAGAGGTATATCAATAGTATAGTGAATAGCGCGTGGCAGCATTGCAAAGGACTGTAATAGTAAGCGCCGTCGGCTGTCAAAAGGGCAGGTACGATTTCTAACGAGAAAGCTTCAAAATTAATTTAGCAAAAGAGAAGGGCTGCACCAACTCTTTAGAGACATCTACAAATTTATCAAAACACAGAGACAGTGTTACAGAAACAGTGTTATATAGCATTGTTAAGAGGATATAAGAAAGTACAATATTACGCTGAGAGGCCCGCGTGGCAAGAAAAAAGTATAGACTGCTCGTGTAATTTCTATCGTGCACGATTTTATAGCTGAGAAGGGCTATACATCACTCTGAACATCCCATCATTGGCGTATACACGGCTCTAAGTATTTATTTGAGCAGTAGTGTTGTACCAGTCAGAACGTCTTACGGGCGCACACTCAGAGCTCGACTCAGTTTTTGCAAACAAAACTTGAACAAAAACGATATCAACAGCCATCTCTAATCTGATATCAACTAACAGCTAAATCAATATAAATAACAATGGTAAGCACACGAAGATCACGAAACGTCAGTAATGCCGACGAGGAGCCTCCTGGTGCTGACAATAATAACAATAGCTCCGAGGGTGAGGAGTCAATAATCAAAAAAGAAGATGTTGAAATGGAGGATGATGAAGAGAGTGTTAAAGATGATGATGAAATTGCAGCTGCCAATGAACAGCAGCAGCCTGCTCAAGGATCTCAGGATTCTCAGCCAAATGCTGCAGTAGAGCTGCCGAATGTTACCCCAACATTAACATCCGCCACTGCATCAAATACTAACAAAACATCAAACAATAATATAAAGACAGAAACGGGTGATAATATACCAAGTATTGATGCTGAAATGGCAGATACTAATAATAACAATAACAATGGAAATGCTGGTCAGTTGAAAACAGAGGGTGATATTGAAGCAAAGCTGCCACCCGAAACTCAAACCAAACAAGAAGAACAAACAGAAGATCAAGACAAACTAAATCCCCTCCCAAATACAAATCCACTCCTACGAGCATCATCAATCAACACTACCCTATCTGAAATGTCAATACCACTATCACCACTATTAGTAACAGCCTCAGTAGATCATGCTCTAAATAATTTAAATGCCGGACAGAGTATGGAAGACGCGTTAGTTAATGGGATGGTACATTTAGATAATAGTATGACTGTTGCTGGATTGCAGTTAAGTCCGTTGCGTAATGGTGGCGCTGGAAGTACAAATGGGAATAATGGGGATGGGGTCAATGGAGGGAGTAAGGGATTACCAACACGTGCAGCAGGAGGGGGAATTAACCCATTAAACATCGGTATCACTTCCCCACAACCACCTCGATCGTCTCAATCAAGTTTATCAAACGCTCTAAGTCCAGCAATTAGTGAATCCAACATTAGCTTACCATCATTATCAAACTTTCCATTGGAACAACGTGAGGAATTACGTCAAATGTACTTGGCGGGATTTAGGGATGCTGCCAAGAAGGTTAAGGCAAAGCAGCAGCAGCAAAAGATTAAGGAAGAAGAAAAGGAAGAAGGCAGTAGTCCCTCACTTCCCCAACAGACACAACAGCAGCAACGAGAGAAGGGAATGTCAACACGGTCTAAATCAACTTCACCATCCATGAACAAAGTAACATCGTTTGAGGAGTTACGTGAAAATTTTGCTCGGGCACAGCAAGAACAACAAGGCGAGCAATATCCGGTAACTACTAATTTGCAGCAACAGCAGCAAGGTGGAATTCAGCAAGGTGGAATTGGCGCGGCACTATTCGGAATTGATAATATGATGATGGAACAACATACGAATAGTTTGATGATGCAAGATGGTAGTGCCGCCATGATGCAACCTCCACAACAGTTTCATCCAAACAGTTACGGAAGTAACGCAAGCGGTAGTCATCACACGGGATTATCACCACCACCCTCAATACCCGAGGATGGTAACGCACTATATAATTATTTAGATTTGGATCAAAATGGATTACCCATCACTTCATCCAATTCCGGTGAACAGACAACCGAGGGAGGTGGTGCATATGTCGGTAGTTATGGTAGTCATACTAGTTCACAAGGTTTTGGCGGTGGTATATCACCGGGTAGTGCCTTGGCGGGTGGTCCGGGGAAGGTATTAACCTCACCGGCATTGGCATCATTAAAGCAGTCGGCTGATGCTGCTGCTGCCTCGAGTGGAAGTGGTGGTAAAGGAGGCAGTAGTGGCACGAAACGTACCGCAAGATCAAGTAGTAGTAAAAAGAGTACAGCTAATCCATTCCCCAAGAAGTTATTCGATATGTTGCAGAAGGAGGATGCGAGTATAGTTTCGTGGTTACCCAAGGGTGATGCATTTACTGTTCGGGATAATGATCGGTTTGTTAGTGATATATTGCCACGATACTTTAGGCATACCAAGGTGAGTGTGTATTGAAGAAGTTTTTTCTGTGATTTCCCATGTGAACGAACTCTCTAACCATTCCTTCCTCTCAACTCTTAATTTCGGCAGCTCACATCCTTCCAACGGCAATTGAACCTCTATGGATTCCGTCGTATCACCAAGGGTCCCGACTCCGGTGCATATCGACATGATATGTTCCATCGTGACAAGCCAGATTTATGTCAACAAATGAAACGTAGTAAACAGAAGAGTATGCAAAGTCCAAAGTTAACTGGAAGAGGAGGCAGGAGTAGGAGTGATTCATTGGCAAGTCAAGCATCGGAGGCATCTACTGTTGCAAGTCCTGGTAGTCATGCCGCCGGGGGTGGTGGAACAGGTATGACACCCTTGCTTACAAATTTACGAATGGGTGGAAGTCCACCAAACATATCATTGGATGGTCCCGTCATGGCCGGAAGTACCACGACGACTACGACGTATCATACAAGTTTCCGAAGTGGTCACGATAGTTCTCAACCCAGGACAGGATTGGGTGTTCTTCATACGATGCATCATCAACATCCAAAACCAACATATACACCCGAACAACAAAGATTAATGCAACAGGATGCTCAAGATCGTGAACGACAGGCCAGGGCATTGTCCGAGGCAGGAATGGCTGCCGAAAGAGCAGGATTACATCCCCCGCCTATACTTGGTAATCCAACATTTGGTGGACACGCCTCATCTCCGACGGGACGTGGTAAAAGTGCCATTCATGTATCCACAACCGAGACATGGCATGCTGATGCACAGACGGGTGGACAACCGTCGTTAACGTTGGAAGAGATGGAAACAGACTTTGCAACTTTATTTGATCCAAATGTTGAGTTGGAGAGTATGCAAACAGAAGGTAGTGGCTGGCCGCAGATGAATAGTGGAGGACATGTACAGTCAGATATGAAACCACCGGCAAGATAGTTCTTTAGTTTGTTTAATTTGTTTACCTTGTACATATATGACTTTAGCGGATGCATCGGAAAGTATCCTAGGAAATTAAAGAGTTGCGCCACACATAGGCTCTCTAGTAAATAATAAATATTAGTTTATGTATACATCTGACTGTACAGAAACAACTGGGTGGTCCGTTGTGTTTTACGCCCAAATGATGCTCAAAATCCAAACGAAGGACCGGATAGCCAGAGGTCTACATCTTCACTTCCGCAATACTCAAAACGAACTTCCTTTGGCTCATTATTTGCCGAGTAGAATCTGTAGACTTTGATACTCCGAGGGTAATAGGATCCTTCTAGCTTCGAGTTTGCTTTCACCTTTCCAATTTGGATGACTTCATTCCGGGATATACGAGCCCTTTTGTTCAACTGCTCCTCATCCTCATCAGCAATGGTTGTTTCAGTACCAACTTTTATGAAGGACAGGTAGAGAGATCTAATGACTTGCTTTGTAGAAATACTCTCAACTGACACCACTCCAAATGATTGCTTCAATTGCGGAGATATTTGCCAAGAATTGGACATTGCTGCATGAGCTCTGTCTCATCTCCATTATCATACACAGTACGTTGTACTTTGATGACACTCAATAGTTCCCGAAATACTCATATTCTCCCCTCCTCTGTGCCGTGCCCCTTCTCTATAATATGGCGAGCTTTTTCGAGGCACCCCAAAGAGGTCTGGCATCTCAATCCCATATCCTTGCATACCCCAGAATTCGGGATCTTCTGAATTATACAATTCGAGGTTAGACATTTGATTCTCTTCCATCAGAGTTGCAACTTGGTATTGTCTAATATCTATAGCATGTAGGGTTAGTGTATGTGATAATTTCAATGCTTCCTGTAACTCGAAACTGTCATCATCGATATCTCCAGTACTTTCCAAATACTCCTCATTAGCAACCCGATTTTGTTTGAAATAGAATCCATCGGTACTATCATTCCAACTCTTGTCAATAATTAGCTGATGATTATCTCCATTCCATGAACCTCTTCCCCACTGAAGAAGTGCACACGACTGATACTTGTCTTGTTCATTGTAAAGGGCATCATCACCATCACATTTACCTAGACGAGCAATAAACACCAAAGACTTCTCGTCAACACTTTCGCTATATCCACGCATATTAGGAATATAAATAATCGTATTATCTTCCTCATTTTCCAATTTTGGTAAACTCCATCTATTATGGAAGGCCAAATACAACTTCTTATATGATAACTTATCCCTCTCTGCCACGTAATTCAATACATATCCTTCTATAAAATCCTGACATATTAAACGCTCAAAAAGTACTTCATCATGCTTATTCAATAAACTATTCCATCCTTTGTTTACTTGGTGTAAAGTGAGAATTGATTGTGCAGAAAGATAACTTGCAATGTTTAGAGCGGCATCATCAAAGCCACCCAAAGCAAGAGTAGATAGATCTGGATTCGTCGGTACTGATTCTGATGCCATTGTGTATATATGAGGTGTATATTTTATTGTACGAGGACGCTTACTATGAATACTTAGATAGCAACTTAATATGCATCTCTCCACAAGAGAGTTGTATCTAAAATAAGTTTTTTACTCACGTGAAAAGATATGACTGTGTGATGTGGATTGTGGTGTGGCTGTAGGAGAAGTAATAGACTTTCCTTCTATGTATATGTACGTCTAGTATATTCACAATAACAGTTATAATATCAACTTTCAACCGAGGGCAAAATCGTTGGTCTAATGCCTCCACGTTATATTATTAGATATTGCAATGAAAACCAATACTATTTTATATTTGCTACTATCTTCTGTGGCTGCTACCTCTGCAAGTGATACCGCCAAAGAATACAATGATACAAGTATATCAGCAGAAGCATCAATTAATAATGTAGGAGATGTAGAATTGGAAGATCCGAAAACGACCGAACTTATCAATACAATCAAAGAGGCGGTGGCTGACGGTTCATTTGGTGACGGAGATATCTTTGAAAATTATGCTGCTAATAATGGATTTGGTGAGGAATTGAAACACTATGAGGTTATTAAATTTACATCGAAAGGTGCTATTGATATTAACAAGAAGCCTATGCCTGACGGAGTTCCTGAGGGATTTCCCAAGACACGCAGAGCTTACATGGCATTACGGTATTCAAAGGATGAGAAGAAAAAAGAAATTAGGTATAAAGACTTGTATGATGATCTTGTTGCAAATGAGGACGAATGGTTGGATTTTTTAGATCATCTTCAGAACTCTGAATTTGCATACGAATGTTTACGTATATCATATGAGTATGCACTTATCCAACAGAAGAAGTTAAATGGTCAAAACTGGGATTTTCCTCACTTTATTGAGCTTGCGGATATGATGAAGAAGTTGATTGATATCCAACAGAAGTACGTCGGCTCTATATCAGAAACAGGGAAAGAATTGTTTGAAGAAATTGAGTTCTTGGCAACCTATTTCATTTGGCATAACGGTTTATGGAGAGATCCCGAGAACGAGTATGGTAACCAATTTAAGAAACTACTTGCTTGTGAAGTAAAGGTGGGGTGGCGACCATTGGTAATGCAACAATGGCAAACAACTCGTAAACAGTTGAAAGCACGTGGTATCCATGCTCCATCTAACATCGATGAAGTTAATGATAAAGTCCTTTATGAGAATTTGCTGTTCGAAGTAAAGAAAAACGAGCCTTATTGGAAGAGAGAGGATTATGGTACACCTGAACTTGTCATGCTTACTTTTGCCTTGGTGCTTATATTGCTAGGCATGTATGTGCTGCACTCATTGCAGCTGCCAAAACGTAAGAGGAAGAAAGCAATGAAGCCAGTTCCAAAGAAAAGTTCTCAAGGACCTGTAATAAAGATAAAGAAGATGATCTATGTCAAGCTGTCCGTCACAAAGAGACTTAATGGAAATCAAGGGAGAAAGATTAAGGGTTTGATAAGCAAATCAGGAGTTGAGTATATTGAACTGGAAAAGAAAACAGGTCAGTCTATGGTCATGCACAAGATTGAGGCTTCTAACGGAGTGGTATATGTGCCCGTGCATATGAAAGGGAGCGAAGAAGCTGTGCAAAAGGCAGTTGTATTAATCCAAGAAGCTGTTGGTACAGAGAATATGGATGAGGAGATTGAGCTGCCTCCCACCAAACCAGTATCTACTACTACCGCGCAGACACCCAAGGAAAGAAAGACAAGTGCCAGCAAGATATCATCGTCGGATCCCCCAAAGATACCCAAGAAAAAGAAGTCTTCTACCATTTGGTCATCGGCTTGTTTAAGTTGTCAATCTTTGAAAACGATTACTATCAACACGTGTAAAAGTGCAACAAGTAGTATCAGAAACTCAATCAAGGTTTTTATGGCAATATCAGTATTGTTAATGATGCTTAAATACCAGGATAATGGAGAATGGAAGGATTTAGTGTTTCTTCCGATCTTTATTTGGTTTATATATGACGCACGAACAGCAAAATCTGTCCTCATTATATTTGGAATACTATGTTGTATGACCTGCTTGTTATGGGTATATATTTGCCAAAACCCACTTGAAAAGTGTGATATATGGGCATATAGTGGTCCGTGTGATATGGCTTCCATCGAAAGATCTATTGAATATCGCAACATTTGCCAACCATT
>Ga0214479_100727_pt1 | contig 17471 bp, 9 predicted proteins | sample M1_20Mar14CPVII9_5_FD_165054 | JGI IMG/M metagenome (GOLD analysis project Ga0214479, IMG submission 165054) | Marine eukaryotic communities from Monterey Bay, California, United States - M1_20Mar14CPVII9sort6BwellE14 | ecosystem: Environmental > Aquatic > Marine > Unclassified | place: USA...
CGGGTTTTCAGCTCTAGAATTAATGATTGGCCCCGAATTTGATTCCCTTTTTCCGGACTTAATCGCCTTTGGCAGCAACAAGCAAATGGCTTGGATGATGTGGCATTGTTCAGCGGATCGTAAGTTCCCAGATATCCAAACGGTACTCGAGGGAGTACCAGATGATTTGGCTTCGATTCTTCAAAAACTAACTGCCAAGCCACAGAGCGAGCGTTATGGAACAGCCAAAGAGCTGATTGATGACTTGACTGGCGGCACCAAATTAATTGGCGAAGCGATTCGTGATGACGAAGCAGAGGCAAATGAATTAGCCAAACAGAAAACTCGCAAACGGCGAATTAAAGCGGCTATTGCCTGTAGTCTAAGTTTGATTATTTGCGCGGTGATTTTTTGGGCAATCCAGGAACCGCCACCCAAACCCGTTGTGAAAGTGATCGACCCTGTAAAAGGGGTTGTTAAAAATGTACTTCCAATCGATCAGAAATTTGTGCTAGACCAATCTGGCAATTGGAAGGAATACAAACTTACCGCCTCCGATAGCGTTCTTATCAATCGCAAGAAACGCCTTCTCAGTGATCTGCAACTGGGGGACCGAATCGTCGTTCACAGTCGACCTAGAACTGAAACCGCCGCAGGCTTTTTAGAAGTGTTCGCGTTCCGGCCAGAAACTCACAAAGGTGTTTTGACGTTGGTTGATTCAGAAAACGGAAAGATCAAGTTTTCCGTAAACGATGGAGCGGACGAGGGAGAAGTGTTTGAATTAGCTGCAATTGACGAAACAGAGATTAGTCTCAATGAGGAAACTGAGAACGAAGGCCAACCGTTAACGATTGCAGAATTAGCAGAGGGCGACGAGGTCATCGTTGATTTGTCGGATGATGAGTCCGGCATGGTTGCCTTAAAAGTAGTGGCGACTCGGCTAATTTCAATCGAGGGTTTAATAAGGAAGCTCGATCCGCCGAACGGGACAATTACGATTGGCGTTAATAACGGTGGTGAAGAGGAACAGTTGGTGACGTTGCCAATTGATCCTGCCTGCATGATTACCTTGAATGGTCTGGCCTCGATTGATGAAAGGCTTTTGAGTGTTGCGAATATCCAGGTTGGGGATGAAGTAAAGATCGGACATGACATAAAAATAAAAACAATAGATGCCTACCGTGATTTTGGAGATTTAGGACGAATTTTATCGATCGACTATTCGGCCAACACAATCGACGTCAAGAGCGTCGATGCCACCGAAAAACAGCAATATAGAATCACACCACAAACAACTCTTCAATTAGGAGGAGTTGCGGTCAAATTGACAGATCTGCGACCTGGGGACTCGGTCGAATTGAGTCATGATTCACCGGATGATGCGATGCCGCCGTTAATTTCACTTGATGCGACACGGTCGCCAAATCAGAAACGTTGGGTAATATTGATTGGCAACCAGGCGTTTGATTCGAACAAGGTCACCGAAAACTCAACCGCTAATGCGGATTTGGGTTCCCTGCAAAGTGCTTTGGTTGAGCGCTTTGCGGTTCCAGCGAATCAGATTTCTGTGTTTGAAAATGAGAGTTCGGTTCGTTTAAAGAATGAGATCCCTAACTTGCTTGGCCGCCTTGGTTCGTCTGATGAGCTTTACGTTTACATTACTACCCGTGGCTACCTAGATAAGGGTGATCGTTCCTATTTGGCTGCCAAAGAATTCGTTCCTGCGAAAATGGAAGAGACGGGGTTAGCATTGGATTGGCTAATCGATCAACTGGATGAGTCCGCACCTAGTCGAAAATTATTATTGCTCGACTGTAGCGCTAATGACTCGGAGAAGTCAGCAGGTGGATTGGCGATGGTTGAATCGATTCAAGCTTCGAAACGTGGTGGTTATCCAAAATCAACCTACATTCTGTCGAGTTCCGGAGAAGGGGAGGCCGGCTTGGCTTCAGCGGAAGAACCAGGAAGAAGTCTGTTTGGCTTGTCACTCGCAAAAGCCTTTGCGGGGGAGGCGGATCAGCAGCGAGATAGTGATATTGATACCACTGAATTGACGACGTTTGTCATTGAATCGGTGGAAGGGATGGCAAAAGCAAGTGGCCGTTCCCAACGGCCTAAGTTGATTCTTCCCGATGATACGCCGCCCAGACTTTCCGACGCTGCTAGGCAGGCGACGATCGACCTTCTCTCAAAACTTGGTCAAAAAGGTTTTAAGGAACCGGAAATTCGATCGGAGGCCAGCGAAGCAGAAAGGCTTGCCGGTGGCGAGCCGGACCCAATGTTGGCCGCAGGTATCTTGTTGATTCGTGTAGGTAAGATCAACGAGTCGCTCGAGATTTTGGAAAGCATCCGACTTTCACACCCTGAATTTTTAGTTGCTCATCAGGCGGTAATTTGGATTCATTTTTATAAAAAACACTACAAGATCGGCACTGCAAAAATCTCTGAACTGCTGGCACAGATTCCGAAGCCCGAAAAGGCCGGGGAAACTTATAGCAAAGAAGATCTAGCCCTATTTGAATGGGCCGGTAGGCTTCGGGAATTAGCCGAACTTGGTGACTGGGTTCCGGCACCTCGTGTTCCTGAAAACCAGGATTTGTCGAACTGTGATCGTTTGGCGTCCGGTCATGGGCCTGTGGCCAATGAGAAATACCTTGCCGGAAGGAAAGCGGTCAAAGAGAGAGTTGAGCAGTTTCAATCAGAACTTGCGGCTGAGCCGGATTCCAAAGCAAAATTGGAACGGGAGCGAATCGATTTCTATGTTGAAAAAATTGCTAGTCCCAGTACCGTCACCTTGATTCGAAGCGGACTCGACAAATAGTTCTCTTGCCAAAACTAAACTAATTTGCGGCCAGTGACTGAAAGCAGTTCGAAATAGAATCGTCAGGGTCGACCAACCTTGTGTATCTTTACATTTTTCGGCAGCTTGATTTCGAATCACTGAGTATTTTTGTGAGTTCGCGGAAGGGGAGTGCGTCCATAAGAATTAAGTTTTTATGAACGCACGAAGCTAGCAAGATCACAGTGTGATAAAATAGCCATTTTGACTTAAAAAAAACGCAATTAAGGCCGGCAAATCTTTTTTTTTGTTACCAAGTTCCGGAATAGCCACGAAAACTGGCTCCCCCCGTTTTTCCAATTCAATTCGTTTTGGTATTCTATTGGTTTCAGTGGAACGACCCGTTCGCAGGCCGGGTGTAAACACATTTGACAAACACCAAAGGTGGACGAGAGTCCCCGATTGATAAAATTAAATATGGGCAATAGACAAGTCGCAGTGACCGGTTTCGGCATTAACAGTGCTTTGGGCAATGGTATTGATGTCAACACAGCGGCATTAAAAGCCGGTAAATCTGGGATCGTATCCACTAGGCCTCATTGGGTTGAGCACAAGTTCAAATCTCAAGTCGCCGGGAACATATCTACCGAGGGTCTTGAGGCATTATTTGACCGGAAAGTATGTCGCTTTCTTGGTCAACCAGCACTGCTTGCTGCTGCTGCAATGAAAGATGCAATTGCGCATTCCGGATTGACCGACGAGCAAGTTCAATCTCCTGACACAGGTATCATCGTGGGAACGGGTGCCGGCGCGAGCATCACGGACGTGTACTTTATGTGTCAGCGGCTTGATAAGCGTGGTGCCGCCAAGGTAGGCGCCTATCACGTTCCGCTGATAATGGGGTCATCGCTATCGGCAAATCTTGGCAGCATTTTCCAAATTCACGGCCATTCGTATACCATCACTTCGGCTTGCGCTACTTCGGCTCACGCAATTATGCTGGGACTTGATACGATTCGGTCTGGACGACAGAATCGCGTCTTCGTTGGTGGATCTGAAGATGTAAATATTTATGCAGCCGGGTCATTTGACGGCATGAATGCACTCTCATCTGCGTTCAATGACGATCCGACCCGAGCATCTCGTCCCCTTGATAAAGCCCGCGACGGATTCGTTTTTTCTGGTGGTGCTGGAATCTTGGTTCTCGAAGAATTAGAAGCGGCGAAAGCTAGGGGAGCGACTATTTATGCTGTCGTAGCGGGAGCGGCGGCTTCTTGTGATGGTGATCAGATGGTCGTGCCCAATGGCGTCGGTGCCCAGCAGGCCATGTCTGAGGCCTTGAAGGATTCAGGTCTACAAGCAAGTGACATTGATTATCTCAACTTGCACGGTACTTCAACGCCCGTTGGAGATACATCTGAACTGCGGGGCGTGATGAATGTGTTCGGTGAGAATGTTCCACCATTTTCGTCTACGAAATCGATGACCGGCCACGCGTTGGGAGCCGCTGGATCGCAAGAAGCGATTTTCACGATTCTTATGATGCAACATGGATTCATCGCTCCCAACATCAATCTCGAAGATCCAGATGAGTTGGTTGGGGATCTACCTGTGGTAAAGACAACGCAGGAAGCGGATATTAAGTATGCGATAAGCAACTCATTCGGCTTTGGCGGTACGAATTGCAGTTTGATCTTTGCAAAAGAAGCCCTGTAAAACGTTTCTATGACTGTTGTTTTGGGCTGTTCCAGTCTGACTCTGTTGGACGACTGGACTGCGCTTAAGTTCGCCTGGCTGTACGGGTGTCTTGGCGGACTTATTAAGTTTACTGCCCCTCCAATTTAGGGCGAAATCGCTAAAAACATTGGAAACCGGCCCACCTGCTTAGTTGCAGTTTCAAATTTTGCGCTAAATTGCCGAAACTAAGGATAGTTAGGCCTAATTTCGATAGCTCGCCAGTGGAAAATGTGGATAAGTCACCTGCATAAGCTTTATTGGGCGTTAAACTATCAAACGGGTCATTTTCTTAGTCGCTGGGCCGCAAACTCATGGAATCGCGTTCGGAAGACGAAATACAAGATTTACTTAATCGCTATCGCGAAGCGATCGATTATGAAGCGCCGGGCTTCCTTGAGAAATTCGTGAATTCAATTGAGATGCCTGATTTCAAGCTAATTGCTCGAATCGTCGCATTGGATATTCAATTGCGCCGCGGACCGGTGACCGATTCCTCGCCCGATAAAATTCGGGATTTTGGCGACGAATTTTCAATTCTCGTTGAGCGTGTCCTCCGCAGTCAGTCCGAGAGCCCATGCGGCGACCTTACAGCTGAGATGCAGTTGGACGCGACGAGTTTTGATGTATCAAAAGAATTCGCCCTCGAGACTTCTAGTGGCGAATTAAAATCAGCCACCGCGCCGGTGAGTTCGCCCGAAATGGTGATCGACCACTATCGATTAATCAAAGCAATTGGAACTGGCGGGATGGGAACTGTCTGGTTGGCTCAGCAAGATGAACCAGTTAGACGACGCGTTGCGCTAAAAGTAACCAACAACCGATTCAATTCCAAAAAAACGCACGCAAGATTTGAAGCTGAGCGGCAAGCGATTGCTTTAATGGACCACCAGAATATTGCCAAAATTCTGGATGCAGGAACGACTGTTGACGGCCATCCTTATTTTGTAATGGAACTGGTGGATGGGGTCCCGCTAAACGAATATTGCGACAGTCGAAAGCTGGGTTTAAACCAGCGACTGGAGTTAATGATCCCGGTTTGTAACGCGATTCAACATGCGCATCAAAAAGGGATCATTCACCGTGACCTCAAGCATTCCAATGTTTTGGTAACTGAGTATGACGGCGTGCCTGTTCCCAAGGTAATTGATTTTGGGCTGGCAAAATCTCAAGTCAACGAATTAACGCTTACGGACAAGACATTGTTTACGGAAATTGGCAAGGTCGTTGGCACGATTCAGTACATGAGTCCTGAGCAGGCGGAGACCTCCAATGTCGATGTCGATACGCGAAGCGATATCTATTCGCTCGGAGTAATGATCTATAAGCTGCTAGTCGGTGTCACTCCGCTTGATGATGGCGATCTGAAGAAAATGCCATTGCTAGAAGCATTGAAGATCATTCGTGAAAATGATCCGCCTAAGCCAAGCCTCAAGATCCGAGGCGTATCGGAATATGATTCGGAAGCGCTGATTAATAGAAGCGGTCGGGCAGACGAATTGGCGTCTCAACTCAAAGGCGATCTCGACTGTATCGTCATGAAAGCTTTGGAGTCAGACCGCAGACATCGTTACCAGACGGCCAATGCGTTAGCTTTGGAGCTAAAAAGGTATTTGGGTAATGAAAAGATTTCAGCCCGTCCCCATTCCACGATTTATTCGCTTCGAAAGTTTGTGAAACGTAACCGTGGCCTCGTGGCATCAATATCTTCGGTGGCTGTCTTATTGATTGCGGGCATTGTCGCTACCAGTATCGCCTATATCTGGGCGTTGGAAGAAGGGGTGAATGCTCGTTCAGCTGCACAGAAAAGCGAACGAGATCGGGTTAGACTCCGCGAAGTAAATGCAAATTTAGATGCAACACAGCGGACGCTTCGCAGTCGATTACTTTCAGCCAAACTGAATTTGGCATGGAACCATTGGAAAATGGGCGCCGCGACCGATGCGATTGGGATTCTTAATCAATTGAGCCAGGACGGTGAAGGTGGCTGGGAGGTTGATTATCTCTGGTCCGAGTTTAATTCAAGTCAAAACACCTTATACGGTCACGCTAATGCAGTTGAAACTTCAACCGTTAGCCGAGATGGGAAATGGCTGGCAACCTGCGGTCGAGATAATTGTGTGTATTTGTGGCAGGTGGATGGACCTGAAAAAATCGCCCAGTTTCGAACCACGGAAACCCCCACCTGTTTAAGTTTTTCAGAGGACGGGACAAAGCTCGCCTGCGGGGATCTCGAAAATAAGATTTACATCTGGGATCTTTCGAGCAAGACTACAGAAAAAGTGTGCGGGCCTTACGACAGCGACATCATGTCGGTTGAGTTCTGCCCAGGTACGAATTTATTACTGTTTGGAATGAACATAAAAGATACGTTCAAGAGCGATGGACGCGTTTTTACCTTTAAAAATCATTCCGAAACTGGCCTGCCGTATCAGTTTCTATCGCTTGATAGTTATGAACTGGTTGACTCGCTTCCCATTCTCGCCTCGGATGAGGCGTTATTGAGCTTTAGTGCCGATGGAGGCCGGTTAGCAACCTCCGGTCGGGACGGCAGGATTTATATTTGGAAAAGAGAAAACGGCAAGTACAAACTGCATACCACCCATGATCACTCGGATGCGGAACTGACGGCGATGAGTTTATCGCCAACGGGACGTCTAATGACTTGCGGATATTCGGATCAATCTGTTTTGGTCTGGGAATTAGCAAATGACAAATTGATTAAATCATTTTCAGGTCACGACGGTTCCATTTTGAGTGTTTGTTTTTCAGCAAATGAGGAGTGCGTTTTATCGGGGGCTAATGACTCTACGGCAATACTTTGGTATCTCGACGGCAATCGTAATCGCCAATTCCAAGGTCATTTAAATTCAGTTACGAATGCAGTCTTTCTTCCCGGTCGTTCTGAAATCGTAACTACGTCGCTCGATCATACTGCGAAAATTTGGTCATTTGACAAAAATTCAAATACCATTTCGATTGACGCACACTCCTATTCGGATTCTCCTCTGAATTCCCATGTCGTGTGGGCAGCTGATTTTTCACCAGACGGTAACCGCCTAGTCAGCGTGAGCGAAGATGGGACAGTAGCGATTATCGATTGTGTGGCTGGTAACGTGATCAAAACGATGGGTGATAATCTAGATGTGCCAGCGATTGGTGCCGCCTACGCTCCTGATGGCAGTGTAATTGCGACCGCCAATGAGGATGGATTTGTCTCGATTTGGAAAGCCAAAGAACTGACGCTTGAGCGTAAGTTTGAGGCTCATGATGGGGCGATTTGGGATCTGAACTTCTCCCCAGATTCCAAGCAAATCATTACTGCCAGTGCGGACGGCACTGCCCGTATATTCGATTTGGATACAAAGTTTGAAGTTGCTGTTCTCGAGGACCATGCTGATGAAGTTTCTTCGGCCAGCTATTCGTCCGATGGGACCATGATCGTGACATCAAGTGATGATCATTTCGGAAAAATTTGGGATGCGAAAACCAAAACAGTAATCCGAACGCTATCAGGCTCGAAAAGTGAAATCTGGCAGGCAGTCTTTAGTGAGAAGGGTGATCTGGTGGGAGCTTGCACCTATACCGGGGAACTGTTGGTTTGGGAAACAGAAACTGGAAAACTCATTCTTTCGATTGATGAGGCTCACAATGGGCAAATTGGTTCACTCACTTTCTCAAAAGATGGCAAGCGGTTGATTACCGCCGGAGATGATGCGTCCTTGAGAATCTGGGACATTGAAACCGGGGTCAATTTGTTTGAATTATTAGACAGTTCCAATGTTGAATTTGGGCATGTTTCTTTCTCCAAAGATGGTAAGAAGTTAGTCTCCGGGAATCAATTTGGAATTGTTACGGTTAGAGACTCCAGCAATGTAAACGCTCGCCGTGTTGAAATTTTGAATTCCGTAAGTGTTGAATTAGAAGTGCTTAAATTGTTGAAAGTTGTGCAGCAAAAGTACCTGTCTGGAGCTGAGCTTAAGAGCATGCTCGAAACCTGCACAAAATTTCAGGTCACGTTTCCATCATTTCGCACCAATCTCATTCTCGGCATCATTAACCTTCAGCTAGGCAAATACGAAGAGGCGATCCAGCTACTTCTCGAATCCGATCGGTTAGAACCTCTCAACTATGGTTATGACGATCAGGATTTGGCAATTGAAGGTTGGCTGGCACTTGCCTACATGTTGCAAGGGAATTTTACAGAAGCGGAAAAATATTGCGCAGAATTCGATGAGCGGGGAGAGGAATTTAAAAACGCAGAGTTTTTGACATCTGAAATCGAGCGTATATTGTCGAAACAGAAGTCCGAATGATAGTTCTGTCAGACCACAGGCAAGGTGATTCGAGCATTGGGCTCCCTGTTATGGTCGAGCTTTACTCGAACCGATTTCAATTTTCGACTCGGGTAATGTAAGCGTAATACGCGCCGACTGACTGATCCTCTGGCCCGGTAAACGAAGCGGTTAACTTAGTTTTTCCCGCTGGTAGCTCGATTCGAAATTTCGCTTTGACGTCGTCCTGATCAAAACTGCTGGAATGTTTTTTTCCGAAAATTTCAACATGAGCCGTGTCGAGTGTCGAAAATTCTCGGCCTGGTGTCTCACGGTACGCGCGAGCGCCTGGAACCGGAGCCCCAGGTTTCAATCCGGAATTGATGGCAAGGTTTGCCTCTTCGGGCCAGCGCCTTAATTCAACTTCATAGGTTCCCGGTGAGTGGACATTGACGTACCAAAAACCGGTCGATTTTTCGTTGTCGACGCCTTTACGAATATGCCCCTGGTTCCAAGGTGTTGAGCCAGTCGTGATCCAGTCGTGACTGGTGAGCCGAGCGGGATTGGATTTTGGATGGCCCAGATAGATGGAGGTTGCGTTTTTAAAAGAAGGTTCAATTTCTTCCCACCATCCTTGATAAAAGTCGCGAAGCCGACGAACTTCTCCGGGGTAGGCTTTAGCAACGTCATTTTTTTGCCCCGGATCACTGTGGATATCGTACAGCTCTTTACCGTTAACGAGCCGCCACTTGGAGGTCATGACTGAGCTTGATTTCCACATGATTGGATCTTTTACCCGCTGAGAATCTGTCACCAGAATGCGATTGTCCCAGTCTGTGTTGGTATCTGGTTTGCCTCTCAGTAAACTGGCGATGCTTTTGCCGTCAAAATTTCTTTCTTTACTTGAGGTGACATGGCACAGGTCCATCAGGGTTGGAAGCACGTCAACTGCATGTGTAATGGGTTCGACATCCACGGCCGTTTTCAAGTTGCCGTTAGGCCAATGCACAAAGAAAGGAACTCGGTGACCGCCGTCATATTCGCTGCCTTTTCTGCCACGCATTTCTGAATTAAAAACACCTGCTCCGGTTGCTGTCCCATTGTCTGTCGTGAAGATAAAAATCGTGTTGTCGGTGAGTCCTTCGTCGTCGAGGAAAGCCCGCAATTTGCTAACGTTATCATCGATGTTAGCAATCATCCCAAAAAAGTTTCCAACCTTGCTGCCGTGCTTGTCAATGTATGGTTTGGAGAACTCTTCGGGGCAGTGGAGGGGCCCGTGCGGTGCGTTCGTAGAAATGTAGGCTAGGAACGGCTTCTTCGCTGCTTTTTGGGTTTTGATAAATTGCTTTGCGTAATCAAAGAAAACGTCAGTGCAATAACCGTTGACCGCTTCAGGTTTACCATTGTGCCAATAACTGCCGTCGAAATAAGCGTTGTCCCAGTAATCGGGAGTCTGGCCGACGCCACCGCCACCGTGTCGAAGCACCTCTGTATAGCCGCGATCTTCAGGCCGGAACGGATAATTATCCCCCAAGTGCCATTTGCCGAACATTCCTGTTGCGTAACCGGCGTCAGAAAAGACCTCACCAATGGTTGGCTCATTTTCCCGCAGCATGCTCCGCCCCATAATGGTGTGCCAGACTCCAGTGCGGTTGGTCCAGTGACCTGACTGGAGTGCTGCTCGCGTAGGAGAGCATGTGGGGGCAACGTGGTAATCAACGAGCCGTACCGATTCGTTATAAAGCTGGTCAATACCAGGCGTCTTCAATACTGGGTTGCCATGGCAGCTCAAATCGCCGTAGCCTTGATCATCGGTAATGACAACAACGACATTAGGCCGGTCTTGCTCTTCCGAAAATCCCGAAGATACCCACACCGTACAGATCAAAACAAAACATGCGGCTAAACGAGAAGTCATCACTGGTCATCCTAGTGTTGAGTGGGGCGTCAAATCAAATTCAGTTACTTCGATTTTTGAAAGACTCTAACATAGTCGATTTCCATCGTTGCGGGAAATATTTTCTCGTCCTCAACTCCTTCTTTACCGCCCCAACCGCCACCGACGGCCATATTGAGAAGCAAGAACTCAGGTTTATCGAAAGGCCAATTCTCCGCGTTGAAATTTTTTGGGCGGTCGAACGTCATTTTTACTTTAGAGGGATCGCCTGTGTAAAAGACCAATTTATCTTCGGTCCAAATAAGTCCGTAGACATTAAAGTCCTCCTCGGCTCGCTCGAGTTTTTGATGGAAATCTAGCTGAGTCTTATCCCGATGGTTGTTCGCTTTGGTATGAATTGCACAATGGATGGTGTCCTCGTTGAAGCTCACATATTCGAGAATATCTAGCTCGCCACAGTCAGGCCATTTACCACCGCGAATAGAATCCCCAAGCATCCAAATCGCCGGCCAAAGCCCTTTTCCTTTGTGGTCCGGCATTTTAGCGCTAATTTCAATTTTTCCGTAAGTGAATGACTGCTTGCTGTTCATCCGCGACGAAGTGTAGTCACCCGCTTTTTGGCCGGGGCCGACTTTTTTCGCGACGATCTTCAACGTTCCATCAGAGACGCTCGCATTCTCACCATCGGTGTAGTTTTGCCATTCGTTGTTACCCCAGCCATGCTTGCCGGTTTCAAAGCTCCACTTTTCAAGATCAACAGCATTGCCATCGAACTCGTCAGACCAAACAAGCTGCCACTCGCCTTCATTGCCACCAACTAGTGGCGCGGGCCGTTGTGATTGAAATGGAGTGGGGGGAGGCGTTGGGCTTGAGACAGTATTTTCAGAACAACCAACTAACAAAACAGAAAGGAAACTTAACCCCACCAAAAAGTTAATACGGTTCAGACTCATTACAGCTACTCCAATTGAAATTCAGACGGATCACAGGATCGGCGAGCGGTTACAGGGTTGCCCCACAGGAACACGTTTGTTCGCGGCACATCCGCTAATTGTAATAGTGCTATTGCCTGAGCCAAGGCCTAATCAACGACGGCGGCGATGTAAAACCACTGCTTTGCGATGGCGAAGGAGCCGTTACGGCTTAGAGAAGTTCCCGCTGCGGTACGGAAATAGAGGTGGCTTTATTGTTAAGCCGCAATCACGGAGCGAAAGAATTGCTTTCTGAAGATCCTGAAGACACCTTTGGCCGAGGTGGCCAAAGATGTTTCAGCGAGAGTCTACTGATCGGTCAGGTCTTCTGCCTTTGTTGAAGCATTGCCCGATGCGGAAGGAGTGGTCGATGCAGCCGAACTGGCCGCTGCTTTCCCCGGTCATCAGCCGCTGGACTGCTTGCACCCGACGAATGCCGATGTCGAAGTCAAACACAAAATTAACAAAGCTAACTTTAGAGTTTTCATGATCTTAATTTCCTCGTTTAATAGTACGAACGGAAGCTCAGACTTTCTACCGATAAACGACGCAAAAATTAACGCTGCATTCGGTAACACCATCGATAGGATTAATATCGGACGAAACCGCCACTCGAATAATCAAATTACATTCGAATCGCCACGGAAAACACAACCGTGCCTAAAATCCCGCCGATTAAACAACCCCAAAGGAAACCTGGCGAGCCATTGATAGCAGCACCCACGAGTGCAAAAATCCCCGTAACAACCACACAAAACACGGCCATCACGATGGCGTACGAATAATCTGCAAGTAATTCGCTTTCCTCCACATTGTGCTCGGGCTGCGTTAAGCGGATTTTCTTGGCCTGGTCAGCCAGTCTTTCGACTTCAATCGAACTGCAATTTCCACAGAGCATCTCTCCGTTTTCAACTGGTTTTCGGCATAGGTTGCAAGGACGCATGTGTATCGAAATTCCGCTTCGGATCGATTGAAAATTGCTTTAAGAACTGGGTCTCCTGCCCAAAAGTAGATGTGTCGAGTAAACACAATCACTCCAAGGGTGTGACTTAAAACTTTAATATAGGTGCTATTCGAAATGCGGGGGCAGTTATTGGCAAGTTCTATGCGGTAATTTATATGTTTGTTGTTTTGTGAATTTTAGCGAAATCGTCTACAAACTAGTGTGAGGCACGGAGTAGATGTGTGGAGACGAAAACCACTTCACTGACGAAGTCGATTCCAGTATTTGCTCGGGATTTTATGGCTGATTTTGATTGATGGGTAACGCATGCCTCGATCCATAAATTTTCTGAAGGGAGTATTAGCGACTGAAAGCTGAAGTGTTTTTTTCTAACATGGTTTTCACTGTCACATTCTGCCAAAAATCAGGCTCTCGAAGGCATCGATTTCAGTCAGTGCCGAACATAGCTCAACAAGCATCAAAGTTTGTTTTTCTCTCGTTAGTCTGTTTTTCGATGTTGCAAATCGGCCATGGCCAAAAAGTGCCATCGAATCAATCCGTACCTACCTTCGCGGAGCCGTTTGAACAACATTGATCGAGAGGCCTGTGGGCCGTTCAATACTAAGGTTCGTCCAAGTAATCCTTAAGCCATTCCGGAATCCAATCGGGGAGTTGCTCACGCGTCGGAGCGTCAACCATATTAAGCAACTGTTTAAAGAGCCATAGTGTGATTGTAACACCGGAAACAGTAAACATCCGCATCCCCTAAATTGGCCCCGATCCCCGCCCTAGAGCTTTTTGGTCTATTTTGCTAACTCTACCAATCTGAAGTATACCGGCACTCAACGACCCCTCGAATCAATCCAGCGTATCTTTGCCAAAAATTCCAAAGTATGCCTTGCCCTTCGTAGGTTTTCCAGACTCATCCCAGAATTTGCTCGTACCGAGCACGTTCTTACCATTGCTAAAAACGTTCTCGGCTTTTTTCTGCCCGTTACTGTGGTAAAGGGTAGCAATCCGTTTCGTTTACCATTATCTAAAGTGTATTGGCTTTCCTTCTGGCCGCTTGCATTCCAGTTAGTCTCAAGCAGCCAAGTACCCGTATCGTTTACTATCTCTTTTCTTTTCGTCCCGCTTTCATCCCAATAAATGCTCGGGGCGACAATATCGCCCTCTTTATAAGTCTCCTCAGCTTTTCGCTGTCCATCTTTATACCATGAGGCTGCCGGACCATTTTCAACGCCGTTCTTATAGGTCTTCTTTAACCATATCTGGCCGTTTTCATGCCAATAGGTTTCTAGACCATGAAGCTCGCCGTCCTTGTAGTTTTTCTCGTACCTCTGTTGGCCGTTCTCATGCCACTCTTGCTGTAAGCTCAAACTAGAGTAATCAACAAAGTAGTTACCAGAGTAGTCGGCTATGGTACGTGCACGGCTTAACTGGCCGTTGCCATGGTATTCAAATGTTTTTTCGTTGGGATGGCCCCACGCGTCTACGGTGCGTTGAAAAACTATTTGACCGTGCGACCTCCAAATTTTCCCTTCTTTTGCTAAGCCATCCTTCCAAAACCAATCTTCCTCTTTCTGCCCGCTCTCAAACCAAATCCTCTTTAGCCCATCAAGTTTGCCATCATTGAAAGTCTCCTCTGACTTCATTTGTCCGCTCTCAAACCATTCATCAGATAGGCCATGACGTTCGCCATCTTTGTAGTTGAAGTCTTCTTTTTTTTGCCCGCTTGGGTATTTCCAAACCACCTTGCCTGTAAAGGCAGTTTCTGAATTGACTTTATAAAAAACGCCATTCCGCATTACTAACTCATTTGAGCTAATGGTCTCGGTTCCACAGCCTGTGATAAGCAACTACAGAGAGAGGATGAGATAGATGTAGATAAATTTCACGAGTTGGCTTGATAATTGGCTGAGCATTGAGGAGTTGAATAGGTCAACATTCTTACCCAAAGGAGCCAATAGAAAAAGCCCAAGACAGCAGATGCCTGCTGGGCTGGTGGATATAAAACCTTTTGTTTTCTTAGCCGTCAAACTGCCTCATACAGAAATGGGGGTAATGCCTGAACATGGGCTTGAACAATCTCATCCCGCGCCGGAAACCCCTAATAAAGCGTGCTGCGCTCACCCATCGGAGTTGATTAAGAACTTGAATTTCGAATCAAAATTCACAAATGACTGTTCGAAGTCAGACGATTTTAAATCCATGGTGGCAAAAGCTAGCCTTGTAGCCGAGAACGCGAAACGACTTGTTAACGCCTATTATTATCGACCTGAGTTTGAATTTATCGATATTCAGTCTGATCCGCTTGAACTAAACAACTTAGCCACGGAACCTGCGTGGAAGTTGAAATATCGCGTTTATCGTAAGAGCTTGAAAAATGGATGTCCTCACAGGGCGATGAAGGCGTGCTTACAGAGAAGAAAGCACGTGAGCGACAAGCAACAAGGCGGAAATTTAAAAGAAATAGGGATCTGTCAGTTAGTACACAGAAATTTGATTTTCTGATATTACTGCAATTCCACGTTTAATTAGGCATCCTTGTATGGGTTGTTTGATAAACTTTTGAGCTGTCATTGAGATACCATCTCACTCGCGAGCTTTTTTTAAAACAAGATTTGAGAAATTACATGAATCGCAATTGGACTAACAGGAAAATTATTGTTCGTTTTACCATTCTTTGCTGGTTGGGAGTTTTATGTTTAGCCAATGTTAGTTTTGCATTGGATACAGAAGTCACCAGCCAACCTCTGGTCTACGAAGGAAAATCGGGGATCGGGGCAGGAAAGCACATTGTTTTCTTGGCAGGGGATCACGAGTATCGTTCTGAAGAAACACTGCCTGCCCTCGCCAGAATGTTGGCGATTAATCACGGTTTCAAATGTACGGTTTTGTTTACCGTTGACCCCAAGACGGGTGAAATTGATCCGGCTGCCGATAATCTTCCGGGGACCGAGGTACTAAAGGATGCGGATTTGGCGGTGATTTTTTTAAGATTCAAAAATCTCCCAAATGAACAAATGCAGCCGATTGTCGACTATCTGGATCGTGCTGGGCCTATCGTCGGACTCCGAACATCGACTCACGCATTTAAGATTCCAACTGGATTAAGGTTTTCAAAATACGATTACCAGTACAAGGGTGACGAGTATAAACGGGGCTTCGGTAGACAAGTCCTTGGTGAATCTTGGTCCGGTCATTACGGCAAGAATCATGTCATGGCGACCCGTTTAGATGTCCCTGAAAAGGCTAAGACGCATCCTATTATGACCGGCGTGAACAAGCCGTGGGCTCAATCGGGAGGGTACTGGACGGTGCCGGTGGAGGGCTCTGAAGTGTTAGCTTTCGCGCAGCCGTTAGAAAATATGTCACCGGATTCAAATCCTGCTAAGGATAAAGCCCCGTGCCCTGGAGTGTGGGTTCGTAAATACACCAGTCAAGATGGCCACAAGGAAGGGAGAGTCTTTACGACTACCTATGGCGCGTCAGAGGATTTACTGGATGACGATTTTAGACGGATGATGATCAATGCCTGTCTTTGGTCCGTTGGCATGGAAACCAACATCACAAACACGCTAAATATTGATTTTGTTGGAGGCTACCAGCCGGCAACCTACCAATTTGGCGGTCACCGTCGTGGTGTGAAACCTGCAGAACTCGCGGATATTGAGGTCTCCATCATGCCTGCCGATAAGGCCATCGTTGTTCCAGAGCGCAAGAAGAAGAAAAAAAACAAGTAGGCCTCAACAACCTACTTTTAATGGAAAAGAAAATTACAACCCTGCGTCCTTCTTAGCGGCGGGAAAAGGCCAACTGGTTATTTATATTCCCAAGCCAATTTCTGTTTTTAAATTTTTATTGACTCTGTGATTCCTTTTGGTTTCGAGAAAGCTCACCTATGAAGGCAACGTTTTTAATCTTAGTTATTTGCGCCGTCTGTTTTGCCAGCGATTTTGCTCAGGCTCAACCTGGAAGACGGGGCGGACCGGTGGGGCCGCGGATCGAACCCGAGAATCTTGAATTTGATCTCGGTGTTGCAAATATTACAGATAGAGACCTGTTTGAGAAACTTTCATATCAAGGCCCCGAAGTATCGCGGGATGCCTACCTTGCGAACTTAGAGTTTGTGAAATTCATCATCGATAAGGCTGATCCGAATAATCACAAAGTATATTTTATGAACACTCAAAATCATCGGGCGCATCCGCCTTACATGAGACTGGTTGGGATTGAAAGTCGCGAGCGAGGCGCCATTACCTACATGCCCCGATTGACCAGTCCCGATGGAACTCCCGGGCTATACATCATTGATTTCCAACCGAATGACTCCTATTCATTCGAAGACATCGATCGGATCATTAAAAAGTTGATCGTTCATATGCCTTTGCTTAAGGGGAAAGTCGCGTTTCATCCGCTCGGTGGAAACATGAGGCGATACGAGTCGGAGAAAGACAAATACGAAAACGGGGGTGTTTCGGTTTATCTTGACTCCGATATTTACAAAAACATCTCTTATCTGCCCCTTAACATCGCGAAAGGATTCGGAAAGCTTCGTGTCTACGATAATGAGCTGAGATCGTCTCCTCGAGACATCTTAATTTGCCCCACGCTGCCCAATGAAATGCCGCGTGTTGCCGGCGTCATTACTGAAGCCCGGCAAACCCCTCTGTCGCACGTGAATCTTCGCGCTGTTCAGGACAAAGTTCCAAATGCGTTCATCAAAGACGCAAGGCAACTCGAGGACATCTCATCGTTAATTGGGAAAGAAGTATTTTATGAAGTAACTAGCCAGGGTTATCGAATCCGATTGGCTGAACCAGCAAAGAAGCTGGGGGTATTTACGTTGACCATTTCTGGCGTTTCAGCAACATCGTTCGCCGCAAAATAG
>Ga0214479_100730_pt1 | contig 17416 bp, 10 predicted proteins | sample M1_20Mar14CPVII9_5_FD_165054 | JGI IMG/M metagenome (GOLD analysis project Ga0214479, IMG submission 165054) | Marine eukaryotic communities from Monterey Bay, California, United States - M1_20Mar14CPVII9sort6BwellE14 | ecosystem: Environmental > Aquatic > Marine > Unclassified | place: USA...
AGCGCGTCGAATCTTACTCCACCTACATCTACAAGGTCCTTAAGCAGGTCCACCCCGATACTGGTATCAGCAAGAAGGGTATGTCCATCATGAACTCCTTCATTAACGATATCTTCGGACGTATCGCTGGAGAGGCTGGCAAGCTTGCCACCTACAACAAGAAGGCTACTCTTTCATCCCGCGAGATCCAGACTGCCGTTCGTCTTATGCTTCCTGGTGAACTTGCCAAGCACGCCGTATCTGAGGGTACCAAGGCCGTTACCAAGTTCTCCTCCGCCTAAGTATTATTACATGCTTAGGTATTATTATGATATTGTTTACCAACAATAATAGTGTGGCTTGTACCATTTAGCCATATATACAAACAGGATTTTCTAAAATCCGCCCTGTCATCAAAGACCAAACATTTACTTTTTTCACATGTACCATCTTTTGTTATTATTTCACAGCTCAGGTAATATTACACGTATGTTGAGGAGGTGGTGGTGACACAATTGTATATCTTTGATTGAAGAGTTGCAATGGTGGATATAGTGTATGGGGCTACCTATGTATCATTTCATCAGTTTAGAGTTGGAGTAAGTAGGTGCACCTTACCATATACATAGGGCTAAACTGAATAACACTAGATAGTTCATACTCTTTGATCACTGTGTTAGAATGAATTGCAATGTAGGTACTTATATCCCCAATTACGTTAACACTTCTTGAGACTCATAGAGTATATCCTAGCGTCTATTCATATGAATGCCCTTGTAAGGACATAGAATATCTGGTTACTCTCATTCACTTTCCAACTGTATTGTTCTGCTTTAAACAAATCAGTATCAAACATAGAGTGTGGGCTGCCGATAAATTGATAAGTAATGAAACAATAATGAGGTGATAGATGTAATGTTTCCTTGTTGTTCAGGGCGGATTTTATAAAATCCTGTTTTGTTTGTTTGTTGTTCAAGAATCAATCATCTAAATCTAAACAGCTATCAATGTTATACTCCATCATATAATATACAATAAGTAAAACATGATAACAGCTTCAAATGAAGATTGCAATAACAGCACACTATTGAGTTTCAGTGCTTATTTCTTGGACTTCTTGGTGGTCTTCTTCTTGGTGGCTTTCTTCTTGGGTGCGGCCTTCTTCTTGGTAGCAGGCTTCTTCTTGGGTGCCTATATAATATATATGATACAGAAAGATGATGTTAAGATAATTGAATGAGAGTATGCAATACACACAGTTCACATGACACATAAAACTCACAGCCTTTTTCTTGGGTGCAGCCTTCTTCTTGGGAGCGGTCTTCTTCTTGGGTGCAGCCTTCTTTTTAGGAGCAGCCTTCTTCTTGGTAGCAGCAGGCTTACTCTTCTTTGTGGCGGCGGCCTTGGTGGCGGCGCTAAGCTTGAAGGATCCCTTGTTCTTGGTAAGTTCACCATCGGCAACAGCCTTGTTCAAGGCCTTCAAGTACATGCCGTTCATCCACTTCTTATCCTTGGGAAGGTTGGCCTGCATGTGCTTCTTGATAGCAATGGAGGAGGATCCAGTACGGTCCTTAAGTGCCGAGATGGCTTCGAAGATTCCTGCTTTGTATGACATGATGGTAGTTGGTTGTTGTTGGGAACTGTTGTTTGTGGTGTAACGATAAAATTATATGAATGATGAATGTGGTTAGAGAGTGCACCGACGGACGGATATTGAATTGCAATTAACATATATATTCTTTACTTCATCCATAGTATGGGATATACCAACATCCATCTATATATAGATTGAAGTAGCATACCAACGGATAATAAAGTTGAATTTCACATGCACCGTCTTTCCATGATTGCCTCTCTTCATCCAATGACGGCCGACGAACATATTAATGCAAGCAACCCTTATCGCCCCGCGGCTCTGTATGACTTTCCTCTCTCTCTCCTCCCTCGTCCACAAAGATGGCTTCACAATCAATATACTCACCTTTGTTGATATCAAACTGTTGTTCGAATTATGAGAGCAAGAAAGCACACAAAAAAAGCAAGCAAATTTCGAGATGGCTAACACGTGACCAACATTCGTGACTGGGCAAAAGGAGAAGTATACTGACGCTCAGTCTATTGCCGCAATAACTACAGATAATAGATCAGGTACACAGCTCTTAACTTGATATAAAGGTCATCGTGTACTCTGATGCTTGAAGATCTTGTCTCTCTGTCTTGTGTAACTTTCTTAATATCCATACATAGTATCTAGCAATATTTGCATAAATAGGGTATCTTTAAGAGAATACATACATAGTATCTCTTGTTCATTGAGGATTTTACTGTGTATAGTTGAGGTATACACCTCTTCCTCCTGTGTACCTCTCACTATATGGATATGTCTTGTAAAGTGAGTGACAGAGTGCTGAACCAACATGAACACAGTCAAAAGATAACATAAAACTAGTAAATACAGTAAAAAGCAAGCATAGTAATAGTAATAACTGTTTTTCCTATTCCTTACTAATCTATAATTAAAGTCTGTTGATTCCTTTTGTTGTGTTAGTGTTGCCCATTATTGGGCTTCCCTTGTGAATAGCTGTGACCTTGTTGACCTTGAGATTGTTGATGCTGTACTGGATTATAAGCTCGTTGTTGCTGTTGAGATTGTTGATGCTGCGTTGGATTAAAGGCTCGCTGTTGTTGCTGCTGCTGCTGATGTTGGCCCTGCGAGTGCTGATAAGGATATGCAGAAGGACGTTGTTGTTGACTATTTTGATGTGATACAACAGGTTGAGAGTGAGATGAATAGTTGGCAGGAGCACTGACTCTTTGATGTTGCTGAACTTGATGATATTGTTGTTGTTGGTAATGTCCGCCAGTGCCTCCTTGTTGATAAGAACCATGACCAGTATGTTGACCCTGTTGATTATAGGATGAATTACCATTGACACCTTGTTGGCCAAGTTGCCGTTGGTAGGATGAGTAATCAGCTGTAGCACGGTTTATCAAGGCCCTGCTATCTTGAGTATGAGATTCCATTTTCTTCAAACTTTGAAACGACGAAATAATAGCAGCTTCTCTCGATCTATCGGCACCGCCAGTAGATGGACCATTGACATTGTGTGTATCATATGAGGCAACTTGTTGTGGTGGAGCTGTTGTGACCTGATTCTGATTCCTAGACGCATGTAACTCAGCGGCGCTAAAGAGAGACGCAAGTGATGAGAACTTGGTATTTTGGGGATTTGTAGCGACTTGGTTGGTAGCCGTCTGGGAGACAGCAGTCCCTTGTGCCTTAGTCGTCAGGTTGGCGATAGTAGGGGTGGAAGCGCCTGAACTCAAACTGAGATTAGAATTCGTCTGAGCAGAAGCAGCACTCTGGCCAATCGGAGCGGCCATCCTGCTTTTACTTTCATCCATCTTCTTCTTATACTTCTTACGAGCTCGACAAAGGAATCCGTCGAGCTGGGGATCATTTTCGATACCGTACAGTTTCTTGAATGCATCCTTTTCTCCTCTTGAAGGGAACGGATGCACCTGATGCTCTTCCACCCACTTGGTGAGACCTCTTTTGGCTTCATCTGATAATGGTTTGGGTGTACTAGGCGACCCTGATGAGGATGATGAGACAATTGTAGTCATCGCCAAGACAGTCGATGCTGTAGCAGCACTTAAAACTGATTGACCTTGATTCGAGGCCTCTACCTTCTTAAGCTTTTGCCTAGCTCTAAATAATTGATGAAAAGTTAGGATGAATCAAAGAGTAAGGGATAAACATATCAGTAAATGGGCTCACCTGTAAAACCATCCTTCCAATCTATTCTTCTCGATGCCAGTCTCTAGTACAATCTGATCTTTTTGAGCTGAAGAGGGCATTAGATTGCTGGCATTTGCGGGGTTAGCCAACCAAGTTTTCATGTACACTTCTAGCTCTTTAATTGTTGTCTTTCCTTTTGTTTCATTTTCCGACACATTAGTTGGAGCTGCAACGCCAGCCTTTACACCCGGTACAAGTTGTGCCTGGGAGTTTGGATTCTTCAATGCAAGCAGTAAATTCTCCACCTTTGATGGACTACTTGAGATACTGCTCACAGTGGCAGATGGTGACTTCTTCTTGTCATTAGATTTCTTTCGGAGCTTCTTCCGTGCCCTCGCCATCCAATCTCCCACCTGCCTTTTGCTTAACCCAGTATCAGCACAGATTCTAGCCTTTTCCTCGGCGTCAGGGAATGGGTTCACCCTGTGTAGTGATATCCATGAATTGAGGTAGTCAATGGTGGATTGGGGGAACACTTGGAAGCCACCCTTCTTCCGGTCTTGGTCTTCGCCATTCACCTCACCATCCATGTCACCAGCCTTCCTCTTTTGTCCCACATCATTGCTCATCTTATTATCACCACTGATATCCGATGTCTTGTATCCAGTCTTTGGCCTTGGAGTGTACGAATGATGAGGTGCAATCCTAGGAGAACCGACTTCTATCCACTCATCACGATCAGAGCTTAATCTCCAGAAGTGAAACTTCACTCGCTTTACATTTGAGTCGAAATCAACCTCAGCCACTGTTGCTTCGTGATATCCAATCTTGCCCTCTCGTTGCACATCGAACCAAACTATGAGATAGAGAAAGATATAATGAGATGCGTGTTGCCAAGTAGACAATAACATACTGATACAATCATCGCTTACCTCCAATTTCAAAGTTGTACGCATTCGTATCGAATTTAATAGGAGCATCATCCATATCCCACTCATCTTCAGACGCTTCACAATCAGCTGCATTTTGATTCCATATGTTATCCTTGCAGTAGAATGTTTCTGGTAACAAATCCACGTCGACATGCCACGGTAATTTTCTCCATTTCAGACACTTTGGATTCTCACATTGTACCCAGTTTGCAACAGCTTGTGCTGGCATTCCTTCATCAACAGTAGACTGGAGTCTATCCGTTTTTGACTGCTTGGACTTTCCTTGATCGTCGGTAGTAGCCTTTCCACTGAGAGCCGCAGAAATATGCCTAATGTTATCATCATGACCAGTGACCAAATAATCTAAAACAGGAGAGCCAATCGGCATAGTAGCATCAGGTGAAGCTTGATTCAGGGGGCAAAAGTATTTGGCCAAGTCTTCCTCCCATGGACTGCCGCGTTGATACCGATCGCCAATCCATTCTGTAAGCTTGGGGCGTGCCTTTGCGGCATATTCTGTTTTAGTCTTCTTGTTGTACGTGGTGTAATTCGATGCCTTAATTTCACAGCTCGGAACTTCATCCCAACATCCATTGATTGGAGGTAACGTCACACAACCATAAATATCTGGTAGACCCTTCTTCACACCAATTCCACCACTAACCCATTGCAATAGCTGACTGACTACATAATCACCGCCATAATCTACAGTAACCTTATCAATCACATCGTCGGGAGAGCAAAGTTCGTCGTCGTCCTCCATTTGGACATCCTCGTCACTGCCGCCTTCAGCTACATTTGGAATAGCATTTTCGCTCTTTTTACTATTCAAGGCAAAGTGACGAGGTACTTCATTACCAAGTTCTCGGGCATACACTTCGATCGGGGTCGAGTCGAATTGACGATAGGGTTCCAGCATGAAGAATGTATTAGTATTCGCATACATTAGCAACATATCAGCCGTGGCTTCTAGCATATATCTCTTCTTGTAGAAATCGCTCCAATGTTCTTCATCAACTTTCTTCCACTTCATTTGAACTGGTCGAGCCTCGGGGTATAGTATCTTCTGACGATTCTTTATTAACCACCCCTCAAGACGTTTTCGCTCGATGCCAGTATCTTTAAACATAATATCTTTTTCCTCATCGGTAGGGTACGGGTTTAAGATGTGTTTGGGGTCAAACAGCCACTCCTTGAGGTATTTCACCTGATCATCGGAGAGAGGCGTGACTGATTTCTTTGGCTTCTTCGTATCAGATCCAGATCCTTGGGAATTGACACCAGCGTCAGACTTCATGCCAGTAGAATGTGGAGTTGTCATAAGTCCTTCGGGTAATGTTAACGGAAGCCCTTCCGGCAAGACAACTGGCTGGGCTGTAGTAATAACTGGTTGGACTATAGCAGTAGCAGTAGCAGCAGCACTGCCTTTGCTATTATTAGAAGCTGCATTTATTAAATCTTGCAGTTTTGATGGCGAAGGAGTTCCCACCTCCGCTTGTGCTGCATTGACTTCACTTGTCTGGGTTGAACCAACAGCGGCAGTGGGGTGTTGATTACTCTGAGTAGAGACCTCTGGGTTTGACGATACTGGAGGAGCTGCTGCGCCAAAGTTGTTTGGTGTTTTACTAAATCCAAGAAGAGCTTGAACGTCCTCACTAATAGTAGACGGGACAATAGTCGGTGCCGCTGAATGTGATGGCACGTTCATATCAACAGGCGCTTGGCTGACATGTGTCTGGGTTTGTGGCTGCGATACTGGCTGCGGAGGTGGTGGTATCAATGTGTCGTTGTTGTTAACTTGAACGGCCGTATTTGATGACTCTGTGGGTTGAGCAGACTGCACTACCGACGAAGTGGATGCTGCTTGACTCAATACATTCGATGCAATGAAGTCAATTGGATCAGTATCGCCGCCACCTCCTCTCATGGGCATAGCCTCGTCGTCTTCTGTATGAGAAGATGCAGCACCCATGGAGAATAAATTCTTGAGAGCTGTCGATTCATGAGACTGAACGACACTTGGCTGATTATCTTCCATTTCCACATCGTCCTTTTCCTGATCGTCTGTCATGGTAGTAGAGGATGGGTTCTGTTGCTCCATCTCTTGCTGCTGCTGTTTCAACTTCTTGAGACGAGCTTTCTCCTTTCGTTTCTCATTCCGAGCATCGATAACAGATTTCTCTGCAAAGTTTAGGAAAGTCATAATCTTCGATCGAAGTTTAAGCAGTGCCTCTCGAACTAACTTTCTTGCATCAGCACTTGTACATGAATGCTTAAACTTCTTATTCAGTGATGGAACGGCATAATTCTCAGTAAAGGCTGAAAGGACTGGATAACTTTCAATGATGCTCGAGAGAAGTTGCCTTAGCAATAATGACTTTTTGGGGAAGTGTCTTTCAATTGTCAACATCAGTTGAGGGACGACGCCAAACCAAATCCAATTTACAACATCACCATCTGACATAATCTTCAACGGAGAGTGAACGAAATTACACAACAGATTAGAGTCCACGGTAGAATTGAGGTCCTTCCTTTCCTCGAACACACTCTCCCTATGCCTATCAAGTACTCGACCAACCCGGCTCAAACTCTGAGCAAGCTGTTGTACACGTTGTTCCATAGCCGAGAAACCCTCGGCGTCTGCATCAGCAAATGATATAGTCTTTGCTTCCATGTGTTCAATGTCAACATCGACAGGCTGGTCATTTTCTTTATCTACCTCGTCTTTCTCCTCCTTTAACTGGACGGTACCTGAGGCATTCATTTCTATTGCACGCAGTCTCTCTTTCTCCAACCTAGCCTTCTCTTTGCCTCCATTCCTCTTCCAGTCTGCAATTGACTTCTTCTTCCAGACTTCTTTTTCTTCCTCGCTGAAGTTACTCCAAGCGCTCGATGCCTTCTTATTGATAGCTTGGGCACGTGGTAAACCTGTGAGCTTGTTTTCTTCTTTAGTGAGCATTGCCTCATACTTGCTCCTCTGTTTCTGAAGATAAAAGAAATAGGAACTCACTGGCTTACAACCAGGAATCGCCTTTGTGCTTGGCTTTGTTGCCACTGTTGATGAGGAAGACGAATCTTTTGAGGGTGCTCGCTTCAATTTCTTCTTTGTCTTTCCTTTACCCTTCTGTTTACTCATACGCTCCATTTGATTGCAAAGCAAAGCGACAGGAAGAGCCCTGCGTTCATACTCAATATACCTTAAACAATCAGCAACAAATGTCCGTAGCCAAACGGGCACATTATTGATTGAATCAGGCGTCGCGTTTGGATTAACGCTACTGACGTGATGATTGAAGCTCACAGCTCCAAAGGCGGCAGTGTTAAATCCATGCTTCAACAAAAGTTCAGTGTCTTCCTTCGACATGACCTGTTTCATACAACCTCGGACAAGGTTGGCAAAGCGGGCAGATATAGGAGAATTCCGGCTCAGCACTTGTTGATAACAATCGGCAGTGGCAAAGTGTAAGAAGGAACCCCTACACTTCTTCTGACCACATAGACACACTGCAAATCTGAACTCATTTAAAGATTCCGTGACAGCATTATAATCGAATGTGAGCTCTTCTCCTTGTTCCAAATCTCGGAGGGTAGTCATTGATAGAGACAATTTTCCATTCAGGGAGACTACACGAACCTCACAAGTTGGGTTACAACTGTGAGAGAAGGAAGACCCTAAGCCTGATTTGCGCGATGCGTCGACAAATAGAAGGCAGTATCCGCGTGGATCTTTCTTCGGTCGTTCCATAGCCATATTGTAAAAGTCAGGAAGATTTGGACGAAGGTCAAGCTGCTTCTGCATTTGCTCAATAGCATCCAACTTTTCACACCAACGCCAGGCAGGGTAAACTTCACCTCGATAATACGTCACGAGGGAGTTAGCCTTGAGACCATCCTCGCCAATAACAACTGATCCGTGTCCCTTGGGATGAATACGGAAGAAATCATCCTCCATTGAATCAGAAGCGAGGCGAATAGTCCGTGCCGCAGCCTTGAGCCACGGAGGACCATGCTCTTTGATCTTTGATTTCATTGCAGTTCTCAAAAAGACACTACTTTCCTGCAATTTATTACCATCCTCAAGTGTTAGCATCGCCTCAATAGACGGTTGGGTTGTGTCCTTGTCTGTGGAAGCAGTCAAAGTCGAGTCATCTTCTAGAGATTTTGCCTTGCTTGTGTCTGGAGGGATGGGATCTAGTCCTTCCAATATTCTACAAGCTGTTGACATCTTATGTGCAAGATCTACGGGGCACGCATTAATAGATGGAAGTAACCACTTCTGGACGAATTCAATGGCAATCTCTGCGGTAAACTCGGATTCAATCAACGACATGACATTCTTACGAGTATAACAATCAATGCCCCAAACTTCCTGCTCGGCAACTTCTGGTAGGGAAAAGCCTGAGTGTGTACCCTGTTCAATCTCATACGATCCTCCACCACGGTAGTCACGGCCTTGATCACCATCATCCCAATTAGCACTTCGAGCTTCAGGGCTATGCATGACACCTAGATCGGTCATCACACGATCCTGTACTTGAATTAAAAGAGTTGACATGGTAGTCTGAACCTGAGCCCGAACAACGCCATCATCTTTTGCCAAGGCCATGGCAGCTTTCTGAGCTTTGTTATCACTCGTCTTACTACTAACGAGTGATACAGACTCGTCGGTAGAATCTTGTTTCTCAAATATTAGCTTCTTCCTTGACTTCTTGGGCTTAGCTTGAGTCTCATCGGCAACAGTTTTCATCCAAGTCTCACTGTGTTGGCCACTATCATCGTATGTATAAGCCAATCCAACAAAACTATCAGGCAACTTTGTTTCAAGTTCATACATTGCATATGCCCTATCTTTTGGAGGTAGGCCATCACATATCACACTAGACTTTTCCAAACGTTCATACTTTCGTTCTGGGAATGCCTCCTTTCGCCAGTTCCCTTGTACTGCTGCCTCTGTATTACTGCAACTCTCCAGGACCTTATAATATCTACCGTCTGCCTCACTTTCTTCTACCTCCGCTCTTCGTTTGCTACCACAGGTATTATACAAATCCTCAGTCGCTTTCTTGACTTTGTTGGCAGCCCATCCCAAATGACCACTTCCTAACTCCAAGCCCTCGGGATCTCGGATTGAGGCGGCATCACACATTGCAAACACATCAGCTTGAAACGTGTCCCAATCAACAGCAATTGGATGGTACATTGTTTTAGCAACTTCATCATATGTCAAGTCTTCAGCTTGGACTTCGCCATTTGTCTCATCAGTTTTCAAAGTGTTCTTAATCTCATTACGCCTCTTCATTTCTAATACTACCCTATCAACATCATATCTCCCGGCCGCAAGACGTTTACGAATGATGTGAAAGTTGAATGGTGGTTGATCTGGGAATTGTACAGCCTTTTTACGCGGAATAGGAGATGTATCATCTTCGCCATCATCAGTATCAGAATTCTTCTCTTGTTCATCGTCATCATCATAATTCTCATCAAATTCAGCTGGAGTAGAATCCAAGAAGAATCCAAAACGATCAACCTTTTCAATCCTTTGAAGTGACTTTTCCAATTCTCTTCTTTGTTTCTTATATAGATCCTTACGACGTTGTGCTGCTGCCGCTGCCGCGTCGGTACCAAATTCTTCAACACCCGATGTTACATCAGAATCATCTGTGGCGCTATTACGTTTTGGCTTCCTTCCAGGCCTTGCCTTTGCCTTTTGACCTGTACCAGCAGCGGCGGCATTGGCTCTTCTCTTCTCCCATCCAAGTTTGGCAGATTGACTCTTCATCTCCCAAGCAGCATCCTTAATACTATCGACACTAGACTTTTTGGGACCACGACGTTTCTTCTCATTGCCGGCTGCACTAGTATCATCCGTCTTTCGTTTATTCTTTGAACCAGGAGGTCTGCCCCTGCCGTCTTTCTTCTTGGCCTTCTTCGCTGGTGCCTTCTTATCCCCTTCATCGTCATCGTCGTCGTCGTCGTCCATCGCTTTAGGACGTCGTCGAGTACGAAGGGAATGTCCATTGGCACCATCGGACGCATCGATTAAACCCTCTGCGGTTGCAGTTGTGTAGGTTAGCTCATACCGTTCAATGTTTGATACCTTACCCCCCAGGACGTACTCGATATCATAACTAATTGGTTCACCTAGTTGTGCATCATCATTTGGGGAGAAGTTACAACGGGTGATGCGTGCTAATCCACCTTGGATGCGGCCAGATTTTTGTCTATTATATATATTTAATAGTAGGGAATAATAGGGATAAATATGGGGGATTGATAGGGTGAGTATTAACGATAATAAACACAATCAATCACAAGACAAGAGATCATCTCCATTTTTAGGTATCCCCCCCCTAATAAAAAAAACTCACTCATGTGATAGCCGAACTAAATCACCTTTCCTAAGTCTTTCTAATCCCCCATTAAATGTTGCTGTTGTTGATGATACTTTTGCAGCAGCCGTGTTTTTAGGTGGTCTACCGGCCTTTCTTTTGGGTGGATCTGTATTGTTGGATGTATCCCCCATTTTTTCATCATTACCCACATTATTAGTGCCATTAGTATTAGGTGCACCTACCACACTAATTGCAGCAGCTGTTGCCAGTAAGTCCATGGCATTATTATTAGATGGTGTAAATTCCTTCTTCTTTGGTATACGTGGTAGATCGGAATTTGTCCCCTCACTTGGATTCATGTTAATTTGTTGTTGTTGGTTATCTAAGAGATGTTAATTTGTTAGGTACGTCTATGTCAGGTGATGCACAGAAATAATAGAGGTTGTAAATATTATCACTCGGCCTTGCCGCCTATTGAGATGGTTAATTAATTAAACATATAAAATTAGATAGATTTGATGAGATATTGGTATAATATTGCAATTATAGTTGCAACATATTAATCCTTAAGTCCAAAACATGATGATACACCCTCAACATACACGGCACTTACCTCAAACCGTCAAAACTTAATATTCTCGCCGGTGTATGCGCGTAAAAATATCGCGTAATTTACGCCTAGGGTGTAGGTCAAATATGCTGTTGCTATTGCAATTGTTTATCGGCGGATTATGGAATTATTTTAGGCTCCTGCTGGTTGCCATCTTGGCAGTGTGTTGACCATTTAATTTTACTATGAGAGTTGGGTTATGAGTACGTAGCGAGCTAAATAATCGCCAAACTAGCACTCAAAATACAAGACACTCCGCTCTCGCTCTCACTCCTCTTCCATTTAGCAGTGCTGGTTTCAATCAAGCAATTGGAAAAGCATTGCAATTAATAGAGACACTCCATACATTTATTCGTAGCAAAGATACTGGGCTCATACACTGAAAAAGCAGCATACAAATACCAACTCCTCATATTCGACATATTAACATCGTCATTTTTTTCGTATCACTTCACAGATCAACAACAACAATGTCAAGTAATGCCAATAAGGAAAATGAAGGCCCCACTGCCAATAAAAACTTAGTGATCTACTCTACCGATATGACACCTGAGATGCGAAGTAACGTAATTCAAATTGCAACCAAGGCATTTGCTTCTCCTGTAACTTCTGGCAAGGTATATCAAAGCATTGCCGACAAAATCAAGACAGAGTGTGAGAAGGAATGTGGGGATGGCGGGTGGAGTTGTGTAGTTGGTGGTGCGTATAATATTAGAATGATGTTTGTGTTGACTATCCTCATTCCTTAATATTTCTTTTGTTTATATCTTTTGCATCACCACAGACGCATTCGGAAGCTCAGTGACACATCGAATGAAGACTTACATTCATTTTAGTGTTGTCGCGAATGTAACTGTACTTTTATGGCGAGCATGAGTTGTGTTGCTGCTTGTTTGTGTAGAAATTGCTGTTTTGGCTTTTGGTTCTTGTCGACAATAGCTGATAAGCTAAACGAACTTGACTCCGCATTTACAATGATCTCACATGGACTTTTGAAGAGCTGCTAGTGTTTCTTTTGCCTTGTTTGCCTCTTCAGTTTTTCCTTGGAGCTCTTTAGATGTATGAGATGGTGACAATTGAAAGAGAGACATGTAAAGTCAGCATAATGAAGAATGAACATAATCAACCCAAGTCCAAAAGTCTACAGTACACTTACCCAAAACCCTAGCCAAAGCGTGCCACAACCCAGGGATATCGCTATACTTTTCACTAGCAGTTCGAAACTCTTCTTCACATGCTGACATATCACCCATGCCTGCCAGTATTTGACCGTAAAGTCGATGAGTTTGTATTCTCAATGGTTTGACTTGTTCCGAAAACATTACATCTTCCGCGCTTGCACCTCCCAGCGCCAACTTAGCATCTAGCAGGGGTTTTGCATCATCAAGTAACTTTCCAGCATCCACAATTGCCACCTTCGCCCCATTCAGGTTCCCATCAGCGGCAAGATTGTTTGCTTTCTTCTGAAGGGTTAGGGCTAGATTTATCATGCCTTTCGTCTTTACCTCCTCTGATGCCGATATTGCCTTTAGAAACATGAGTTCAGCCGAATCCAAATCTCCATTCTCTGCTAGAGTAGTACCCATATTAATCCAGGCTCCACCGAAGTGTGGGTCGATCTCCGTCGCTATCACATTTCAAGAGTACACAGCATATGAGTCTTTAATTCAACAAATATGAACCAGTGAAACACAATATCTTACCTTTTTTATACATTTCGAGCTCTCCTTTTGTGTCTCCCTTCTCACCTAGCTTAATCCCAAGATTATATGCTAGTTCGGCATCCTCGGCATTTAGTTCAATACTCTTCTTGTATGTTGCTATTGATTCGTCATCTTTCCCTTGTTCACTCAAAATAAGACCCAGTGTAAACAAAGCATCGCTATCTAATCCTTCAAGCATTTCAAGTGCACTCCGTATCTTAGACTCTGCCTGTACATAATCCTTTTGTGACAGTAGTATTTCCGCCCAGTCTTTGAGGCAGGTTGTACATCTACTATTTAATGCCAACGCCCATTCAAAATGATTGCTTGCACCTTGGAGATCACCAGCTGTTCGTAATTCTGAGCCTCTATTCTTTAACCTTCGAACGTGCTCAATGTGGTCTTCCAATAGTAGGAATGCACCTAATATATATCTTGTGCCAGATGTTACTCTGTGACCACCATGCCTAACCGAACCGGGCCTGAATGTACCGTGTCCCACATTCATTGGCAATATGTTGTCTACACCCATGTGTTCGTAGAAGGTGCCTCCGCCTTTATACTCTGATTGTGGGGTCATGGCCAATGTCATGGCTAAGATTCCATTATCAATGTGTACATCCGTTCGTGGGTGTGTATGATTGTATTTAAGAAGCGATACAGAGTGTGCTCTGAGAACTGAAGGTGATCTTATAATCTCAGGGAAGAGATGATGCAGTAATGGAAATAGTGTTTGCTCAAGCTTTTGGTTGAACCATGCTCTTGTATTTGGTAAGTTGACTAACCAATCGCCTCCAAGTTTGTATTTACCAGATTCATATTCATTCTTATCAACACCTTCCTCTTCGGCATTCTTGATAACTTGAGCCGATTCTTCTGCGGAGAATAAAGGTTCTCCTTCTGTTACTTTGATCAAATCCAATGGAAACTTGAACTCATAACTAAAATCTTCAGGTGGTACCGCTCCAAATGAGTATGAAGCAAATGTAGTATTATGTGCCCCTTTATCCCATTTGATATTGTTGTTTGAATTATCATCTGCACAATAAAATACCTCACAGCTCCGTTTACAATCCTCATCGTGATCTTTTTTGTTCTATATGTTGTATCATGTCAATTGGTTTTGTATGTAGATATAAGTTAGTATATTCACATCAAGGGGTGACATAATGTGCACATAATGTGCACATAATGTGCTCAAACTTTTGTATCTCTCTTATACGGTATAATATGCAGTACAAATATATATATAATACTTACCTGCTCAATAGCATCGATAAATGGTTGCCCAAACTTGATACCCAATTCAACCAATTGCTTATCAATATCTAGATGACCTGCATCTTCTTTAGTCAACTCTCCACCACGTATTTTGAGTATAGAATCCCAACCATTATTAATGAAAGAGCTTTCGCCCAATTTCATATCATTTGCAATCCTCCGTCTAACATCTCTTATAGGACCCTGGCGTAGAGGAGCTTGTTGAGTTTGCAATAAACCATCAGTAGTGGTATCAAAGGAAAATTGTCCTCGTAGCCAGAGATTGAATTTTGCTTCCTCCTGCTTGTCGTCATTTGAACTTGCCAATACCCTTGTGGCCGACAAACTAATTACTGCAACAAAAGCATACATCATAGAGGGATTATCACGCCAGAAGATTGATCCGATAGTTGTTTATTACCTCTAGATAGTTTTAGTTACCGAGATGAATGCATGCAGAACAGGGGAAGCGGGGGTGTGATGAGTTTTCACTTTTGAGATATCTTCATAAGAGAAAGTTTTTGACGACGACTGACGACAGACCTCATCATTGCCGCTACTAAGACTAAGGTTGTTTGTACATGGTATACAATACAGCAAAGTATTCTAGTCACTTGCATATGCAACTCGTAACTTCCTACGTTATGTCTTGTTCCTACAATACTATACTTTATAGCAACACAACCTAACACTCTATTGGACATAAACTTATTTCTCAAACCAATCTCCGATAGTGCCCCTTACTTCTAGCAAAGCGCTCTGATATCATTGATGAAATTAACAGCAGAGCTTAATCCAAGCCTCTTTGCCAACATCATTGGAATCATTGGACTTCTAAGATGATTTACATTGATAAGAACACATCTATCTTTTTCCCCTTCAACTGGACGTATAACATTAAGCCCCATTAACATTTCACTATGAATAATCTTTGGATCTTCTGCTACTTCAGAGTCGCCAGCATAAGCAACAGCACGAGAAACGATGACATATCCACCTTGATCGCCACCTCCTGGGAGTTCTTCCATATGCAATAGTGATTTGAGCATGAGAGTTTTACCAATCACCTTTGATCGTCCAATGCAAACTTTTGTCACACATTTTTCATCATCGTGTAGTACCAATATGTCATCCCTACCGGCACTCATTTTGTTGTATTCCTTTACTCTAGTTGAATCAACTAATAAGTCGGCAAGATCCTTTGGACTCATATTAACAATCGCCTCACATCGGATAGCGGGTAGATCATGTCCGTAATACTTGTGTGACCATGTTCCACTCCACACTAAGACATCCTTCTCCCCTTTAGATCCCTTGGTATGCGGAACGGGTACTGGTCTTTCCCATTCATAGGGTAAGAATATAGTTTTATCCCAGTCACCAGTCTTTAATAGCTTTGGTGTTGATCCGTTGGGAGTCCACATTTTCTTATTCATTGAAGCTGACAATCCTGCATTTACTAAAGATTCTATCGCAGCACTCGCTAATGGCGCCTTAGCACCGTTACCATCATCTAATGCTACCCAACTTTCATTCGTATCATGTTCCAATGATGGCAATGGTGGATTCGATGATGGTTTGTGAATATGATCAACTAATTCCTCATCAGCTAAATCAGAGAATGATTGTCTAGATCTATCTGTAGCTTCTTTCATACGTGGTAGATCAGCCGTACGTATAAATATCCTAGGCATATGTGATGCCAATACTTCTTTAATGGGAGAGAGGTTAGAGGTTGCCCCTTCTTGTATTCTATTATGTTGTTGGTTTTCATCGCTGCTGTTATCGTTATCTCCTCCACCATTTGAAGAACTTTCTATACTTTCTTCTGTACTATTACTATCAGGTGTATCAGGAACTGCTACTAATAATGATCGTGAACTTTTAGTTACCGATAATACACCCGCTCTTGAAAAGCTGCCATGTCCAATCGATACACTACGAACATTACTAATTGAATCTATCGTATCTGTATTGAGCTCATCACTTGGTACCACTGATAATGATGATTTGGATTTATTAGATTTTCTACTACTCTTCTTTTTCTGTTGTCTGGTCATCGATTTTGATGACACAGAGCGTGATGATTTTATCTTTATACACAATATGATTTGAGTAGTTTGGGGGGAGTAAGGGCACGGATAAGAAGTCGTAAGAAAATAATATTTGCTGCAAGCAAACACATACAACTATTGCAAAAGAACGCAATACTCACCTTTTTTATAAACCCCATCTTTACTAATTCGTTGTCGTTTGATTTTATTATTCTTGATTATATACCATTACATTAATCTCAAAAGTAGGTACTCACTCAAAGGACATATAATATGGTAACCACACTGAACCTCACTCGATAAATTATATATTTACTTGCCACCATCGATCTTTGAGGTGGATACCGTAACAAACAAATGACTTAAGATCGTACCTAAGTTCAATCTGGGCAGGAAACCTGCCTACATGTGGCTAAAGTATGATGGAGGGACTTACAATCATGCTGGGAGTGTTCATCAACTTGTTATACACCCATACAATGCCAAACAACCACTATTGCAGCACCTACATGATGCCATACCCCCACTTGATGGCCAAACATTGCCTGACCATCGGCAGAAAATCTCTGAGGCATGAAACCTGCCAACAAGTGGCTGTAAAAGTATGGTGGATGGACTTACAACCATGCTGGGGGTGTTCATTAACTTGTTATACACCCATACAATGCCAAACGACCACTATTGCAGCACCTACATGATGCCATACCCCCACTTGATGGCCAAACATTGCCTGACCATCGGCAGAAAATCAGGATTTTTGCCTGATCTGAGGCATGAAACCTGCCAACAAGTGGCTGTAAA
>Ga0214479_100731_pt1 | contig 17377 bp, 10 predicted proteins | sample M1_20Mar14CPVII9_5_FD_165054 | JGI IMG/M metagenome (GOLD analysis project Ga0214479, IMG submission 165054) | Marine eukaryotic communities from Monterey Bay, California, United States - M1_20Mar14CPVII9sort6BwellE14 | ecosystem: Environmental > Aquatic > Marine > Unclassified | place: USA...
CCAAAAAATCCGCAATTCCCTGAATTCTAAAATCACCGCAATGCTAAGCGATCAACAGCCAATCGGCGTAAGACTTGCTGCTGTGAAGGCCATGAACAGCCTTACCATTGATTTCTCCAACAACTTCAAGGCAATTGCACCACTCGTCAATAACCCACGCCTCCGCGCATCCGCCGTGCGAGCCCTACTCAAAATTCCTCGGAAGAATCGAGATGCTTCCGTTGCTGCAAACCTTGCCTCGTTCCTTGTTAAATTTGCTGAGGATACTCCCACAGCCGAGCGGACTTCCGACACCTTCATCGAGGCCATGCAACTTGCTGATCAAACACTCGGTCTTTTGCCACCAGAGATGAGCGACCGTTATCGCAAACGTCTCAGCGACGTCAGTGTAAGGGTCATTCTGATTCACACCGTTGAAGAAGAAATGAGATATGACGTTCCCTGGTTTGCAGTGCAAGCAGGCACTGACATTCAGGTCATCTTAAAAAATGAAGACTTAATGGCTCACAACTTAGTCATCACCAAACCAGATGCCTTGCAAACGGTTGCATTGCAAGCCGCTGCAGAAGGCCCGACCATCGGCCCAAGCGGAAAACAATATGTCCCTGATTCGAGTGACGTCCTGATCGGCACGGAAATGGTTTCGGCGGAGAAACAGTCCCGCATCACTTTCAGGGCTCCCAGCGAACCGGGAGAATACCCCTACGTTTGCACTTTCCCGGGACATTGGATGCGTATGTATGGCGTCATGGTAGTGGTCGACGACCTTGGCGAATTCCAGCGAAACCCTATCGAACCCAAAGACCCCGTTGGATCCAACCGCCCGTTGGTAAAAGCATGGACAGTTGAAGACCTTAATGCCAAAATTGAAATGGGACTGCGAGGAAGAAGCTTTGAGATTGGCAAGAAAATCTTCAACGAGGCAACCTGCGCTCAATGCCATCAGGTTGGCGAGATTGGGAAGGCAGTTGGCCCCGATCTAACCGATCTGTGGGCACGCTGGAAAGGTGATGCCGCTGGCGTTCTTAGAGAGGTCATTGAGCCCTCCCATAAAATTGACCCAAAGTATATCGTTCGCAAAGTCATCACCCTCGACGGCGACGTGATTTCAGGAATTGTCGTGGCAGAAGATAAAGAAACCATTTCAATCTTACCGAACCCTGAATCTCCAGAACCAACGATAATCGCACAAGACGACATTGACGACATGATTAAGTCATCGGTGAGCATCATGCCCAAAGGACTGATGGACCGTTTCACCGAAGACGAGATTTTTGAGTTACTTTCATATTTAAGAAGTATTAACTCAACTAAATAGCGGCGAGTGTGGCGAGCATTTTTTTAAACAGGCTTCGATTTACCCGAAGGCTGGCAGACGAAAGCCTTTTGCAGAGCAGGGGAACCCGCTTGCCAACAAATTCACTGAAACCAAAGATCGCCCAAAATCATTTTTGTTTCTCGATTGGTTTTTGCCACCGCACACTACCACCTCGCTGAACCTGCACTCGTAACTCTTTTGCCATTTCTTGATATTTGTTCTTGTTCGCCATTTTCTGATCTCGTGTTTCGAGTGGATCAGCGGATAAGTGATACAACTCTTGAGCTTCAAAAGGACTGTTCTGAAGTAATTTCCAATCACCTCGAATCATCGCATTCGCAATTAACCCCCCGTACCTCAGGCCACCTTCACGGCGGTGAAAAAAGAGATCTCGTTTAGCCAGTGATTCTGTTTCCTTTTTAAGCAGTGGCAGCAGACTGACCCCATCAATTGGATGCCCAAACTTGGCACCAGCAATCTCACACACTGTGGGGAACAGATCCATTGTGATCATGCGTTCCGTGGATCTCGAATTCGCGTTGATCTTCCCGGGCCACACAAAACAGGTGGGAACCCGCAAGCCGCCCTCGTACATGCTTTGCTTCCCATCCCGCAACTCGCCATTATTCGCCCCAACATTTAACTGACCACCATTGTCTGAAGTAAAAATAACGAGAGTGTTACGGTCGAAACCCGTCTCCCGCAATGTTGTCATCACCCGCCCAATCCCAGAATCCATGTGTTCTATTAGTGCGACAAGTTTGGCTCTTTTGTCGCTCATAGCAGATTCCCGCTGTTTGACCTTTTGATACCAATCCCTGGGCGGCTGGATCGGTGTGTGCGGCGCGTTGTACGTTAGGCAAAGAAAAAATGGAGACGGCTTGCCAACTCGGGACTTTAAATAATCGCACGACCAATCAGTGAAAAGATCAGTTGCATGTCCTTTCACATCAATCACTTGATTGTTGAGGTACATATATTCAATATTGTGACGTCGATGCTGATAGTAGTCATCCATCATGTCAGCTAAAAAACCATGGAACAAATCAAATCCACGGTCAACCGGTCGATTGGGAGCTTCGAGTCCCAAGTGCCATTTACCAATTAATGCGGTATGGTAACCAGCGGTTTTCATCACTCGGGGCAGCAAAACAGATTCGGGATCTAAGTAGCCCCAATTATTTTCGGGGTGCGTGCGAATCACCCCGGGAACACCAACCAGTTCTGGATAGCGTCCGGTCATCAACGATGCACGTGACGGGGAACAAACAGGACAATTTGCGTACGCAAACTCAAACCTCATCCCCGATTTAAATAAAGCATCAATATGGGGCGACTGCAGGTCCTCGGCGCCAGTGCAACCTAGATCTCCATTCCCCAAATCGTCCGCCATAATTACGATTATATTCGGTTTTTCCTGCAATTCATCTGACTGCAAAACGCCTGCCTGAATCGCAAACAACACAGCAACACTAAAGCACCAACTAATTCGCTGCATCGAACTCACCTCCGCTTGATTGGGTTATGGGCATCGGCCCTAAATGTAAACGATTCACCACCGCGAGACTACAACTTTCCCAATCGATTCTCTTCCTAAAGATTTTTCCATTTGATTTACGGGTACAGCGACTAAGCTTGCCCGAACAACCTGAATATTTTTCTGTTTATGATTCCAATGAGGGCCGACCCCCGTTTTCCTATTTATTTCAATTGAGTTAAGCTACGGTTTAACCAAACGAATCTCATGCAAGAGCGCGGAATGCAAGACCAGCTAAAACTTACCGCCGCCTGTGCATTCGGACTGGAAGCGATTGTAAAGCGGGAACTGATTGCGCTGGGCTATACACCAAGCATCTCGCAACCTGGACGCGTCGATTTCGCAGGTGATTGGGCCGCCGTCTGCCGCACTAATCTCTGGCTGCGAACAGCCGACCGAGTCCTTATCGAAGTCCAGAAATTTGATGCCCCCGATTTCGACGCATTATTTGATACGGTAAAAGAGTTTGACTGGAGCCAATTCATTCCTGCGGATGCAGCTTTCCCGGTAATTGGCCGGTCCCGGCTTTCCCAGCTAACAAGTGTTCCAGCCGTCCAACGAAGTGTAAAACGGTCGATCGTCGAAAGCCTGCTACACTACCACGATGTCAATTCCCTGCCCGAATCCGGGGCAGAATACAAAGTTGAAATCGCACTCCTGAACGACGTGGCGACCCTTACCATTGACACCACCGGTCCTAGCCTTCACAAGCGAGGTTATCGAAAATTAGTCGCCGAGGCTCCTCTGAAGGAAACGTTGTCAGCCGCTCTGGTTTCGCTCAGCGTGTGGAACCCCGAACGCCCTTTGATTGATCCTTTTTGCGGTTCCGGAACCATCGCAATCGAAGCCGCGCTCCAAGGGCTCAACATTGCCCCGGGAATCAATCGGTCTTTTACTTCGAAGAACTGGGATATCATTTCCGATGAATTATGGGAGCAAGCTGTCGAAGAAGCCAAAGACCTCGAAAAAAAAACATTGCGATTCCAAATCATTGGGACTGACCGGGACAAGGAAGTTTTAAGCCTTGCTCGGTACCACAGCCAACAAGCGGGGGTCGCCGATTACGTTCATTTCCAAAACCGTGACTTCGATCAACTCACCAGCAAACGCGAGTATGGTTGTATCATTACCAACCCACCCTACGGTGAGCGACTTGAGGACCAGGAACGCCTGCTTGGGTTATACCGAAGCATTCCCGCCATAATGCAACGCCTTCCAACTTGGTCATTGTTCCTAATTACGAACATGCCGAAATTTGAAGCCATTATTCAAAAGTCGGCGACGCGACGCCGAAAATTATTTAATGGCCGTCTGGAGTGCACTTACTATCAATTTCTTGGCCCCCGCCCACCCCGAGGGTATAACCCCGAGGATACCGCGACGTCGCTTCAGCTGGTCGACACTGAACTGGAATTGCCTGCCAACCCGCAGATTCCAGCTCCAACGGAAACCGCAGCGCCCGTGAATCACAATCACTCGGCCGACACTGCTCCTCCATCAAGTCAAACGCCGAGTGCTGATTCATCTGTTACGCCTTCAACCCAAGAGCAACTCGAACTCCGACAAACTTCCCCCTCGATTAGCCAGTCGCAGCCGATCGATTCAACGGTTCTACCATTGTTTGGTGGACTGCATCCAAAAGACAGGGAACAGGCCGGGTTACTGGCGAACCGGCTTAAAAAAAGAGCAAAACATTTGCGCCGCTGGCCCACCAAAAGAAACATCACGTGTTTTCGAATTTACGAACGCGACATTCCTGAAATTCCACTCGTTATCGACCGCTACGAAGACCACCTTCACATCACGGAGTACGACCGCCCCCACGATCGAGATCTTGCGAGACACGGAGCATGGCTGGAACTCATGAAGACCACCGCTTCTGAAACGCTTGAAATCCCGCTAACACACACACACTTAAAAAAACGACGCCGCTCGAATTCTTTTCAGCAGTACGAAAAGATAGCCTCCTCAGGCAAATTGACAACCGTTCACGAGGGCGGAATGAAATTCGCGGTCAACCTAGTCGATTACGTCGACACCGGACTCTTTCTCGATCACCGGACAACAAGAAAGATGGTACAAGCTGAGTCGTCAGGGAAAGACTTTTTGAATCTGTTTGCCTACACTGGTTCTTTTTCAGTCTACGCCGTTAAGGGAGGCGCCACACGCGCCACCACCGTCGATCTTTCTAAAAACTATCTTGATTGGGCAAAGCAGAATTTCCAGCTAAATGGAATCGACCCGCTTCAGCATCAATTTGTCGCACAAGATTCTATTGATTTCCTCGAAACCGCCGCTGAGGACAAACGTAAACGATTCGATCTCGCCATCGTCGATCCGCCTACCTTCTCGAATAGCAAACAGACTGAACTTGATTGGGATGTCCAAGAGCGTCACTGCGAGTTGCTCGAAAAAGTACATGGAGTCATGAGACTGGGAGGGGTTGTTTACTTCTCGACAAACTTTCGAAGGTTTAAATTCGACGATCAGTATTTAGGCGATCTTTTTGAGATTCGTGAAATTAGCAAACAGACCGTCCCAGAAGATTTTAGAAATCGACGCATCCACCGTTGCTGGCGATTGGTCGTCAAATGGTAGGCTTGCGAGATTGGCGACATGTCATTCGGATTACGCGAGTCAACTATTTATCATCACACCGCGGAGTTCTTGGGCAGTTCCTATAAAATAATAAATTAACGGGTGAAAAATTACTTTTCAGTACGGTACTGGCGTGGACAACGGATATTTTGCCCACGGAGCGTATGCGAATCATCACGCGCCCTCTAGCAGACCCCATCGACGAAACGGCAACTATCTCATTAAACTAGCGTTTTAGCGACTCGAGATGCTTTCCGAGCAAATTGTGACGCCCCGGCAAGCCAAGAAATAAAGCCTATTCGAATCTAGGATTATCATGACCGAGAATAACCCAACGAGCGACGAACCGGTGAAGCCAAAGCCGAAATCATCACGAAAGCTTTTTGCTTTTCTCATTTTGCTCTGCATCGCAATGGGCGTGATCACTTTGCGAGTTAACTCGCAACGCAGCACAAAAAAATGGGTCGAAGATCTTGGTGGGAGTGTCGTTTACCATATCGAACGTGGAGAGAAAAACGAATCTCTCAGCCCAGATGAAATGAAAGCCAAACCGGGTGGATTCATGCTGAACGTCGTTGGGATCGATTACGTGTCGGCAATCAAGGAAATCAATCTTCCGGAAGCGGAGATCGCAGATATTGAACCACTCTCCAAACTCTCGGAATTAGAATTGGTTCGGATTCTTCCGAACAAAGTCAATACGCTACAACCGCTCGCCCAGTCGAGATCTTTAACGAGACTTGAGATTTCAGAAAACCCGATCACCGACCTGAGCCCAATTGCTGAAAATAAAGGTATGAGAATCCTTCAACTCAATGGGACAGACGTTGAGAACATTGGTTGCTTTTCCGACTTTCCCGAGCTAGTGAAAGTGGATCTGGTCAACACGAAGGTTCGAGATCTGTCGCCCATGAAAGATTTGGGCAAAATCAAATCCCTGAAAGTGACTAATTCTGAGTTAAAGGATTTGTCGCCGCTCGAGAACTTCACCAAGCTAAAGTCACTCTCCCTTGCGGGTTGTTCAGTCGCCGGAAATGAGGACTTTGCGACAGCCCTCGGACCAATCAGCAATCTAGAGATCGAGACTCTGGACCTCTCCGGAACCAAACTAGTCGATCTCAGCCTGCTCGCCAATCTAACCAAGTTAGAGATTTTAAAACTGGACAACTCCTCCGCAGTGGACATCACTCCGCTAAGCAACTTAAAATCACTCAAATCGCTTACAACCTGGGATTCAGGAATCAGCGCCGAAGCGGTTGCCGAACTGAAATCTCAAATCCCTGGTCTTCTCGTGATTACGGAAGAACCCCGATATTCACGTTAATTTTGCAGTAAGCCATTGCTCGACGGAGCATAATTAGACCAGTCGCTTTCAGGTCAGGCGTCAAAGCCAGCACTGGAATCCTGCTTAAACTGGCGTTCAAGCCGCTGAGCCTGCCGAACAACATCTTCCCATGGACTACGATATTCCACGGGATCCGGCCGTCCGTATTTTTGAAACGCTAAGATTCTTTCGACATCCGAACCGGTCAATCCGTGAGACCTGCCAGCCTTGTCTGGCTGGTAACTGGTACAAGTATTTCGGAACACGGTATCGAAGTCTAAGCCGAGCTTTTCGATGGAGTGCCCAGCGTCTTCAAGAATATCAGCCTTGTCCATGTTCAGGTAAGGAAGATTGAGAAACACTTTTTCAGAGTCCCAGTTGCCAATCGAAAAAGCACTAAAGATTGCTTCATAAAAATCGGGGCGGCAATCGGGGTAGATCGCGTGATCGCCACTGTGCACGCCGAGAGAAAAATCAACCTCCGAATCCTCTTGGATGGCGATAGACAACGCGTAGCCATAAGCAATCGATGAAAAGATTGCGTTGCGATTCGGAACAACGGTCTGCTTCATATTCTCTTGCTCGTAATGCCCCGTTGGCACTGTCCAATTCGCATCTGTCAGCGCTGAGTGAAATAACGATCCGAGTTTTGACATATCCAAAATCTGCGAATCAATTTCAATTCCATTGTCTCGCAGATAATTTACATTCTGCTTCAAACGTGCCAATTCGATGCGGTGTTTTTGACCATAATCAAAACTCAAGCCGTATACTTTCTTCCCCTCGGCGAGTAGGCGGACCAACAACGCCGTTGAGTCCATTCCGCCGCTCAAGCACACCACCGCTCTTCGTTTCTTTGTCATTGAAATATTACTCTGTCCAAGTTTGGAGAATCATAGCTCTAATTATTGAGCGAATGAATCCGAATGCAGTTCAGATACGGAAGTATTACACTTTCATGTCCAAAGCCAACCGTTTAACTAAAATATTTATTCGGCTATCGTCACCCTTTAAAATGGTGCTGAACAGCCCAAATCCTTACCTATTTCCCATTTCGCTGGCAAAAATTTGACGAATTTCAGCTCTATCGGGTGAGGTGCTTGGCGAGCACCGAATCCCAATGGATAATCTGAATGTCTTTTTAATTGATAACCCACGTAAAACACCCAATCATTCAGAACCATGGCTCGAAACGAACAACTGATCCGACAGCACAAGATTTTGCAAATTCTCGAGCGCGTACGGTATGGCAAAACTCTGCAAGAACTTCAGGCGGACATCGTCGAGGAGCTTGGGCTTAAGTCATTACACACACGGACACTTCGCCGCGACCTCGAAGCTCTTCAGCTGGCGGGGATCGATGTGGATGTTCACGACTCAGGACGTGGCAAGGTGTGGAAACTTGGCCCCCGCGCGAAATCAACGACGAAAATTAGTTTTTCAGCAACTGAACTCATCGCACTTTCGATGGGCCGCCAACTAATGCATCCACTTGCAGGTACTCCGTTCTGGATGGGCATTGAATCCTTCTGGAATAAAGTCAAAGAAGAAATCCCTAGCTCCGTTCTCACCCACTACGAAAAATTCCGTAAGACACTCCGCGTTTTAGGAGTTCCGGCCAAGTCCTACGAGAAACAACATGGAATCATTAAGACGCTGAATCGGGGTGTCATGGAACACCGAGTGGTGGAGATTACTTACCAGTCACCGGGCAATGCGCCCAAAATCCGGAAAATCGAGCCGTACACGGTCGCACTCTTTCAGTCGAGCCTCTACATCATTGCTGCCGCCAACGAAATTGAAGATCCCAACACGCGAGTTCGAACCTGGAAACTCGATCGATTTCATAAAGCAACAATTCTGGATGAATGGTTCAAAGAACCTGCAGACCTTGATCTCGACGAATTTATTGGGAACACCATGCAAATGTTCGTTCGCCGTGGAAAAGTTGCGAACTATAAAATTAAGGTTGCCGCTGACGCCGCTGCCTGGGTCACTGAGGACCCGTTGCACGCAGAGCAAAAAGTCAAACAACTGAAAGACGGCAGTATTGAACTAACCGTTCCTGCCGTTCACGACCTCGAAATCATTCCCCGAGTATTATGCATGGGGAGCAGTGCGGAAATTATCGCACCCAAAGCAGCAAGACGTTTGATGGGTGAGATCGTAAAAGAAATGGCAGGCAAATACGATGACTGACCCAACCTCTACCAATCGATCGCAAACGTCCGATCAAAGTCGAAAATTCTCCAACTCCGGAAACGGAAGACTCGCAAAGTTGAGAACTTTTTCATTGCTCGGCATTGACGCGATTGAGGTAGAGGTGGAAGTCGATGTTTCGCCGGGGGCTATCCCAAAAACAATCTTGGTCGGGTTACCTGAGGCTGCCGTCCGAGAAAGTACTCACCGTTGCGAACGGGCGATCGTCAATTCAGGCTTTGTGCGCCCCATCGATCGAATCGTAATTAATTTGGCGCCTGCTGACCTACCCAAACAAGCGTCTACCTTCGACCTTCCGATCTCGCTTGGCATCCTACTTGGAAGTGGCCAATTTCAGTCTGACATTGTCAGGGATTACGCTGTCGTCGGCGAACTTGCACTCGAAGGCCGTACCCGTCCCGCCAAAGGTATCCTTTCGATGGCGATCGCCGCAAAAAAAGCAGGGTTTCGCGGAATTGTCGTGCCTCAACAGAACGCTACCGAAGCCTCCGTCGTTGAAGGGCTCGAAGTCATTGCCGTTGACAGCCTGACGCAGACCGTTGGTTTCTTCTCCGGCCAACTTGAGCTCGAGCCAATTCCTTCGCGCATTAACCAGCTATTCGAAAATTTCTCGAATTACCAAGTCGATTTCTCAGACGTACGCGGACAGGAAATGGCCAAACGCGCGGTGATGGTCGCTGCTGCTGGCGCTCATAATCTACTCATGCTTGGACCACCGGGATCGGGTAAGACGATGCTTGCCAAACGAATTCCAACTGTACTGCCACAACTTTCTCCTGACGAATCAATTGAGACCACGCGTATATACAGCTCGTGCGGCAGACTTGAACCGGGACAACCATTGTTGACCACTCGTCCCTTTCGATCCCCGCACCATACCATTAGCGAAGCAGGACTAGTTGGTGGCGGAAGTACGCCAATGCCGGGGGAGATCTCCATGGCTCACAACGGCGTCCTGTTCTTAGACGAGCTTCCTGAGTTTAATCGACGAACGCTTGAGGTTTTAAGGCAACCACTTGAAGACTCCCTTGTGACCATCTCAAGAGCCCAACGATCGACGACCTTTCCGAGCGATTTCATGATGGTGGCCGCCCTTAATCCATGCCCGTGTGGATACCGCAATGATCCGCGCAGAGACTGTCATTGCTCGCCCCCCCAAATCGAAAAATACATGGGGAAAATTTCAGGCCCACTACTCGATCGGATCGACATTCATGTCGAAGTCCCGGCGGCAGAATTTAAAGAACTTTCATCAACCCGAGCAGGTACGTCTAGCTCCGAGATACGCGAAGGCGTTGAAAATGCCCGAAAGGCTCAGTACGAGCGGTTCCATGGCAATCTAACGAATTACAACGCTCAAATGTCTAGCAAACAGATACGACAATTCTGCCAGTTGGACCAAGAGTGTATCAATATTCTCAAGATTTCTGTCAATGACCTTGGACTCTCAGCTCGAGCCCACGACAAGGTGCTCCGGCTTTCCCGTACCATCGCCGATCTCGAAGCGGCGAACGAAATCCAGACGCACCACCTCACCGAAGCGATCAATTACCGGATGCTAGATAGAGATGTTTGGAAGTAGCTGCAATCGTGGCTGGATCAACTCGCGTTTAACTCCGTCGTTTAACCGAGCGGTTTCACCACGTTGAATTTGAATCGATCCATTGTTCCAACGATTTTTTGGTTTAAAAATAGAATTCGTGGCACAAACGTCAAAAATAATCGCACTGGTAAATGTAGCCTTCGATTGACGGGAAACATTACCAAATCCCGTTATGTAAAAAACATTGCGATTGAAAGGAATCAAACAGATGGCTTCCGCCAACTCAGCTCCCCAACAAAAAACGACCGTTTCAACCACTCTCAACTCAGAAACAAAATCAGGCGAGGGAGAGCCGAAACCGGCTGCCGATAACAGACTTATAAATCGAGGTCTGGCTTCTTTACTCAGTGTTTCGTTTTTGGGCGCAGCGAATGACAACATTCTCAAGCAAATCCTGACAGCGATGGTTGTCGCCGGTGGTGTTTGGGTAAACGCACTTGGGCCCGGCACGCAAAGCTTCATCGCATTGGTTCTCGCAGTTCCCTTCTTGCTATTCTCCGGATTCGCTGGCCAAATCGCAGATAAATACAGTAAAGCTAAAATTATCTACTGGATAAAAATCGCCGAAATTCCAATCGCGGTCGTTGCAATGCTGGGATTATTACTTGGTAGTTTTTGGATTTCACTTCTTGCCTTTTTAATGTTTGGAATCCAAAGTTCATTCTTCGGTCCTGCAAAATTTGGCATTATTCCCGAGCTGGTTCCTGCCAAAAACCTTAGTTTGGCAAATGGTTTAATACTCGCCCTAACGAACGTAGGAGTCATTCTTGGCTCAGTACTGGCAGGCCCGTTGGCTGACCGATACTACCCAACCGAGGCTTTGCCTCAGGTCTCAGCCTTGGTTGCGACAGCTTCCAGTAACGGGCAAGCTTCCTCTGAGCAGACTTCCGCAGGAGAGATTGTTTTTGTCCCCCATTCGGAAAAAACTCCACAAAAATTACCCGCCGGCCTGACGCTGATCACAGTCGCACTCCTGGGCCTTGGAGCGGTCCGTTGGCTCCCCAAACTAGAACCGGCGTCGCCTGACCGCACTCTGTCATTCGACGTCCTACGCAGTCATCGCGAGACGTTCAGGCTTGCCGACACAACGCTGATTGTCGTTCTGGCTTCATGGTCGGGTTTTTATCTGGTGGCCAGCCTCGCATTACTAATGTTGCCCGAATTTCGCGCTACACTCGGAGTCGACAATACAATGATAAGCTTAATCGTTGGATTGCTCGGAGTATCGATCGCCGTTGGCAGTTGCTTTGCCGGTTTTCTTTCGAAAGATAAAATCCGCCCCTACTTCTCATTGGCCGGTGCAGCAGGAATGACAATTTCATTCTTATTAATAGGCTTACTACCAATCAACTATACAGGACTCGCTTGCCTCGTATTTTCAACTGGCTTTTTCGCCGGTTTCTATTTGGTCCCCCTTCAGTCATTATTGCAATACCTTGCTCCAGACAACGAAAGAGGCAGATTTTTCGGCACTGCGAACGCGCTTTCGTTCAGCTTAATTTCCCTCGGGGCCGTAATTTTTCTGGTGCTCGATACCTCCGGCCTCACTCCCGCTAATGTTGCTTTATTTTGTGCAGGTATCTCACTCGTGGGCACAGTTGTGGGCGGCATTGCAATGAAGCGCATTCTTAATGCACGTGACACGCATGCAGCAGAGATTTCAGACAGCTGAATTAAACCTCCAACAGGTCAATTCGGTCGAACGCTTCACTGAGAATATCTTGAGTGGTCGCGAGGGATAATCGAATATGGCCAATCGCACCAAGTCCAAACCAACGCTCAATCCCCGGAACCACGACTACCTTCGCATCCGAGCTTTTGGCAACGGGGAAGGGTGTAGGCTTTCGCGTCTGTTGTTTTAGAATGACTATGAAGCTGGCCTCGAGGAAGTGGGGGAAGGAAACGAGGAGGGAACTTCAAAGGCAAAACTTCTATCGCCAAACCATTCTTGCGCGATCCAGCTACTGACAAGAAAAATCGATCTTTTCCACCGCGATTGAAGCTAATCGGGAATCGCGTCGCTGTGAGAAACCATTAATGGAGTCTCAATTTGTGACAAACTAACTTAAAATGAGATACGCCTAGCGAGGCATTGACCTCGCCAAAAGCATATATTTCTTAAAGGTTGTTGGGAATTTTGTTACCAAAGAAAGCCAATCAGGATTGTAAAACTACGGTCTCTCAATCACGAGCAACGCAAACATTTTTTCGAGGTTAAATTCTGCTATATGCCCAAGCCATTAACTAACGCTCCGCGTCTACGAATTTGGCACCTAGCAATTGCTTGCTTAATCGTTGTGAAAGCCTTTGCGATGGTGCTCTCTGCCCGACCCTGTAACGCACAACAGCCCAATGTTCTCTTCATCGCAGTCGACGATCTAAACGACTATATTTCACCTCTGAGCAATCACCCCGGGGTCAAAACACCTGGCTTTGAAAGACTTGCAAGACGTTCTACTGTTTTCACCAACGCTCACTGTGCTGCTCCAGCATGCCATCCCTCGCGGGTCGCAGTAATGACGGGTGTACACCCGTCAAAATCGGGTATCTACAGAAATCTATTTGGTGCTCATGGTCCTCGCTGGCGTGACGAATCACCTGAATTAAAAGATGCCATCGTGTTATCTCAACACTTCAGGAACCACGGCTATCATGCCATGGGCGGCGGGAAAATCTTTCACACACTCCAATGGACGCCTGGTGACTCTCAAAATGATCCAGATGCGTGGGACGACTACCGAGGTGATCCGCTTGATCCAATTTCTAAAGACTGGCCTCGCCCTGATTTTCCTCAGCATCAAAACGATGGTTTTCAAGGTAAACGCCCACTTAACAATCACCTGTTTGGTGCCGCGGTAATCGACAACACCCCGGAACAGGAATTTGGTGATCATCTCGTCGCAGATTGGGCAATAGAGCAACTAAATCAAAAATTCGACAAACCCATATTTCTTGCCGTCGGACTGTTCCGCCCTCACATTCCCTGGGAGGTTCCCAAACGCTGGTTCGACCTGTATCCGCTAGAAAGTATCCAGCTACCCAACTGCCAACCTGGAGACCTCGAAGACTCTCATGATCATGGGCGTCGGCATTGGCATCAATGGGTTAGAGACAACAACCAATGGCCCAAACTCATGCAAGGCTATCTTGCGAGTATTAGCTATGTCGACCATCAAGTGAGTCGAATACTTGACGGACTTGACGCTTCGCCCAACGCGGATAACACCATTGTCGTACTTTGGTCCGATCATGGGTTTCATATCGGAGAAAAAGAGAATTGGGAAAAATTTGCCCTTTGGAACCAAACAACCCGTGTCCCCCTGTTTGTCTCTTTGCCTCAACGATTCACTCAAAACGGATTTGCAAATCAATCCCGCACGAACCAACCAGTCACGTTGACGGATCTCTATCCGACACTTTGTGATCTCGCTGAGATTCCAACTCCGCCGCAATGCAGCGGCGTTTCTCTCGTAAACCAATTAGTAGACCCCAACGCAGCGAGGGCACAACCTGCCTTGACCTCATTTTACTTTCCCCGTGAAAGCGCTGCGTCCCACGCTATCTCAGGCACACGATTTCGATACATAAGATATGGGAATGATTTTGAGGAACTCTACGATCTGCAAAATGACCCCAATGAATTTAGAAACGAAATCGACAACCCAAATTTTGCTTCCATTAAAAATAAACTCCGAAATTCGATTCCCAAACAATCATCGATCAACCGCTCCGTACCCACCGATTCTGAATACCACCGCGGCCGCTCTCGAAAAAACTCAAACAAGAGTCGCAAATAATCATCCCCGAAATGCGGCAAACGGAGCTTCGTCGTTACAAAGTTTTCGAGTCGCTGAAGAACGTTCATTCGCTAATTCAGGCCGAGTTAAAATGGGGGATTTGAAACGCAGAATAACCTGACTCCAATCGGCTAAATCCAATCGGCTAAATCCAATCAGTTGAATCCAAAGCGCAGCAGGTTGGAATCAATCTGACAACACGTTTTTCCACGGACCAATTACCATGCCCTAATTTTCTTCGAGAATTTGGGGCAATCAAGAATTTCTTAAGATTGGCACAATTTCTGCATATCTGTTGGTTAATGAAGAAAGAAACTCGTTTGGAGACTAGTTTCATTCACCAGTAATATTTCATTCACCTACCCCCGGGAAATCTGAAATGACTTTCAAATCTACCAGCAGAGTAATCCGCACTCTCAGTTTCGCTTTTTTAGCTGTCATTGGCGTTTCACTATTCGCCGACCAAGCTCAGGCCCAGAGTTGTCGCTACAACCGTGGTTACAGTTCTTACAGTAGCCCTGGGTTTTCCATCGGCTTCAGCTCAAATAACTATAATCGTTATGGCAGTGGTTTCAGCATAGGGTACTCGTCCTACCGCCCCGGCTACCGATCCACGAGATCCTATTACGGCAACTCATATTACAATTCCTGCCCAAGCCGAGTGGTCAGGTACAAAAGCCATTATGATTACAACCCAAGCTACTATCGCAGACACAACTCAGGTCACTGGCACCGATAGAGCGTACGTAAACTTCTTTAAAACAAAAAATCAGCCCAAGATTTACTCGGGGGCTGATTTTTTTTATTAGAATTCTATCTGGCCGAGGTCTAGCTTCCGTTTTTTATCAATGAAACCACAAACGTTTCCCGCTACCAACCATCTAAACTAACGGCGATTAACACAACCGAATCTATGGCACCGTCGACTCAATTACCCAAACAAAAAAGAACTCCAGGCACTACACCGGCCCATTGGTTCTTTCGAGGAATGTTAGGCGGCATTCTCCTTATCACTGCCTGCAATGCAGGCTCGTACTTCTTACGAACCCAAAGCGTGGCAGATCTCATTAGTGGTAACCAAGACGTTACCGAGTCTTTAGGTTTTCCCGCGCGAGTCTGGCTGGAGGATAGTTTTCCCAATAACACTGAGGCGGGGTTCAATCTTAGCGCAATAGGAATCAATTTACTTTCCGGAGTCCTAATCGGCTCCCTCTTTGGAGCCATCGGGATTAAGTTTCAACACTCGCTGAACCGAAAGCTTGCCGAGTTCGAGCAGAAAAATTTGAACAAAGAATCAAAAGGGTATCAGTTCTCTATCATCGGCTTATTATTATTGACCACCATGGTGGCGATCCTGACGTCAATTATCATCAACTTCTTAAAAACACCCCAGTTGTTGCTGGTAATTTATTTCGCCGGACCGGCAATTCTGTTGGGTTTGGCGATGCTTCCTCGCGGTATGCATTGGCGTTCCCGAGTTGTTATTCTCGCAATCGCCGAAGTCGGTCTGATAGGACTGGCGATGTGGTATGGTCAAACCCTGGGAGTTCCGCTGGAACGGGTAATGCTTGGTATCTTTGCTGGCTGGACATCCCAAAGCGGGATTTTCGCATTTTTGATAACAGTCTCGCTATTAATTCACATGGCAGTGAAGGAAGCAGCATCCAACAAAACTGAAAACAGTAACCCTACCTCTACGCTCACTTAAGCCGTTTGATGATGTGCCAACCAAACGGACTGGCTGAAGCGTCGAACTCAGCCATTCCTATTTCGCCGACCTTCAGTGAAAAACCAACGTCACCGAACCCCTTCACTAACCCCGTTCTCGGCCTCACCCATTTAGTCTGATCCTTGCCCTCCATAAAAACTTCTTGATCGAAATTCGCCATCCGATAGATCCCGGGCGGACTGTCGTCAGTCAATTCTTTGACCAGTAAATCAAAGTCCTCGCCCGCTCTAGCTCTCTCAAGAACCTCGTTCGCCAACTTTCCAGCACCAGTCTGATCGCGTGGTATAATTTTGCTACTACCCGGCAAGGCTCCATCAAAACTGATCAAAATATGTTGAATCGAAACGTGGCTTGGTTCGCCATTCTCGAGCGTTACCATTTCAATCTCGACCGGAACAGTCGCAAGTTCCTTGGAAATTGGCGAGGAAGCATTTCGCTCACACCCAACCAAAAAGCAAATTGCCAGCAGAATTGTAAAATATTTCATCTTCTTACTCACTTAGTTAAGTCCTTGTTCAATCCCAATTTTGCTTTGGGTTATTGGTCATGTCGCCGATAGCGTTGATTAAGGCGACGGGGTGAAACACCAAGACGATAGGCACCGCACATCATCCAATTTCGAATTGTTTGTCTTACCACCCCACTCGTCAACCACCGGCGTGCCGAAACGATTGTTGGTCCATCAAGCAATAACGGTTTGCCAAACCTTCGTAAAGTTCTCGAAATTTGAAAATCTTCCATCAAGTCAATTTGAGGAAATCCACCCACTAGGTCAAACCTTTTTCGTGTTATAAAAAACGCTTGATCACCATAAATCAATCCCTGCCACTTAACACGAAGTTCGTTACCAAACTCAACCCAGCGGAACAGCATACGATCGTGATCTATCCGTTGACGAAATGCGCCGAACTCAAAATCTGAATCCACTAGGCCAGTTCTAATTTGTGAACACGAACCAACCTCAAGCCAGTTGTCAGCATGGAGAAAAACTAGAACATCTCCAGTACAACTTTCAGCCCCTTTGTTCATCTGGATCGCTCGCCCAGCGGTTGAACGCACCAACTCACAATCGAGGTTAGCCAACTGATCCAACGTTCCATCCGTACTGCCTCCGTCTACCACGATGACTTGATCGGCACCTGCCGACCACGCACACGCGATAGATTGAGCAATCAGATCACTCTCATTGACGACTGGAATTACAATTGAAATTTTCACGAGAACAGCGGTCAGTAAGGGAACTGACCTCAA
>Ga0214479_100736_pt1 | contig 17246 bp, 14 predicted proteins | sample M1_20Mar14CPVII9_5_FD_165054 | JGI IMG/M metagenome (GOLD analysis project Ga0214479, IMG submission 165054) | Marine eukaryotic communities from Monterey Bay, California, United States - M1_20Mar14CPVII9sort6BwellE14 | ecosystem: Environmental > Aquatic > Marine > Unclassified | place: USA...
TAAACTTCGAAGGGAGAGGGATGACATGCTGAGTGATTTAGAAGCCAAGCTGCATACGAGTGAACGGGAGGCCAATGTTAGAGAAGATGCATTGAGGCATGAAGTATCTGAGTTAAGGAAACGATGGCAGGATGCAGTTCGTCGAGCAGAAGATCTCAGTATGGATGTCCAACAAAGTACAGCACCACTCTTGCGTCAACTTGAAAGTACAGAACGTCAAAACCGCGCAAGAGCCACAGCATGGGCAGAAATGGAAACCAAACTAAGAGCAGATCTTGAAGAGAATGTAATTCAGTTGGAAAAGTTAACAAAGGAAAGGAAAGATCTAATCACCTCTGATAGGAAGTCACTGAGATTAGTTAAAGAGAAGGAAGAGAATTTCTTATCATCGCAGGAGACTATTGAGGAATTGTCTACCACAATCGAAACTTTGGAAACAAAGGTGGAAGACCTAGAAGAAGAGAAGAAGAATATTAAGCAGGAACTGGTGAATGCAGAGCGCAAGGCGACCGAGGGTGCTTCAAAGATACGAACTGAAATGTTACAGACAGTTGTCGATAGTGAAGCAAGATATCAAAGACAGATTGAGGTATTAGAAGACGAGTTGGATGGTGAGAAGCAACGAAGAGATGTGTTAGAGAAACAGCTTGATGACTTGGCTGAAAGTGTCAAAGCAGCAGAGTTTGCAGCAGAATCCGATCATGCTAGAGTTGGAAATGGGAATATCACCTCTCCAGCCCAACAAAAGACATTGCGCTCAGCAACTAATCAAGCTTCTATTCTACATGATACTTTGGCTGGCTTTGATAGTGAAGTTGATGATGACGACGAAGATGATGAGCGTGACGAGAATGGTATGGATCACATGATTGAGAGTCAGGGGAGCTCATTTGCTGCCATGGAGCAGCTTGCGCAAGGACTCAAGGGTGCCAAGGTGGAACTTGAAGCATTGAGGAAACAACTGGCATCCTCTGAAGAAACAAGAGCAAGTCTTTTAGATGAACTAGGAGAGGCAAGAAGCGCTGTAGAAAAGCTGCCACTGTTTGAGCAAAAGGTAACAGATCTCACTATGGAAGTAAAGATGAAGGTTGATGAGATCCAATGTCTACAAGATGATATTGCTGACGTCAGGCTCTTATATAGAACACAACTAGACTCACTTCTTGAAGAAAAGGCCGCGACACCCGTGAAAACACCTCCACCTCGTACTAGCTTGGAAGAGGATGAAGATGTTGTGAGGTCTCCTTCTATTATCATCGATGGCTAGGGAAGATTAAACATAGTCATTAACGATAGACAATAGTGTAACTTTATATATGGATTCCCGGTCTGTCTTACCATCGGTGTAACGATAACTTAGCTAGTATTGTAGACTTGGAATAGACTATAATATACATGATACATCCTAAATCATTACTGAGTATCTAACATACATATTATATGCATTATACATAACTGGCAACCACAACTGCATCTTTTTAATGCAAAGAGGAGTAAACATTTACCACTTCTTCTAAACTTCATATCACTTATCACTTGCATCTCTGAAAAACTTCAAGGACTCATTCTCTTCCTTTAGTTCTTTCATCTGTTTTTCCAACAATACATTTCTTGCATGATTATTTTGAGATTCCTCTTTAGCAGCAGCCAACTCATCGTTTAATGTATTCACTTGTTCCTCTAATGATTGTATCTTTGCACGAGCAGCTACTAATTCTGCATTCTCAGCTGTTGCAGTATCTAAAATATCTGCAGCATTCAAATCAACACAAGAAGATCCAGCTTTGGGAATATTATCAGCCTCAGCTTTAAGATCTACAAAGGACATTCCACTGTTTGGAGCTGGTGCTATACTTGATGATTTCTTATCGGTAACTTCATCTTTATCACATTTATCCCATCCTTGTCTAGAAGCCTCCTCCTCGTCATCGCTATTACTTGCCATGGCATCATTCATTTGTTGATCAATGGTTGCAGCTACCTCCTTAGCCTTTTCTGCTATTGCTGATAGATTACTCCACATTTTCTATCACTTCTATCTTCGATTCGGTATGTTGCAGAACTCTTTAACTCTTTATCGCTGCTATCTTCGGTGAGATATATGATTTGTCAGAACTCTTTAATCACTTCTGCTCTATCCGTGCTTCTGCTATCTTCGATATATGATTTGTCAGAACTCTTTAAGAATTTTGTGTAAAGACAGTAGTATTGTCTGTCGATAGATGTTGTCCTTGTAATATAATCGAGTTAGTATTCATTAAACTCAAAATAAATAGTTTGATGTTATCTCCTGTTGTATATATTACTAACTAGGAGTGATGATGGCAGCTATAATGATTGTGATGACTATTTTGTTCTTAGAAGTTTGACACCTATAAAACAAAAGTAATTTGCAAATCGGACTTCTATTATTGAGAAATTTAGCTCCGCTTTGATTGGCAGATGATGGCTGTATAATGTTTAACTGTGCTTTCCTTCCTTTGGTAATACTGATAACAACTGCATGCAGTATGATCTCATTCAGATCAACTCAACTTACCGATGTCATCATAACTACCTCAGTTCGCAAAGGTATATAAGTCCGGCCTTAACTGCCCTCCTGCCCACCTACGAAACTACCTATCTATCTCATAGTATTTTTTGTTAGTACTTAAAAAATATTATCGAGATAAACAAATGGAGAATATCCAAACTGAAGAGGAAACACTCCCTATAACGGGACGTAGAGTGGCACAGGCATATTCTACTAATGATAGAAGAAAGTAAGTTGCAAGTGATGATACTCGAAGTGATTTATTTCATGCACCAAATTATGTGATAAGCCCCGTATCATACATATCTTTGCAATTCATTACTAACATACATATATACACCAATACTCTAATCCATAGTAATGTGAAAAAGATATCCTTTTGGATTATTTCATTTATAGCATTTGTCGTAGTCTCTAGTAATAATGGAGGTACTAAACAGATGAGTAAAAAGGAACGTCGTAAGAAGAAACTCCGAAAGGTTGCGGAAACAATACCAGATGTTGACATGCAAAGGTTACAACAAATTAATAATAAACTAGAACTAAATGAAAAGTATGATCAATTAAATAATGTACATGATGATGCATTTCGTGATGATGGTGGTAATGAACAAGATATATCATTACTGAATGGCTTCTTAGATGAAACTTATGATTTAGATAAAACAATGAATAAGGTAGTTATTGATGTTGATATGGCAAAGGAGGATGAGATTGATAATAATAACTCAATGTTGGCTTCGTCTATACAATCCATGGAAGACTCAATCAAGTATTATTTAGGAGGTGTATTCGGTCATGGTGATAATAATGAAGAGGATGATGACGATGATGATGATGCAGCTGACTTTAGTTCAGTATCTGCAGATGTCAAACTAAGTGAAGAACAATTAGATGTTATTGCCAAGAAGATATCACAACGGTTAGAAGAAGATGCACGCAAGGAGTTTAGATTGAGAGCCGACTCGATTGAGACTGAAAAGGTGCATGAAATTGAAGGGGTAATGGCGGAAGATAAAAAGCAACATTTAGATGCAAAAGATGTGAGTAATAATATCTTAATTTGTGATTGTGTGTGTATGTGTCATTTGTTTCTTATTGATACGTGCACTTTTGTCTTTTTAGATTGCAAATGATGTGCATGAAGCAGAAGCCGTAGTCGTTGAAGATCTTAAAGATGACATAGATGAGGCTGCTAATCGTGTGAAAGAGTCCTTACCTGCGAAAGTAAAAAAGATTCGTAATGAGGTAGTTGAGGAAGTGACGGGGAAGAAGTTGGTAAGTGGCATATATAACAACACTATGATATATGAGATGTTCGCTTATCGTGCTGTTTGCTCTTTGTTTAGGATGAAATCGAGGAAGCAAAGAATAAGAGAAGAGAAAGGAAGAAGGCACTAAGTGAGTACATACTTTGACTTATGTATACAGGATACATGTATGATCTCTAATCATATGTTCATGTATGATCTCTAATCATTATTGTAGTGAAAAAGTTTCAAGAAATGCAACAAAAGACAAAAGAGGCTCAGAGAATAAAGCAACAATTAAAGAATCAGATCAAGGAACTACAAGAGCATGACGGAGAGTACCCTGACTTCTCAAAAGGTGGATTGGGTTTTGAGGCACCTCTTCGTCATGACGAGCCGGGAGTTAATATATCAAGCAATAAGCCAAAGTTTGTTAGGCCAAGGGATAGACAAAAGATGGATGATGGTGTTGTTTATAAACAAAAGCCGGTAGTAGAAGAGTATAATCCAAAATATCCATATGGTCTTAGACCGAATGGAGTGCCAAAGAAGCGCCCGTTTCAGGCAAAGCCAAAGTATGATGAGAGGCCAAGGAAGAGGAAGAAAAGTGCTCGTATTGAATCAGTTGACAAGTCAAAGGAGGAAGAAGAGGAAGCGACCGTAAAGGAAAGAAGTAGAGAGAAGTTTCAACGCAAAGATGATGCCAGTGTTTCAGAGGATGAAGGTAGTATAGAAGAAGAAGACGATGATGACGAAGCATCTGAGGAGTAGGAGGAAGACGGAGAATTGTACTGGCTGCACAGGTAAAACTAGTATATAAGCCATACTTTGTCCTGCATCTATCAACTACTGACCAACAAAGTAGACTAACCTTTTATCCAAGAGCTTCTTCTTTTGAGTATATAAATTATAAGAAAGCCGTGGTCGGTTGATATGAGAGCACATCATTCACAGTCGTACTGTGGTCCCAGGTTCAGAGCCCGAGAGTGGCAACCTGTTTAGTTAGACACCCAAGAGAGAGGTGCACAGAGTTAGTCACAAATAGGTGCAGTATCATTGACCCAAGCGCAAGAGGCCTTGGAGTGCAAACAGAATACTAGTTACACGATTGTGCAATGAACTGAGATGCAAAAAGTGCACTCAGTGCATCCAGGTGCGGAGTACAGACTCATAAAGCACCGACCCCCCTTCTTTTGCACTTATTTTTTTCCTCCTATTCAGATCTCTTGCCGCCCTAACACTAACTAATACCTATGATTGCAATCACCTCAGCATAACAATAGATTAATATAATATTTAGATCACTCCTTCGTTGTGGTGACCCGGAGATTTAGATATACAACGGTGTATTATGATTGTAATATCATTAATTATATCTCGCTATGCATTTATAACTCAATCAATTGCAACATCATATCTACATACAAATGCTATCAATAATGCCCAACAATCATTAGATCCTGATGTACAGATGAAGATATCATCATCTTTAGTTCGAAAAGCAACAGCAAGATATTTAAGAGATGTTGATCCAATAAATGCAGGCCCTCTACTTCGACTAGCATTTCATGATGCAACCACTCGAGAAAAACTAGATGATAAAACCTTTAGTGGCGGGCCAAATGGCTCAATAAGATATGAAACTCTTTGGCAGGAGAATCGAGGTATAAGTCGTCCGCTAAAAGTAGTAGAAAGCATCTATAGTGAGGTTGGAGAGTGTCTATCATTTGCAGACTGTATATCTCTCTGTGGTGCACAAGCTGTAGAGTCGGCTGGAAAGTCTTTGTATTGTTTTATCAGTATGAATTCAAGTGCTCAATATGAATACTCGGTGATTTGGCTACTTAATTTGAACTTGGTTCGATTATAATTGATTGCCTTTGCAATCACTTGTACTGGCAGAAGTTACTTATCCTTTCCTTCTTCTTCACAACGCTCATTTTCCAGGAGGTCTAAGAATACCAATCAAATTGGGAAGATCAGACCTTTGTACAAAAGAGGAGAACAATCCTCAAGCAAAGTACTGATAGGTCATTAGTGGATAGAACAATGCCGAGTGCTGGATTAGATTCTGATGGACTCCGTTTGTACTTTGGAGCTCTTGGTTTAAGTGAGATGGAACTTGTAGCATTATGTGGCGCTCATGTCACTTTGCTTGACATGCCAAAGAGTTGCCTCAAAGAGTTGACGCAAGAGTGCTTGGAAGATGCTCCTGTTCTTATGCCTTTCATTAATGAAGATCCAGACAGTACCGACTGATGTGGATCTTGTTGTTGATAAAGGTCTGAGGGAGTATGTAAAGCTTTTTGCAAATGACAAGCAATTGTTTTATACTACATTTACAACTGCTTATCAAAAGCTAGTTGATGTAGGAAACAACCTAAGTGATAAAAGATACTGACATGTGAACATGTAAGATACTGAATGAAAATGTCTTGTGTTATCTGGGTGTTATGCAAACTATCTAATGGTAGATAATTCTATTCCACTCGAGCATCTAAAGCTCATCTACAACACAACTTAGAAGCGGTATACTCCTGCAGTAGATGCAATACCATTGTACACATAAGTGTCATCAAAAGGTACGTATTGCCCAGTAATCAACTTGACAGCTTCTTGACTAGCCACACCGCCGACTACAGCTGCAATGTTGTGAATTTCTCCTTCATCATACCTGACAACCTCTCGTGCCAAGTCCTTTCCCTTTGTCTGATCCAGCAAGTGTTCCTTGATAAAGTCACACTCAGCCAAGCCCAAACTGCCAGCAATATCAACCATGCATTTGTAAACTTCGTTAGCATCTGCTTCCAAAGCTAGCTCCTGGTCATGCTTGCCAGGGTAGTGCTGATGACGATCGTAAAATGCATCACATGCTCTAAGAGCAATCCACCAGAGCATGGGCGTTTGTACAGGATCTGTCTCGTAGGGGTCGAACGTTGCCGACATGAGATCATCCCTTGCATCTGATTGGATAGTGTCAAACTGAGACACATCAGAGGAAGACAAAGTCTTGGCAAGTTCTGAAACAACTGGACTAGTTGGATCTTGCAGTTTGTACTCGGCAAACAAGGGTCGAGTTTCAAGAATACGAAGGTAACGTGAATTCTTGCAGAATGTCAAAATCTCATCATCAGCTGGCATAGTAACACGAAGATCACATCCATTTGACTTCTGTTTACATTCTTCCAACAAAGATTTGACCAACTCAGTGATTGACGACTTGTCCTTCTCGGCCTGTTGCTTGTACGCTTCTTGTAATGCCACATATCGAGTAGTGTCACTAGTCATGTCAGGAATAGTGCCTTCAAGTGGTGGATAGTTGTCATTCACTTTCAAAAATCTCTTCAGTGCCAAAGCTAGTAGCTGAAACTGTAACACGTGAGGTGGAGTGGTACTACTACTCCCCCCTTCTACTTCCATCTCAGACTTGATGGCAGCACTAAAGAAGGACTCTTCGTCAACCCTATCCAATACCATCTTAACATCCTCCGAAATACGCCCTTCACCCCATGTCAAATGAGCCTCTCTCAGCGCCTCTTCAAAGTTGATTTCGTTATTGATATTCTTGGCCATTCCCCGTACAATCTTTCGGAAATCCTCCTTCTCTGAAAAGGATGCAGGATAACGTGGCTTACTGGTTGATGCATCAATATCACTAGACACGGGTGCACCGACAGATAAACGCCACTTATCCAAAGCTTGTAATAAAATAACCACAAATGGCACATGTGAATGATCTTTCGTATCCTCCATCTCATCCAAATTCATAACAGATGATGTAACCTTATTCAATCCATCAAATAATGGCCATGCCGAGAGACGTAAGTCGGGAATACGATGTGCCGGCTTGGCTTCAGTGATGGCATGATATGGTGATGCAGTTTGGATGCGGACATATCCTAATAGTCCATACGAACGGACATTGATTAGTGGTATCGAATGTACGTGACATGCATGTGAAATGGGTAGGATAACAGTGGATGGTTGATCTGCTGCAATGACGAGTAATTTCTTGGGTGTTGCAGAAGCTGCATCATCTGAAGATGTGGGTGGATTCTCCATAAGTGCCTTGAGGAATGAAGCATAATTAACACCTTCTAATGATGGTACTGTACAATAATATCCATTGACATCCGGGTTGAGTTCGGATAGGAGTGCACATGCCTGTGCTGAATTACTTGACTTTTTATCGCCCTCATCATAGGTTGATGGTGGCGGTAGAAAAAAGTTTGAGGCACTTTGAGAGGAGAACTTTAGCATAGATTCTGTTAGTTCTGGACTAGCCTTTACGGTCGGGGTGGTACTACCGTTGGTGGTGGCAAACTCGTCATCGTCTACCACCAATATACTGAAATAAAGTTTATGATTAAAGCAATGAACATAAGATGTCTATGAGCAAAATAAACATATAAAAATGGTACATGATGAATACAGCACATTTAAACCCCACTCACCTGCCTACTCCGGGTAGTACTAAGTTCTTGAGTGACCTAATTGTAAAGTAAGGGGATACGAAATAATAGATATGTGGTTAGCAATAGGTGCAAGATTTTTTTGGAGTTACAAAGATACAACTCTAATAAAATATAAATATGCTTACTCTGTTCCACACGCGGACGAACCCACAAGCACCACGAGGGTATTGCCAAGAGCACGCTGTCCTGCCGCGCCCCATAGGCGTAATTGTCTGTCGTATTTATCTTGAGTAGCCATGCTAACTTTGACTGAGAGGAGTGTTAAGTGTTAGGGGAGTAAATTAATTAGGATACCGTTACCATGAGAGTGGCAAACAACTACACTTACTAGCTACCACTAACCTTTCAAGTATGGACGACGGCGAGTACGCCATTGATTGGGGATTGCTATTATTCTTTAAGTTGATATTATCTATTTGGTTATTGAATTGTTATTTCTTATTTGCTGCAACAACATTAGCGATAGTAGTTTTAGATTATAACACAAGTTTACCCCGACTTCATCTTCCCCGAAAGTTTTAGAGGCGATCACAATCTGTAGTGTATTACAAATCTTCCATTGGCTCTTTGGTGATACGTCAGAAGTTATAGGCTGGCGTTGTATGGTGGCATAATAACATAGAAGAGATATATCAGCAGTATCAATAAAAGTACACTTTTGGATAGTAAGTTAGGTGCACCTAAATTGATATAAAAGAAAGTGGACCACTACAATTGCAAAACAGAGAAATATGAACATGATAAAGAAAGATGATGATATAATATCAGATAATGATCATGGTATACCCCAACAACGACCAGAACCTTGGCATCAAAAGTTTGACAAATTACTACCATATCCAATATTGCTAATGAAAAGAAAGACATTGAAATTGAAAAGGGATTTTGGTTTTATACCCTTTATAATATTCTTCTTTCTTAAGATATTATGTTCATTAGTTATGTTGAATTTCTGGATGGCATCACACTTATCAGTTATACATTTAGAAGATCGAATGCCACTTCTAAGGGTACATCGTGATGGAAATAAGGTCATTGGAGGTATTGATAGTAGTAGAAATACAACCTTGTATGCAGCTAGAAATCCAGTCAGTATGCACAGTATTATAGAATCAAACAATACTACTTCAGCTATAGATAAGAAGAAAGTAGTGAACAACAACACAAGCAACAATAATACACCCAAGAAGAGTGGAATGATAATACCAAATTTACAAGATGGTACATTGCAGGGAAAAGAACGACTTTGGAATATACTACAAACAAGAAATGTTACTCAAGTAGATGCAGACTATTGGAAATCTATACCAACATGGGATACGATACAACAAAATATACATATTAAAGGTAGTCACAACAATTCTCCAATAATACATGGTTTGGAAACATGTCAAGCATTTCAAAAGATTACTGAAGCTGCTCCTTCTCAAAGAAGAATAGCGCCTGCAGGATTGTTCAATACAGGAACCAATTATCTCTCAGTGTTGCTAGAGTACAATTGTCAGAATCCACATAGAGTTGAGAAGTTCCATGGAAATTCCAAACGAGGTAAGTTATGTTCTCAACATGTGTGTGCAACACGTACGTTATTTAGTTTATAACTGTGTTGTGTTTGCTATAAACAACAGGTCACGGCAACGAGTGGGAAGTACCATGGGGCAAACATACACCAGCATCTTCAAGAGGGAAGTACTTTAAGAATCCTAATTTGAAGTATACAGTTGATGAAGTTCTTTCAATTGTATTGATTCGAAATCCCTATGGTTGGATGAAGAGTATGTGCAGAAACCCATACACAGCAAAATGGAAGGGGCTTGCTCATAAGAAGACATGCCCACAGCTAAAGACAAAGGAAGGATTCTTCAATCCAGTCGATGCTACCTTTGGATCTGGTCCAACACATCATAAATCATTAGCGCACATGTATAATGACTGGTATGGCGAATACTTCTACAACAAAAACAGCACTACTGCAAATAGTCGTAACACAACCGAAGCTCCTTTCCCTCGTTTGATGATTAGGTTCGAGGATATAATATACTTTCCATACGAGGTTACTAAAACCGTATGCGAGTGCGCTGGAGGAGTTCTAGGGCATAGACAAGATGACAAGGATGTTGCGAAAGGTACTTTCCACTATGTAGTCAGAAGCGCAAAAGCTGGATTTGGTCATGGTCCAGCTGAACATAGAAATGGCTTAATAGACTCGTGGTCAAAGTATGGAGTCGATCCAAAAGATGAGTATACTAAAGAAGAGATTGACATAGCAAAGGAGATTCTAGACCTTGTGCTGTTGGATACCTTTCAATATAGATAGAGTATGTTAATAAGCTAAGCAGTAATAGTGCAACGCTAAATACATCCTTTGTTGATTGATTCTAGTTTATGTAATATGTGCATAGTCACTCACTTCATTTCTTCTTCTTTCTTGACATCAAATAATTCTACAGTTGAGAAATTTAGTACTGACCGGTGGCCAAATCAAAGACTCCCTGGACTAAGTCACTGCCACGCTTGACAACAGCAACCTCCATTGTAGATGCATATGGTACTGGAGCATCGTCCATACACAGACGCTTCACGGGAGCATCGAGAAGATCAAAGAGTTCCTCGGATATTCTGGCACTTACTGTAGCACCAACACCACCAGACTGGGTAGACTCATCAAGAATAGCAATCTTATTTGTACGCTCGACACTTGTGCGGATTGTGTCCATATCAAGTGGCTTCAAACTTCTCAATTCAATAAGATCAATATCAAAGCCCTCTTCCATGATTTCATCAATGACATTCTGAGCCTCCTTCACACCGTGGAGGTATGTGAGGACGGTAACAGCATTTCCAGCGGCAACAGAATCGGCAGATGCCTCATGTAACAAGGCAGCCTTATTCAATGGTGCACATACATCAAGATCAAGCGTTCCCTTAGCCTCCTTCATCATCTTTACGGGTGCAAATAAGAAGCATGGTCCATTGTCACGAATCATACTCTTGGTAATACCGTAAGCAGCATCGGGAGAGGCGGCAGTACAGATCTTCAATCCGGGGATACCCATGACATAGGCATGGAAGGGCTGACTGTGTTCGGCACCAAGAGCTTGGTTGGGTGCGGTTCCTCCAGCTCCAACAATGGTCATGGGCATATCAAATTGACCTCCGGTGGTAGCATAAGTGTTACCAGCAGAACTGAGCTCGGCCATACCAAAGATACCAAAGTTAGTGTTCATCAACTCAACAATTGGACGGTATCCATTCATACCCTCTCCAAGTGCCTTACCAATGAAGTGACCCTCATCGATAATCTCATCAGCGGCACGGATCTGACCGTATGTTTGCTGAGTAAGCTTGGGGATATCATAGGATGATCCGGCTTGTAAATCCTCAGCGTGGATGGTAGTGGATGGATCGCGAAGCATCTCTTCGTGAATAGCAAGGTTGATGGCATCACCAATGGAGATATCTCCTGCCTTGGCCTTCTCACGGAGCATATCAATGTGAGCAGTAACAGTGCTCATTTGTTCAGGTGAGATGGTTCTGGCATTCACGGCATCAGCATGTGCAGGAGCCAGCTTCTTGTTGTAGTCAGTATCGGGTGCATCGGGATACTCAAGCTCCTTGGCAAGTTCAACAGGTGGCATGGGAGAATCATCGGCAAACTTAACAGCTGCCTTGACATCCGCCAAAACTTCCTTCTTCATTGCCTTCAACTCATCTTCGGTAAATACGCCATTGGCAGTGTACTTATCCTCGAACTTCTTGATAGGATCTTGATCAGTTCGTGCCCAGGCTTTCTCAACCTTACGTCCACGTTCATGTTCAGGATCAGCTGGTGAATGTCCATTGAAACGGTATGTGTGCACTTGAAGGATAGCAGGTCCCTTTCCACTCCTAACATAATCGATGACCGCCTTTCCCCCCTTGGCAACATCGGCAGCATCATGTCCATCGACCATAAGTCCAGGTACGCCGTAATGCTTACCCTGTTCATATACCTTACCATTGGTAGCAACATCACCAGTGTATGTGTTAATGGCACGTCCATTATCAATCACAAGTAGTAACAATGGTAAATTATCCTTGGCTGCCGAGTTAAGTAGCTCGGCAGTACGCCCATTCTGTGCACCACCCTCACCAACAAAGACAATTGAGATACGATCATCATCAACGGGAGGGGCAACATCCTGCTTTTGGTAATCGGCATCATCAGATACACCCAACTTACGATCTAATAGAATACTCTTGGCGGCACCGGCAGCATATGGTAGCTGTTCTGAAACTAATGCCCATCCACCCTGGAAGTATTTTGACTTGTCAAAGATGTGCATACTACCCCCAGCACCCTTACAACTACCAGTTTCCTTCATGAATAGTTCAGCCATAACCTCACCAGCATCAACACCACTTGCAAGAGCATGTGTATGCTCACGGTAGTAAGAATATTTCTTATCACCAGTCTTAATGGCAAAATCAACTAATGCTGGGATACTCTCCTGTCCATTATCTAAATGCATAAAACCACGAATCTTACCCTGCATATATTGTTGATTACATGCATTCTCGAATCCACGTGCTAATTGAAGTGCCTTGTAAATTTGTTCAAGGTTTGCTTTACTGTTATCAACCTCGGAGGCATAACTGTCTACTTCAGCTTGGGAGTATCCAAAGGTATCAATGAGCTATTAATATAGAATGTAAGGAGATTGTGAGAGAATTATGTATATTTGGTATACATAACAGGAAAGTAAAGTCAATATGTATGTGTTATGTATTCGTACTATAAATTTCTTACCTGCTTTTCAACATCTCCCCAAGCTAGATTGATTGGAGGACGCATAACATCTGGTACCTCTTCTGGTGCTGCTGTATCAACCTGCAATATAAAGTATAGATATGAAAAGATGAGTATATATATATATATATATATATATATATTGGTATGAAGTTTTGTCTATATAATATTTGCAATGAACATAGAGACAATCACTTACAGCTTCAAGAGTAGCAGCCTTGAAAGGTGCAACTCGTTGAGTTGATACACTATTATGTACAATACCTGCATTCTTTGGTGCACTGTTTTAAGGTATAAGAGACAGAATATATAAATATTAGACATACAAGTTGTATAGAATTGCAATACATAGCCGTTAAAGAACACAAAAAAGATATCCTTCCATAAAAACTTACACAAAGGCAGAGGTTGAGGCACATAATGCCAAAGCGACGGCTAATCTAGCAAAGATCATGTTTGTAATATAAATTATGAGATGATCAACGCTATCAATGAGAATTGCAAAGGCGACGTATCAAGTGGAGAGTGTCTAATTTGTGTTATTGTATTGTGGAGGGAGATGTTACGTCACACACACAAATCCGTTAGTGGAATAAAAATGAGAAAGGTATCCTCCCCTCAAATCATGCCGCGTGTAATGTGTGAATTATCATTAATTTTTTGAAGTCGTCAGTGAAGTGGTACGATAAGAAGAGGAAGGTATAGCGCTAATATACAATCATGATGCCATTAAAAGTAATTGCATTGATATGTGCATGTATATGTATCCACGAGTCGCATGGATTTACAGGGTAAGTTTTTAATAAGATGACATATGATATGTTCTATATTGCAACATTCTCATAGTACTGAACCTCTTTTACAGTTCTCCATCGAGGTCTTCAATCACCAAATTGACACCAACTATTCGTGGACCACTATTTGCTTCGTCAAAGTTAGTTGAGGTACAGAATGAAGATGATATGATGATGGAAGTTATCAAACCAGAAGTAATTGTTGATACAGATTTTGTCATGCAATCTGAAAAACAACATAACAATAACAACAATCTACGGAATAAACTCACTACCTTAGTTGCACCGTGTGCAGCCTTGACAGCACTAGCAGTATTTAGTATCCCCCAAACATCCAATGCAATAGTATTATCAGATATTAGCTCCATCGCGGGCGGTGCGGCAGCTGATTATTCCCAATGGATAGAAAGTTTAACAGGATCAGGATTTTATCAAGCATTTAGTTTAGTATTCCTAAGTGAAATTGGTGATAAGACATTCTTTGTTGCCGCATTATTGGCTGCCAAGTTATCAAGGTTCATATCTTTCATAGGTTCGTTGGGTGCATTGGCAGTAATGACGGTTATTTCTGTTATTATTGGACAAGTCTTCCATGCAGTACCAAGTGAAATTGCCAATGGTATTCCATTAGATGATGTTGCCGCTGTTATTGCATTTACATACTTTGGTATTAAGATTCTAAGTGAGGCATTGGAAGCACCCGAGGAGGGTGGTAAGAGTGCAATGGATGAAGAGTTTGAAGATGCTGAGGAAGCCGTTGCCTCGAGTGATACAATTACAAAAGCATCAAAGAGTGCACAAGTGGCTAGTATCTTTGCATTAGTATTTGCTGCCGAGTTTGGTGATCGATCATTCCTTGCAACAATTGCGTTGTCGGCTGCTCAGAATCCTGTTAGTGTGGCAGCTGGGGCGATTGCTGCGCATGCCATAGCTACTGGTATCGCTGTGATTGGTGGTGCGTACATATCAAAATATGTATCAGAAAAAGTTATTGGATATATCGGGGGTACACTGTTTTTAATATTTGCTGTCACAACTGCAATTGGTATCTTTTAAGAAGTACTGAGAGGAGCTCTATTAACATGCAATTAAGTAATGTTAAGCATCCATTCTATACAGTACTTATAGTATTGATCAGACAATAACATATGGCAACACTACTACACCACCGCTCTTCGGGGTTTCTTTGCGGTAGAAGCAGGCTCCTTTGTATCATTTTCCTCTGGTGTAGATATTTCTTGGAGGGTTGATACTGAAGAAAGTAATATTGGCACCGCGGGCAGTTCGGAGAATAACTCCTCTTCTTCCTTTCTTATCTTCATTTCTTCAGAGGATATTGTCTTTTCTTTTGACCCAAAGAGCTCATCCATTTCAAGTTCCAACCTATCTTCAAAACCAGTACCGAAGTATAATTGAGTAACTTTAGCTGATTGACCAAGATCAACATTCGATGAGCTGTATAAAGAGTTCAAATTCACTTCTGACATTGCCTGTTCAATATCTTCTTTCTCAAGTTGATCTCCTCCTGTAAGTTCGGGGAGAGGGCCATCAGAACGAGACTTTTGCTTCTTGTCTCCACTTTTCTTGTCAGAATCCAAACGCAATGATACAGCCTAATAAAGAGTGAATAGAAATATAAACATTGAGACAAATGCAACACAACTACCAACTTTACTTGGAATGTACTTCAACACATACCTTTTCGACAATCTTTCCAAAGAAATCATATGCAAGATATCCAAGGGCATGTGTAGTTTCCTCATTCGGTGGAGATAGGGCAGATATGGGATCAAAGCCAATCCAATGTAAAAATATCACAGATGTAGGAGACAACTTTTGCCATGAAGTTCGAGCTTTGGTCGTCGGTCGTCCTCTCTTCTTCCCTCTGTCTTTCCATTCGTCTGTTTCAGCATTTTTCTTTCGGCCTCCACTTCTGGGTAAGAATGATCCTTTTCTCACATCTGCAAATTTCATATACCAATCTTCTCCCATTTTATTAGTTCGGGCATCAAAATTTGCAAGTCTTTCGACTAATCGGCCACTGATAATCTTCTTATTATCTGACTCCAGCTCATCATCCTTGTTGTCACTGATAAGATCTTCTGCAGACTTTTTAGGAACTTCCACTTCCCCAGACTTATCAGAATATGCATCGTGCATCTGTGAGATATAAAAGGTGTTAGTTCATAACTGATATAAAGACAAAGGGTAAACTTTATAACAATACATACCTTTTTCCATCTCTGATATGCGTTCATTTCTTCTGGGAAGAGTGTCTCTAATTGCGGTACATCAAAGCCACATGAAACATCATATCTTATTCCATCGCCATTTCCATCCAATGCTCTAAAAGATAACTCACTGTCCACCACAGCATATGATCCATTAACACCGGATGTAGTTTTCTTCATTTCGTAGTTAGAAGCATATGTACCCCTATGCATAGTAGCAGCTGCACGTGCTTGATGCCAGTTATCTTTTAGTTTCCTGTATTAATATAAAAAGATATAGAAAAATGTAAGGAGGATAATTGATATACAATTACAAATACATATAAGCAATTAATATAGACATACCTACGCAATGCTCTTGCATCAAGAATACTACGCTGCAATGAGGCACGGGTACCCAATAGAGCTGTAGATATGACCTCCAAATCAGGACATGGTCCATCACCAAATGTAATGAGCATTCGTTCTCCCATTTTACCCAGTGGTATATTCTCCAATGCCTCTTCACGTTGACGCTTATTCTTTTTGTTTGCTACTTTTTTAGAAGTTGGTTTTGTTTTGTTAGATGATGTTGTTGCCGATATTTTTTTAGTATCATCCTCACTGTCATCATCGTAGTTATCCTCATCTGGTATGATGATATCCTTATTCGGTTGCTTTCTAGTTCTACCAGTTGTCTTGTCTTTAGCCCCTCCACTTGATTTCGATGTATGATTAGCAACAAGGTCATCGAGTGCATTCTCAACGGCATTGTTTCCTACCTCACCTCGAGTACGAGCCAACACAAGGGATAAGAGATCTTCAACTTGTCCATCAAGCTTACCATTGGGCATTTCTTCATTACTGGCCATAGTTTATTAATCGTCAACAACAGAGACAAACATCAAACATCGACATAACATCATCACACAATGAATCCTATATAAAAAAAGACCCTTTCGAAATCTTTCTTCCAACCACCCTTAAAATTTGACACCAAGTAAGTTTTTGGTAATAATGGTGATTTTGATGTGTTATTCCAATGTCCTTCACTCTGGCATTGTTGTATGCATCCATACGGATGATTTGAACCATTCACGAACATATGTACACCTCCAACACACCTCGCTGTGCCACCACGTTCACATTGATGCGCCCAGAAAATCTCGACCTCGCCCCCATCCTAGCCACATAT
>Ga0214479_100737_pt1 | contig 17233 bp, 17 predicted proteins | sample M1_20Mar14CPVII9_5_FD_165054 | JGI IMG/M metagenome (GOLD analysis project Ga0214479, IMG submission 165054) | Marine eukaryotic communities from Monterey Bay, California, United States - M1_20Mar14CPVII9sort6BwellE14 | ecosystem: Environmental > Aquatic > Marine > Unclassified | place: USA...
CGTTGGGTAAATCTGAAATATGAGAGGTTTCATTGTCAGTTCGTTGACGAACATTTCTTGGATTGCTTGCCATGATGTACACGTTCCTATCAATACAGGTGGTCCATACAAGAAGCCATTTGCAACATATAGAGAATTCGGATGCATACCGGATGATACATATGCCTTTACCATCTTTGATTTTGGCGGCCAAGTGATAGATAATGAGGATCCATTCGCATCAGAAAATGACGCGGCAGCTGGGTCTTACTTGATGGGTATTAACTATGACAAGATCAAAGCTGGATCTTAACTTTGGACCTTCAAAGACAACTTGGTTTGTCCTTGATTAGATTCAGATGAATATACTCCAAGGACGAGATTGGGGTGAGGATACCCAAGATACCTCTGATGATACTGATGAGAAAGTCTTGCATGAAACATGAATGAATGAATGAATGAATGAATGAATGATGAATCATGGTTGAGCAGAAAATCAACTACTGAAACGTTGAACTAACTTGATGAACCATAATCCATTGCATCATAAAGTTGGATAGTGAACTGGTAGCATCATGGCAAGCAATCCAAGAAATGTTCGTCAACGAACTGACAATGAAACCTCTCATATTTCAGATTTACCCAACGGTTTCTTAGCCAATGTATCAGAATATCTGTCCAACCCATCCAAGGCTATGTTTGCTATAGCTTTAAGTGCACCTTCATCATCCTGGAATGTCAATTCGATACCATCTAACGTGAGCAAGGCAATCGTATCATCACAACAATGGGATGTATTAGATTTTGAGGAGGTCAATACAGAACTTGCAAACAAGTTAACAGATGACGATATCAGTGCAATCCTGACATGTATTAATGCACAAGATGTACTCAAAAGGTTAAAACTATGCGGCTGTATCAATATTGAGGGGCAGGGGTTAAATCCATTACAGGGCAGCTCCATATTAGAACAGATTGATATTAGTATTCTAGGCAAACATGAAAATCGTGATAACAATGATGTAAAATCGAAGATCTCTGTTGAAGCAATTGCACCAATTCTTGATAGTATCATTTCTGCTAATGGTTGTTCATTAAAATACATTCAGTTTCCACCGAAATTTGGCATGTTATCAGCACGAAAAGCGCTAGTTCAATTCCAACGAAAATACAATGCCATGTTTAGGACGAGAAGTAGGTGCTCACATTGCAATGTCAGTATAAGCGAGGACCGGCTAGACAATTTCAATTATCTTAGTCATAGCTTCACCTGCTATGAATGTCTGAAACCTTTCTGCATCAACTCTTATAGGAATGGGCCTCACCTGAACCTGAACTTTTGCGGTAGCTGTGGCAAAGATTTCTGTCAGGACTGTGTCCCAATGGTAGAGTGTTCACATTCAGCCTGCTCTATTACATACTGCTGCAAGGATATGAAAGCATGTGATGGATGTGGGAATGCTACTTGTGAGGATTGTTTGCATACTTGTAGGGGTTGCAATAGAACTCGATGCGAGGATTGTGTACCATATCGTCAATGTCAGGGTGATAATTGTGATGATAAGGCACATTGTGAGGATTGTTACAATGGCAAAGAATACAGTGTCAAGTATTGTGATTCGTGCATGGGGTCAGATTGCCTTGAATGCAAACTTGAGAAAGTTAAGGCAGATTGCAAACAAATAGCCTTGGGGAATTCAATATGCGATTCTTGTCCTGCTGATGTAGTTCCAACACTCTTTCAAGAAATTGCAACGCTTAGAGAAGAGAATGAAGAGCTAAAGCAACAAACTAAATGAGGGGATGTTTGTAATATCGTCAGAATTTGGTGTTCTTGAAAGAAAGTGAATGATAACATGTGAATCAAGTCAGGTATGTAAGTGATGATCCGAGTATTGGTATGCTATTGTATGATATGATGCATACTCAGAGAAATATATGTATTAGGAGATAAAGAATGATGGTTGATGAAGTCGAGAAGAGAGATGCTATAAGTTATGAATAACTATAATGTTTGCTATCTACTTCCACATTACTATTATCTATAATCTTTGCTATCTTCTTCTACATTACTTTTACAACTCTAATACTTTGTGCAAGTCTACTCTAGTCTACAAACATTATACCCTACTGCTTCCTCTTCAAAACCCTAGCATACCAACTCAACACTAATAACTCAAATCATATGAGCAAATCTTTCAAAGTCCCAACCTTATGCATCAACTTCTTTTCTCCTTCCCCTTCTACCTCTTCTTCATCTGCCATCATATGTATACAATAATCACTCCCTCCACTACCATCATAGCACAATAAATCTTCCCAACTAAACACCTTCTCTTCCTCTTCTTTCTCTTGCTCTTCTAACAATAATCTTTCAGTGTATTCATCATACATGAATATTTCATAATCTTCTTTGTTATAATATAATGTTTGTTTATCATCTTGTGATGTAGTGGGACGGTAGTATATGTTTGTTATTAGGGAGGATGATCGACGAAAGGATACTTTACGATTCGAATTTGAGTTAGTTTGTGTTGATTGTGATTGATCCTCGGACGACGACGACGATACCTGACATCGCTTTCTAATCTCAATTTTGTTAACATTATCAGACTTTGGTTTAAAACATGGATAATATTTATTCAATGTTGCAATATGATATTCAGTATCAGATGACATTATTCTATCGATCATTCTAATTTGATTTTGTTGTTGCCTTGATGCCGTCTGCATATTGGTATCTTTATCTCTTCTTTGATATTAATATATGTGAGATATATATGACGGCGATTGTTTCGAGCTGCTTTTATTTACTGGGTAATATCGAAGACTGTTGATGTATTAACTATAACGGATAGCAGATCAGTCTGTCAAACTCTTTCGAGCTCTCAAAAGTATATATTATGTGTCTCTCCTCTATGCAAATCGAATCAGCTGCACAGCCCCCAACATTGAGAACAATATACTCAATCAGCCACTTGTTATTTAATGTATTGTCGCCTCTTATAGTATTGCAAGTTGGAGCCGCCATCAAATTGACACCATCGTGTAAACAGAGGCATTCTGCTTTGAACCCATAATTTTGCGACATGAGAATGACCCTGGCAGTAGATTAATACTTCGTCGGTGTATGATACAGCTCGTTGTCGTCTATAACATGATGCGTTGATACTTTCACTAGATCCGGTCATCGGTTTATCATCTGTAGTAGGTTGCGACGAAGGCATATTGTCATCCATTGCAACATCCATGCTATTGGTATTGGAGGTATCCTCATCCATTACTTCATCATCGTCGACCGATGACGATGATGTTACCTGACATTGCTGATCAACGTCATTGATAGGCTTCGACTTAAAGCATGGATAATATCTATTCAATGTAGCGATATGATATTCAGTATCAGATGACATTATCCTGTCGATCATTCTAATTGGATTTTGTTGCTGCTGTCTCGATGACTTCTGCATAGTTAGTTGCGATATCCTTATCTCCTTTGATATGACGACCGATGGTTCAAGCTGCCTTTATTTACTGAATAGTATCGATGACTGTTGATGTATTAACTATCTGATCGCCGTTGTATTCGATCGATAGTCAACACGAAATATATGAGCAGATATACTTAAGCAAAATAGGCGATGATCTCTATATGCAGATCGAATCAGCTGCACAGCCCCCAACGCCGAGAATAATATACTGAAGCAGCCACTCGTTATTACTGTATTGTCGCCTCATAGCATTGCAAGTTGGAGCCGCCATCAAATTGACACCATCGTGAAACAGAGGCATATATGCGGCGTGAGAATGACCCTCGGCAGTAGATGAGCATGACCTTCAGCGATAACCGTCTACTACAGCCCCATGTGGGCAATTCTAATCAAATGTAGATACGCCTCGCGAGCACAACTACTAACTAACAATATATGCATGCCAATATGAGGTTCAATTGACTAGAGTTGCACTGAGAGGAAGACGAAGAGCTTCTACTACAGCCCCCTTTTGGCAATTCTAATCAAATGTAGATACGCCTCGAGCATCTACTGCAAATATGTGCATGCCGATGAGACATGAAGGAAGGGGGCAAGTTCAATTGACATTAGAAGCTCTGCATGCTACTTTTTATTGAGGGAGATATGTGCTCATAATTTACATTATCATCAAGATATCATCGATCTACTGCTACTTATCATTGCAATAGCAGATCGCAATCGCATTGCCGTATACTACTCTCCATCATTGTGTCATTATCATCATGAAGATTACACAAACTGCCGTCGTCATTGCAACTTCCGTTAGCACAACCAATGCTATCTCTCTCCGTGGTCTATTCAAAAAGCAGCAGCATCAACAACACACCGCCGCCGATATCGTTGATGACAACAGCGATGCAGCATGGGACGCCGCCGATACCACCGCCATCGTCCATAACAAAGATCGTGCATTGGAATACAATCTATATCCTGGTACCAACTGTCAAGACTTGGGAGATGGTGCCGGTCCGCCAGCTCCTAAGTGGTATCCAAACTATTCTGTTGCTTGGTCGATTGGGCGTAAGTATCACATTATGTCTCTAACTTCTTCAATTGCAATACCCATAGTTTTGTGCACATCTTGTGCTCATCTTTCGTTTTTGCAACTACTAACCACTATACCCTATACTTCTATATTGTATTATTACAGATTGTACCCTCACAACTGATTGTAACTCAGGACCGGGGTATGATACGGAATTGGATTGTTGCAACGGCGCTTATTCATCACAGTCATCTGGTTCTTGTTTACAAAGTCTACCCAATCCACCGACTACTGCACCCACCGAATCTGGTGATTTAGATGTATACTATCCAGATTATGAAACTGCTTGGAGTGAAGGAGCTTGTATCAACACTCGTCCATTGCCATCGGGACGGCCAAACTACCCCACGTTATCAGAGTGTTGTGCGGAAGCTTATCGTGGACAAAGTAGTAATGCTTGTATTAAGACAGTCCCCGGGTATCAATCACCAACTGTCTCGCCGACAACTGATACGTTGAATCCTAAGCCTTGGTATCCTGATTGTAAGTTCTATCCAAGATGATCATATCTTATATGTTACATCCAATACATGATATCTGTTCTGTATCTAACATGTGCATCTTCCTCGCCTCTTCTTCTCTTCATCAGATTCGAAGGTTTGGACAGAGGGAGAATGTACTGATGCTCCTAACCCCGCCATTAATCCTAATGATCGTCCACACTATGCAACTGAACTGGAATGTTGTGAAGGTGAGCTTATCATGTTTTGTGCTTATCATGAGTCCACATTTTCAAATATTATCTCACATATATCTGTCATCTCTATAGCATCTTATGCAGGACAGGAATCAGGAGTGTGCAAAAAGGATTTACCTGACCAACCTACCTCGGCTCCTACCACTGACGAGTATGAGTTGTGGTATCCCGATTATGATACTGCCTGGTCAGTTGCTGGATGTTCCAATGCACGCCCGTTACCCTTCACTACTGGCGGCAGGCCAGTGTACTCAAGCCAGCTTGAGTGTTGTAAGGTAAGCAGAAGTTAATTGTGCACAATGGTCACAACCCACCCTTTGATTTGGGCATAAGGTTCTGATTGTGAAACCATAACATGCACTTACATGGTTGTGGTTTGAGTTGAATTGTGCATATGATATGGTTTCGCAATTTCACTAACAAATGCTAACCTCCCTACCTCCCTCTCTTCTTGGATATGCTTGTGACCATTGTGTGGAATTAACTTCTGATTCCCTAAGATGGCATACGGAGGTCAATCTTCTAATGCATGTATCAACGGGCTACCTAATCCTCCCACTGGTTCACCCTCAGAGTCGGGAGGACTAGATGTCTATTATGTATCAAGTTGGGGTTGGCCTTCGTCAACATGCAGTAATGCAAGGCCTTTACCATATGAAGGTATCCATTTGTTTGATACCAAGGAGGAATGCTGTGCACAGTCCTCATCAACTGCCGGTGCTGCTGATTGTGTATCAAACTAAGGAGTGTACATATGAGCGAGTTGATTATAAGAGAGGGGATCTTCAAGACAAATTATCCCATGCGTGTCAAATACATACAGTAAAGATTCATAAATGATAAAGAACCTGTCTTGCAAAGACTAAGACTAAACTTCGTGCATCTAGAGTCAGTGTTATGTTCATAGGTTGTGCACTTCTCTTTGTCTTTACAATTTCGAGTTAGCTATTTCATCGCCACTCTCCAGACAGATGCAACTGTCTAACACAATACAATTCAGATTCAAAATCAATACAGGATACACAGGACAAGATCAAAACAAAAGTCAAAGCTATTTCCAGGGCTTGCCAGATTTGCTCGTTGAACGTAAATAACTACCAACTCGAGATGTGCCTTCTTCTCCACCACAGTCAAATTTGCTAATTTTATCGGCAGCACCTTCTTTCCCGTGAGGATTTGGGTTGTACTTGCATTGAGTACTAGGCTTGTAGCCCGTTGCATCAACCCCCCCAAAGTCTTCAAGATATGTCTGATTTCCAGTCCAAATAAAGTTTTGAAATGCTACTCCTTTGTCAAATACCAACTGACCACCACACATTGAATCTTTAGAGAAGGATGAAGAGGACTTGAGTAATTTGGACAAGAGAGGTGTACAAAGCGAATCACACCTACAAGGATATACTCTTACCTCCAGCAACAACGCTAGCTTCGAAATGCATTCCTCCGTCAATCCGAGTTCGGCCACATTTATCAGCTACTTCCTTGTGACTAGAGTACATACTGTTGAATGCTACAGTCGGAAGGCGTCGTTCAAACCTGTTACTATTCATAGGATGGTTGTATGTAAGGGGGAACTGTTCATCGTATCCCACTCGCAAGGCATAAGCTGACCATTTCATTACGGCTGTACAAATGCATGCAGATCCAGAGGGATGCTCAGAATGTGGCATAACTCGAATATAGGCATCCCATTTATTAGCTGGATACTGGGTAACTCCATCTAAGCCACGCTGCCAATTGTCAGTAGTTTCATCAGCCAATAAATGATGAACGACAGTTGTAGGCCTAACATGATCGTTCTCAACTTTGCTTCTCCAATTAACGACTAACCCATCATACTCCAACATGATATATCCCTGGAGGTAATAAGACGTATCCTCAAGCTTCCAGTTTCGGAAACCGAGAGCGATTTGAGCAAATGTTGTTGATATCAAGTTGAGCTTAGGGAATCAGAAGTTAATACCACACAATGGTCACAAGTATATCCAAGAAGAGAGGGAGGTAGGGTGGTTGGTATTTGTTAGTGGAATTGCAAAACCATATCATTATGCACAAGTCAACTCATCCACGGACAAGTGAGTATGTTGTCTATACATACATTCGTCACTGGTTTCACAATCAGAACACAGAATGCCCAGATCAAAGGGTGGGTTGTGACCATTGTGCAAAATTAACTTCTGCTTACCTTATCATCAAACCAAGAGATGATAGTCTTTTCAGTTTCATTAGAAGCAAACGACTTTGTATTCTCAAGTGTGTCCTTGGCCATCTGCTTGTATTCCTTCTTGGTATACGGTTTCATCATGTACTCTTTTCGTAGATCTTCTCGGTCGTCAGGTGAAAGGTAGTTAGTAAAAGCGGTGGCACCGATATGAGGAGTAACATGCTCTTGACGAGTGTAGTATCCTCGTTCATCTGTTTCCTCAATTGCTTGCCAGCGTGTGTTGAACTTCTTCTTGTTATTTGATCCGCCCGTTGGAGGATTCACAGAGTAATACCCCGTGGGATCATCAAAATCAAAGGGCTTTGGACCGTGTGACCCAAAGACTTGTGGATCGCTATTCCATCCATCATTGTCAGCAAACATAATCAGCTCTTCTCCAATAGTATGGCCAAGAGACTGCGGAGATTTGTTTGTGCAATTTGCAAAGGTTACGGTATCATCCACGTCAGTATCAAAAAGATATGTAGAGTTTACTAGCCCAAAAACACCAAAGATTGGATTTGTACGACATCCTACTCCTGTACATTTCAACTGCGCATAAAACTCAGCCCTACCATCAAAAGCGGGTCCTCCCCACAATTCCTCATCAAAACTATGATCAATCCATAACTTCATTGCCTATGTGGATATGTGACGGTGTCATGAGGGCATTTGATTTTAATCACATCACACACGAAACAAACAATTCATAACTCACTGTCAAATGAATTGTTGCCCTATACCGATCAAGTAAATAATCATCTGCATTATACAAACACTGAATCTCTGTCTCATTTAATTTGTAATCAGGTACACCATACGAACCATCATCCTTCTTAAATCGAGATTGCATATCTCCCATTTTGGTAGCAGCGATTGCCTGAGATAATGGATACTGTTGATACCACGTCGAACGTACAACTATTGGTGTCTCGGCGTTTAAACCATCTGGTCCCCATGTTGCATCGTTTAATACCCATGATGAGATGACAACGTTTCGTGCATCGTTGTTGTCCGCTATGTTTGTGGATAGAATTTTAAAAGTGTGCATAAGATGTGCACAAAAATAAAAAGATACAAATACATATGGAAGAGACACAAATGATACACCGAAACATGCTTTTTAATCTCACCTGATGTATGACAGGGCCCATCTAGATAAGGTCTACCATATTCATCTTCACTGGATATCCCGGGGTATTGATTTGCTGGGCAGGTTATTGCATCGACAATTCTTGAATTTGAATAACTTGCAAGTGCGGCGATTGATAAGAATGATAGCTTCATTTTTGTAGATACAATATACGATGTAATAAAATTGAAGTGTATGTATTGGTTTATGATAGCACCGCGAGGTTCAAAAGGGCACTGAGATTGATTGCAATTTGATATCTAAATCTTCAATGCAAAATTGCGACATGGTCTTGTTGTGACATTATTGATTACTGCCCCTCACTCATCACTTAAGCCCTACATCTTGTGTTGAATCACGAACATCACACAGCTTGGTATTCAAACTAATAACAGCTATACTAATGTATAAACATGCTTCTACCATTGTCATCTCTACTCTTAGGATTGATATCCATCATAATCCACTGTGCAGTAACATTTCTATCATTTTTGACAACACATTCGATAGAGATAGACATCATTGATAAATCATTGATCTGCTATAGTTGATATTCTACGAGCACTAGCACTACTAATTGTACTACCCCATGGAAAAGATGTAGCAACACCTATGAGCTTGTATGGCGTATTTCATTTGCAAGTAGACGCAGAGGTGATGAATATGCTGACTTCAAATCTTCGTTTCATCGCCAAAATATAGAGTTTATTCAATTTTCTTCACAATTCTTCAATAAATAACTCATTATCATTGGGAGAGAGAATGGCATCTAACAGTACCAATAAGCGTCGGCGGACCGCCGCTGATACTCTACATATTAGTAATTTACCTATTGGCTTCATAGTTGATGTATCGGCGTACTTACCCAAGCCATCGAGGGCGATATTAGCAGCAGCTTTTACCTCATCATCTTTGTTGCAAAATAATAATGATTTAATACACCGACTATCACCTATCAGTACAGCCATCATATCAGCACAGTCATGGAATATATTAGATTTTGAAGATGTTGAGAGAGAACTTGCAAATAAACTGACGGATGATGATATCTACGCTATCTTGACGTGTATAAATGCACATGATATGCTCAAAAGATTAAAGTTACGTGGGTGTACCAACATTACAGGTATAGGATTAAATCCATTGAGGGGTAGTGCTGTATTGAAACAGATTGATTTAAGTATTTTCGGCAAGCATACAAAACAATACGATGACGATGAATCGGAACCGAAGATTAGTCAAGAGGCGGTTCTGCCCATCCTTGATAGTATCATTTCTTCAGATGGTTGTTCATTAAAATACATTCTATTTCCATGGAGGTGGCGTGCCGGTCGTGAAGACATAGATTTACTTACGGCATTCCAAGATAGATACAATGCCATGATCAGGAAGAGAAGTAATTACTGTTCACATTGCAGTATCAATATGAGAGCCCATCAAAATTGGATAGGGAGAGGTCACCTGCACAACTTCATCTGCTATGATTGCCTGAAACCATTTTGTTCAGAGTGTGCCGATGAGACTGGAGAAGGCAATGGTAGTCTAAACTATTGTGGTCACTGTGAAAAAGATTACTGTCAAGAATGTATGCCTGTGCCACATTGCTCACTGTGCTCTTGCAAGAAATGTGAGGGTTGTGGGAGTATGAAAGTATGCGACGAATGCGGGAACGCAATGTGTGAAGATTGCATAAATACCTGTGGGGGTTGCAATAGAACTCAATGTCATGATTGTGTATCATACCATTCTTGTGAGGGTTGCTCTAAGGAACATTGTTCGGAATGTTATAATGGCAAGGAGTACGATGTTAAATCCTTTGGAGACTGCAATACATGTCTTTGCAATGATTGCAAAATCAAAGAAGCAAAGGCAACTGGGTTGGACTGTCGTTATTGTGCTCATGAATTACTCCCATTGATACTTGAAGAGAATGACAAGCAGAAGGAAGAGCTAGCTCAGGCGTCACTAATAACAATTGTTAAAGTAGTCAGTTGTCTTTATAAGGTCTGCTACTCTAACCAAACTCAATACCCAACCACATCTCAATTCTTAAGCAGCAGTAGCACCAGGTGACAAAGGAAGAAACGGCAACATTCCAATGTGCCGATCAATCTCCTCATTCGTCATACCACCATTGCATGACGACGTTGATCTGTCACTCGAGTCGACTACACGAAGATGTGACGGACCACGATGTTCGATCAATGTTAATGATTTAGTTAATGATGATGATAGTGAGGTGGAGGACAGAGAAGAGAGAGAAGAACGATGACGACGTTTGTCGGATGATGGATGACGCTCGAAGAACTTTCTATTGGCACTGACGATACCCATGCTTTAATGAGTTATTATATCCTGTTGGCCACCGGCATATTAATACTTCATTTGATATTGTATGCTTTGACAATTATGAGTCTCTCTTTCTATTGATGGAGCTCTATTGTTATGATACTACTCAGCGAGACCATCATACCATGCCAAATCCCGATCACCATTCCAGCCCTCAATTTCGGTATCTGTCTGAGGCGGCTCTAATTTTTCTCTCTGTTATTGCTCTCTTCTTTATCACCAAAGTTATCAAGAGAGACGCCCCTAAACTACAACCATCGATACTGGAATCTAGTAGCTCGAGCCCTTAAATTGCTGTCTATCTAGTTGGGAAACACCGTCATTTGTTACGAAGATAATATTGCATTGCACGCATCTTATGCAAATATATTATTATCTCGATATACGATTGGATAAAGGCATACAAATAATATATACGTCTTCCAGTTATCAATAGTTTTTACTGTCAGGCTACTCTGAATTGCATTTAATATAGTCGAGAGACAACCGTACTACCGGGTGGACGGTGTGTGTATAACGCAAGCTAAATTTGCATTGCTAATAATAATAAAGAAATGCATATCTTATAAACATATCTTCGACTAAACGCGAGAGCACATTAATATCATCATTGCAAATTATATATATGATATATGAGATAAGATTGTAACTAAGTGATAAGCTTACAATATCGGATTGACGAGTTTTAGTATATTCGATATCAACGACAGGCCTGCATACAGAATAAGTAAAGCATGGCACCGTTAGTAACATCAACACAATCAACACAACAATCTGAAATGACTACACAAATCGATACCAACACCTCATCAACAACAACAACATCACAACCTATAGCAGCTACCCCATCAGCAACAACAACAAGGGGTAGAACAAGAACAGCAAATCCAATAGGACTCTCACGTCAATCATCTAGCTTTTACGACTCCTCCAACAATAATGACTCTCAAGGAAGGGAGAGGGCAAGATCAGCATCAATCACACGTCGATCATCCGAAACAACAGGGGGGAGGGAGCGTACCTCATCTCTTGATTTATCTGGTCATGGTGTTATGCGTCGATCTAATTCCTTTAGTGATGTTAGGTAAGTTATTATAGTTTTAGTATATGTGGTTTTTTAAAGCTTATATATTTTTGTGTGTATATGATATGCTCTCTTTTCTTCCTCCCTGTTCCCTCTCGACCTAACTCCATATACTTATCTCTCCTGTCAATTCAATCAATATATACAGACCACTAACACTCCAACGAACAAATAGCTTCACATCAGTAACTTCTAATAATTCCAATATAGAGGAACCAATGTGGTTTAGTCATGCGTTTGGTAGTGGTGTGAAGGTTGATTCGGTAGATCATCCTGAGTTGGCATCTGTTGCTAGTGAGAAAGTGTCTGGAGATAATAATTTTATAGTAGGGGATGGGGATGATAATATGGGGGTTAAAGATGTGACGGGGGATGATAATAGTTTGGAGAATGGATGTAGTGATGATGGTGATAATGACGACAGAAGTATTAAAAGCGGAGGTAGCGAGGGAAATAATAGTATAGAAGGGGAGAAGCCAAAACTATTAGAACGATCCGATACAGGAGTAATAAGTGTTGATTCCTCCGTAACATCTGGATATTCCGGACCATCCTTTGCTAGTTCAAATGATGATGAATTAGAAGACATTGATACAAGTGCTAGAGATGTTCGAGAAGAGATGGAGGAGGAAGAACAGAGTGTGGCACGGTCAGTACGTGAAATGAGGAAGCATATATCTGATATTGATGCTTCGAATAATGTAGAAGAGGTTGAGACTCCCTCTTCAACCCCATCGCGTTTAACAATGGAAGAACGGAAGCAACAATTATTTGATGACGAAATGAAAGACGACTGTACTATTAAAAAGAAGCGGATTGGTACATTATCAGACTTAAACCGTCTCCCTTCCGCGGATAATACGAAGAAGAAAGTAGATGGACCTCATCGACAGCAATCTCAGGGAACACTGGATAGCAGCTTTGATAATCAGGGTATGAGTATCCAATCGGAATTATTGGGTGCCGGGGAGGATAGACCGAGTGCCTTACGACCTGTTCACAATAATAAACAGCACGAGAATGATGTTTCAAGTATAACAATGGATCATCTTCCCACCAACCCAGCAACTTCCACATCAGCTACCCCGACACCCTTTCATGGTTCGATACATCAATGGGAAGAACACAATAATACCGAACAATCATGGCTAACCACACAACCATCATCATCACCAAAGGCAAAACGATCGTTCGTTACCAATGTTAAAGCACATACCATTGATAAATTATCCAAAACTAGAAAGAAGAATAACAAGTCTAAATCACCTGCCGTCGGACCAGATAAAGATGATTCTTCAACGGATAGTCCACAACAAAGACCACAAGGTCGACGAAGAGGTCGTAGTCTCGGATTGAAGAAACGTGTATCACGAAATAAGGGTATGCTACAGAATAATAATCCACATCCCTACAATAAGAAAGATAGTGATGAAAGTCATGATGATATACGAGTTAGAGAACGAAGTCGTAGTATTGTTAGGGATGCTTTGAGCTTTATGGAAAGTATTGATGATGATGATGATGATAGTGGGGATGGAGGTAGAAAGAGGGAAGGTCACAGGGAAGGTCGGAGTTTACCACCACCGAGGAGTAGAAAGTCGATGAGAGATTCGGAGGATACTTTTATGTCTGGTGATACCACTGTTGGTCGGGGTCAACAAGGTCTACATACTAGACGCCCCTCAAGTGCTTCCACAAACAGTAGCAATAGCAGTGACAGTAGAGAAGAAGCCAGTATACAATCAAGTCTCCAACAACAAATAACAGACTTAACAAATGAACGTAATGCATTACGTACCAACTCAGAACGTCTAATGGAGGTATTAACACAACAAAAGTCCGAATTAGAAACTGAATTAACCAATGAACGGAAAGGATTTGCAAATGTATCACATTCACAAAAGAAGGAGATTGAAGAGTTAAAAAACAAGGCCAAGAAGATGGAACGAAAGTATAAAAAGATGGAAGGTCAGTTAAAGGTATCCAAGGGTATTGAACGTAAGGATACACATAATGAAAGTATCTTCTCATTAGATATGAGTACATCCGAATTAGGGAATGAGGCATTACACTTGGCTAGTACATTTGGTGTTGACATGTCATCGACATTATCAAGTAATGACACTACTACTCAAGCGGAGAAGAATTTACACTTTGCTTTACTCAAAATGTCTGAAATGGAGGCACGACATGCTGAACAGATACAACAGTTTCAATCTGACAATACAAGTATGAAAGATCAAGCTGATGAGATGAAGACCAAGTATGATGAATTAAACAAGGAGCATCAAGACTTTCTCAATACTCGTGATGATGAAACTGCCACAGTTAGCGCTTTAGAGAACAAGCTAGAAGGATACCGTATAGTTATCGAATCCATGAAGAAAGTTGACTCAACATCACCCAATGATACTTCCGATGAGGCTGCTTCTGTTGCCAAGAATGCAAATGATGAATTAGTAGAAAAGATTGGTGACTTGGCCGATACCAATGGACAACTATTAGCCAAGTGTCAAAAGCTTGAACGAGAGTTGCAATCTCAATCATCATCTTCGTCCCCACTCCATCATCTTACCAAGGAGTTGGAATTGTGTCAAATGAAGATTATCGAGACAACTACCACAATTGAAACATTACAAGTTGAGAATCGTAACTTACGATCATCTCTTGCCAATCAAGGCCTAGACTCGTCCCTCAAGTCTGAAGATTCATCTGTTACAGCCGAGGCTGTGAAACAAGTTCTAGAAGATGAAGAAGAAGGCAACGTCAAGAAACCCACGGATATAGAACATGAAGAGGCATTAGCAATGATACAAGCTATGCAATTAGAGAATGATACATTACATGCATCCATGGAAGAGGCTGTAGAATTAGCTACCGGGATGAATGTCAAGATGAGTAACTTTGTCAAGACACATGAGGCTAGTTCCAAAGAGTACGAGGAGAAGATTAAGACCTTGAAGAGTGAGCTTTCCGAAGCACAACTATCCAAGGATGAGTTATCAACCAAGTTGGAGTCACTCCAAAATGAGAATAAGAAGTTGAGTAATGAATTAGAAGAGGCAAATAGTATGGTGGTTAGTTCAGTACGTGATGAGATTGCCCAAGAGCAACTATCAAAGGAGACTTGGGATAAAGAGAAACGGGAACTGTCTGTTGCAATTGATGAGCTGAAGAAGGAGAATAAGACATTACATGAATCAATGAAAGAGATGAATAGTTTAGTAACGACTGCTGAGGAGTGTGTAGATAAACTTACCGAGGAGAATACAACACTAAAGCAAACACAAGAGTTCTATGAGCAGCAGTATGAAGAGTTGGATACCGAGAAGGAGTCTAATACATACCTTCGGGATGAGATTAAGGGTATATCGATGGAACGGGAGGAGGCATATGAAACCTGTAAGGTATTGCAACAAGAGATTAATGTACTGCGGCAATCTGTCAAGGAAACTAAACTTCCCGAGCATCTCCACTCCGACGGGTCTATTCTAACCACGGATGATTATAGATTTGCAGAACTTACCAAGGCAAATGAGTCATTGACTAACGAATTAGAGAAGAAGAATGCCGCATTACAAGCTGTCCAATCGGCTCTTGAAAGTCTTAAGGAAGAACAGTCTACCATCAAGGAAACAATAAGCGAATTACGAACGGAGAATGCCAAACTTCTCACGGCACAACAAGTCCTAGCACTGCCCCCACCACCCAGGTCTAAGAAGCCCAAATCATCATCATCTGGGGATAGCTCTGACAGTTCCATCATACTCAAGCTTGAAGCACAAGTAAAGAAGATACACAAGGAAAACAAGGGATTACGAGAGGCCAATAATACATTATCTGCCAAGCTGTTTGATGAGATGGAAAGAACAGATGCATTACGAGTAGCCAACGAAGGATTGGCCGCTAGGATATGTAAGTTGGTGGCATTTATACAACAGACTCCTAACAGTAGTGCCAATGCTAGTATCGGAGGAGGAGGCGGCGGTGGTAACGCATCAGCATCTAGTGGAGGTAGTGGTAAAAGTGGCAGTAGAAGAGGGAGTAAGAGTCCAGCAAGGCAAAAGAAGAAGAAATAGAGCCATGTAGCCATGTAGTTGTAGTAAGATAGTAGGAATTGATTATAGGTTGCAGTTCTACCCATCTTTACATGTCTAGGGACGCAAAATATGGGGCTCATCTATTGAGAAATGACCGTCGACTTAACATTCGTACGAATTGTCTGAAGTGTCCGAGCTCTGCCATGAGTGCTTGTTTAGTTTGAACGACTGGCATTTGGCATAGAATGATGATAGGGACTGCAGCTGTTTAGAATGTATCACTAAGCTAGGATAGGCCGGTTAATCTGTCCTTTGCCAAGAACGATGAACAACTGATTAGATGACGAACACGAAGCCTGATGAAATAATTAATCTATCAATTATCAATATCAACAATCAGGCTCGACACATATCACTACTCTCTATCAAACATACTTGGGCTGAACACTACAACAACATAATGACGGACTCACTATTATCGCCTATAAGTCACAAAGTAGAGATGGAGAGGATGAAAACAGAAGTAGTATCCGATGATGACACGACGTGCAGCAAAAGTAAAAGCAAGAACAAGAAGTTCCTGCGGTTTAGCAATAGTTCCGACATGTACATCTACAAGAACGATCTTCGATACGATCAATCCAAGTCATATACCAAGTCTGATAAGAAGCGTTTCAATGTGAATATAATTATGGATGCTGTACGACTTTCAAGAAGGTTAGAGGCGTGTGTTTTGACGGGCAATATGCATCTGTCAAAGTCTGACAAGTTAGCTGCTTGTGGAATAGGATATGAAGAGGTGGTAGGAATTGAGCACTTTCTCTTTAGTAGTCCTAGAGATATCAGTATAAGACGTCAACTTCATGCACAAGTGATCTTAAAAGAATACAAGGAACAGCTTAGGCTTAATAATCATGGCTGTCTAGATAAGGAAGGTATCGATGATATTCACCGTAGATTGAGAAAGCTGTCTACCCTCATCACGAAGAACGCAAGGTCACAAGCAAGGCAACGTGCAGCAAGAGCCAGAGCAGCATAGTATTATGTGCTAGGTTGTATGCATGCATGAGATTGTCCAGTCTGTACATATGAATAGCCCATGTAAACTATTGCCTTTCCCTCTTCTTCTTACTTCCTTTGCTCTTACTCTTCTTTCCCTTTTTACTCGACT
>Ga0214479_100738_pt1 | contig 17170 bp, 11 predicted proteins | sample M1_20Mar14CPVII9_5_FD_165054 | JGI IMG/M metagenome (GOLD analysis project Ga0214479, IMG submission 165054) | Marine eukaryotic communities from Monterey Bay, California, United States - M1_20Mar14CPVII9sort6BwellE14 | ecosystem: Environmental > Aquatic > Marine > Unclassified | place: USA...
GATTAACACTCCCAGCATGATTATAAGTCCTTCCACCATACTTTTACAGCCACTTGTTGGCAGGTTTCATGCCTCAGATCAGGCAAAAATCCGGATTTTCTGCCAATGGTCAGGCAATGTTTGGCCAATGGCAGGTAAAAGTGCGAAGAAGGGTCTTACAATCATTCTTGGAGTGTTACTGACCTTGTAATACACCAGGTTATAAGTAATACACTGAACCATCACCACCAGCATAATTTCTATTGTGGAGGGAAATTAGGGTTATATGAGATGTAAGATAGAATTTAGGGTTATAAAAGATGGAAGATGTTTTTCTGAGCTAAATAGTCTATGCATGCCATCAAAGAGGAATTCAGTAATAGTTGTATTTTGTTGATTCAGCGGCAGCAATTTTTGGTTGTTGCTAGTTAATCACATTTGATAAGGTGGCGATTTATTGTTTATGTAATTATATAATAAGTGGTTGTATTGCTGAGACCAATTCGATTAGAGTATACAAATAACTGAGTCGAACAAATTGTTGACCGTTGGCTAATTCTACCTTACAAATACTACATCAGTATGAGATCATCCTCAGCAATACCCGGTTCATCTAACAATAATGATCCAAAGAAACGGCGTGTATTATTACCATCGTTGGGTGGTGGACGTAAACCACTTGGTACATTAGCCGGGCCTACAGCATCAACAGATGGGGCAACATCACAACAACAACAAAACCAACGTCGAGATTCATACGATGAACAAACACTTGGGACATTACAAACACATTCATCTGCATCAAACTTTTCATCATCAACAATTAGTGGTAGTAGTGGTGGATCAATTACAGGGCGGATACGCGGCGGGGGTGTAAGTGCTAAAAAATCCAATAATGGTGATAATGAACATACCTCTAATTCAATATCATCTAATATATCATATACTAAATCATATGAACGGGTATTACGTTATGGCGAGACTGTTGATTCTTTATTTTGTTTAACAACAACAGATAATAATAATGGCGAGGGAGGGGAATACCACAAAACATTATGTTTATCAATTTGTAATGGTGATAAATCATATGATGTTAATGTTTGGAGGGAGGCATTAGAATTATCACTAGAGGTTAATAATAATAATAATAGTGATGGAACTGATATTGGTAGGTTTATGTTGTATTTTGTTTATAATTTGTTTTACTTCTCTAACCTACAATATATCTCCATACCAACCCAAAAGGGAAACGTCTTATTCTACTATTTAGACGTGCCACTTCTCGTTTCAAACTAACAACTGAAAAGGAAAAGTCTGTATTACAAATATGGCTATTATACGCACTGGTGTTATTAAAATATGGAAGCGGCAGCGACCACTCAGCAACACAAACATTAAAACATGTCCAACGGATGTATTTTGGTAAATGTTCTCAAGATTTTTATAATGCTTTAGTACAGGAGCAGCAACAGCAGCATGGAGATGTGGATGTAGATGGAGTAGTTACATTATTAGAGCAGATATTGGGTCACGGCACATCAGTTGTGGAAATTGTTAGAAGTCAAATGAGTCGATTGGAAGGTCTGTTACCATCAAGCTCCGATGGTAATAGTGGTAATAGTAGTGCAGCATCAGTTGCTCCAGTTCGACAGATTTCATTACCATCCTTGGGATCGAAAAAGATAGCTGCTAGTAGGCAAACATCATTCCCCTCTTTGGGTGGAGGTACAAATAGCAAGCTCTCTTCATCGGCAAGCTCAACTAAATTGGATGTTAATAATGATAAATCATCTTCAGTATCATCCCATCAACGGACGAAACGACCTCTCAAATCAAGTAGTACAGACTATTCGTCACTTGGCGAGAACAGTGATGGAGGAGGATCAGGCTCGGGTATCAATCCATCCCTCCGAGCAAAGCTTGAATCTCGCAAGAAGATGAAAACGTCCGACCGAACCACGGGTTCCCATCCACGACGTCGAACACGCAAACGTGATGGTAGCGTTGGAAGTGGAAAGGGAGGAGGATTACGTGCTATATTGTCTCAAACATTAGAAGAAGAAGAAGATGATAGTGATAACGATGGCCATCAGAATAATAGCAATTATGTCATGGCCAAACGCAGTGCCGACTCAGCTGCATCAACTGTAACAGCAAAGCGCAGTGCTGACTCATGTATGTCGGCAGCGTCATCTACTACTAACGACAGGCATCTCTTCCAAGACATTAGTCCTATTGATCAGGAACCTACAACGTCTGTTAAAGATATGGACTTGGATTATCTCTTGAATTGGGACCCCACAAAGCGTAGTGATGGAGCAAAGTCAAAGAAGAGAGTAACAATTGCCGAAGATGCCAAGAAGCAGGATAAGGAGGAAGTTAAAAAGATTACGAAGAATGATCTTGGATATATGATGAATTGGAATCCATTCGATAAGTTTGAGAAGAAGGAGGACGATGATGCGTCGGACAGCAGTAGTAGAGAAGCTGCAGGGGGTGTCGTTGTTGTTCAACAGTCTACTGCCGCCCAATCAAGCAATAATAATATGTCCACTATTGATGAGGCTACAGAAGGATCCATTTCATCAGGCGAAGGAGATAATAATGCCATTACAAGTCAATCCAGAGCTTCATCTTCAAGTCAGGAGAGCAAAGATAAGACCAACAACTCCGAGTCAATGAGAAAGAGTAGAGGCTCGGTTGGCACTAATGCATCACGAAATGAAGAGAATGAGAAATCATTATCATCTTCTACAACTACTACTCAGGAGAATATGATTTCAGCATCCAAGTTAGATTGTTCATTCTTGCCTCTGATTGAGAAGAAGAATATTGTCCGTGTAGAGGACGAATCATATGCTAAATTGGGAGTTATAGGTAAAGGTGGTTCCTGTAAGGTATATCGAGCTCTCTCTCGTGATTGTGATGTCGTGGCATTGAAGAAGGTCAAATTGGACGGCTTGAATAAGGCTGCCATTGATGGCTATGCAAACGAGATTGCATTATTGAAGAGACTCAAGGGTAATCCAGCAATAATTCAACTTTACTCAGCCGAGGTAGATCTCGAGCGCAAGTCTATTTTATTGGTGATGGAGTTAGGAGAAGTTGATCTGAATTATGTGTTACGACAACAAGAGTTGCTATCTTCAAAGCAGCAAGGTAGAGCAGGTAGATCATCGTTGAATATGAATTTCATTCGACTTACTTGGCAGCAAATGCTTACTGCCGTGCACTCGATTCACGAAGAGCGCATCATCCACAGTGACTTGAAGCCTGCGGTAAGGAGAAGAATATGATTGTTTCTCTGTTTCCTTGCTAATACCACCTCCTAATATCTTACACCTCACCTCACATTCATCTATGTATCTCTTATAGAACTTCTTATTTGTTAGAGGTGCACTTAAGCTTATAGATTTTGGAATTGCCAAGGCAATAGAAAGAGAAGACACAACCAATGTATATAGAGAGACTCTTAGTGGAACACTTAGTTACATGTCACCAGAGGCTATCATGGACACGAGCACGAATGCCAAGGGTGTTCGTGTGAATAGATGCGGAAGGGTAAGCGTTGTATGTACTTACACTTGTCTTGTTTTATACCTGTGATCATCACACTGACTTGCTTATCCCTTATCAACAATCTGAATCTATCAACATATAAAGCCATCGGATATTTGGTCCCTTGGATGCATACTCTATCAAATGGTATATGGAAAGACTCCCTTTGCCGATTGCCGTGGCATTCCACAAAAAGTATTAGCCATTACCAGTGTCAACCACGAAATACACTTCCCGAGTGGAGTTGACGAGTCAGCTATCGATGCAATGAAACTATGTCTACACCGGAATCCAAAAGAAAGACCGCCAATCATTGGTACTAATGGCCTGTTGAATGAACATTGCTTTTTGCATGGTTCCACCAAAAGATAAGGAGAGAGCTTAGGAATATGTGCACATGTCGAGTTTATTTTGGTAGCGGACTATAATAAGTGTACTATATGTTATTCGTAGTTTGTAAATGTAGGAGCTATAACGTTGCCCAGCAATCAAGTAGTCGCTTACACTAGCTCATCATCTTATCATTCCTAACGTAGGCTCACAAATTGAAGTTCCCTCCTTGCTTAAGGTTAACCTGTCCACTTGAGTACCAGTAATTAACTCAGATGATGAGCTGTACTTAGTAATTACTATTGGTATTAGTCAGACGTGCTTTTCAATATATCAATCGTTGCAATAACATACGACGTGTTTGGTATTATAATCATTGTTGTGTCAGCTATTCCCAAGTCAATAGGAAGCAGCACGGCTCATAAAACTTTTAGTAACCACAAGTTCGAAGTTAACAATTATCATCAAGCAAATTTATCACTATAATTTATTGCAACAACCAACAAAACAACAATACAACAGATTGTAGCACTACTATGCCACCAGAAGCACGTCAGAATAGTGATAATTCAACCGAAGTAATGGCTATAGATCTAGAGCAACAGGGAGAGACTGCAGTATCATCAGTCGCAGCTCCCTCTAATAACAACAACACAATATCCACATCCCCAACAATAAGTAAGAAGAATGGAGGTAAACACCTCCGATGGGCTCGTATAACTAAATCAGTAGAGCTCAAAGACGAATCTCGAGGATTGCTTCGGGGTTCTATTGCTGATACGGCTCATAATAAAGATGCTGCAGATATTGAAGAAGGGGAAAAATCAACTCAAAAAGTAGAAAACACAACCAAGGTCATTCTCAATAAAGTATCTGGTTCTGCATCTCCTGGTCAGGTATTAGCATTGATGGGTCCAAGTGGCAGTGGTAAAACGGTAAGTTGTTGTATGTGTTTGTATATCTATTTGTTCATATCATGTGCATATTATGCAACTCTCATATGACTCTTCCTTGTTCTAACCAAACAAACAACATGTACAGTCTATACTAGATGTACTATCAGGTCGATCAGCATATGATTCAGGAGTAATCACATTAGATGGTGAAATAGTTACAGAACGAGGTGAGTAAAGAAGAGTGTTCTTTAGAGGAGATTATGACTGCTTTACTTACATTGTGTTCCTCTATCACTCATTCATCATGCAGTAATGAAAAAACTAAAGAAGAAAGTTGCCTATGTAAAGCAATCAGATCTCTTCTTTGGTCATTTAACAGTTCGAGATCAATTGACATATACTGCATTCTTGCGGTTGCCGTCTTCTTGGCCAAAAGTTAAAAAAATTGCTGAAGTTGATCGTATAATCAAGCAGTTGCGTTTGACCAAGTGTGCTGATACTCCCATACATCAGATTAGTGGTGGCGAAAAGAAGAGAGTGAACATTGGTAGTGAGCTGTTGACTGATCCTGCCATTATATTGTGCGATGAGCCCACGAGTGGATTAGATAGTACAAGCGCTGTGGCGTTAATGTCTATCTTGCATACGTTGGCAAGAGATGAGGGCAAGACGATCAGTAAGTTGTTGTATGTGTTTGTATATCTATTTGATTCATGACTTATGATGTGCAACTCTCATATCATATGATCACTCTTATCAAACAACTACAGTTACAAGTATTCATCAGCCATCTTCGGCTGTATTTCGAGGCTTTGATAAGTTGATGTTGCTAGCCGATGGTCATGTGGTATACTTCGGTACTCCAAGTGGAAGTTTGGAGCATGTGAAGAAGCTGGGCTTAGAGTGTCCAGCGGGATATAATGCTGCCGATCACCACATGGACTTGCTCGTAGTAGACTCTACGATTGATGAATACGATGAAGATGAGGATGTTACTGAGAAATCAGATTCATTCCATGAAAATAATACCGTGTCAAATGATACAGGATTGAGACAACGGAGCAAGGCACAGCGGAGACAAACTACCGGAGGAACGACTGCCAAACAAAAGCTAATTAGCAACTGGGATAATGAGGCAGCGGCTAAGCAAATAGAAGAAGAAGATGCCGAGGAACAGGCGGCACAAGGAGTTGTAGGAGGTTCACTCCGAAGTCAACTTAGTCGTCGCCAATCTATCATCATGACCGAGAAGAGCTTCAATAGTAATTGGTGGACACAATATAGTGTGCTCGTTCATAGATCTATGAAGAATAGCCGGTCTGCTATCTTCACCAAGTTGAATCTCATCAAAGCAGGAAAGTCCGCGTTAGTATTGTTTTGACTTATGGATTCGTGTGTTCAATGTAATGTCTTGATGATTTCAGTGCTTCATTTGGCCTTTATTATCTTCCTTTGATTGTCTTTGCAAGCCGTATGCACTAACTTGAGTTTCTATCGCTTTTCTTCCTCTTCATAAATCTCTAAACGCGCATCTTCCAGGGGCAATTGGATTCATGTGTGGACTACTTTGGTTTCAAATGGAGTATACCGAAGCTGCTGTCTTTGATCGTAGCTCGTACTACTTCTTTACCATGACGTTTTGGGTCTTTGATGCTATGTTCACGGCTTATATGTCTTTCCCCTTAGAACGGTCAATAATCTTCAAGGAGAGAAGTTCGGGAGCATATCAGCTCTCAGCCTATTTCATGGCAAAAACGACAAGTGAGGCACCTGCTCGTATAGCTCTGCCTACTATTTATATGGTTGTGTCATATTGGATGGCAGGCGTGAACAACAACTTTGCTATCTTCATCGCATCAACGTTATGCAGTCTATTGAGTGTCTTGGCAGGAGAGAGCATAGGCCTCTTTATGGGGGCGGCCATACTCGACATTGAGAAGGGAATGGTCGTCATGACGGTTGTGTCCTTATCGCTAATGGTTGTTGGGGGCTTCTTCGTTCGTGACATTCCTTCGTGGATAACTTGGCTAGGTTATATCAGTCCTTTCAAGTACAGTTACAACTCCAGTGTGCAGCTTGTTTTTAATACCCCAGTTCCGTGTGATGGGAGTGGAGTATTATCAGTGTGTGGAGGAGGTAATGAAGGATATGCCAGTACAGAAGAGGTGTTAGATTTCTTAGGGGTAGAATTCAGCGCTGGCGTCAACGCTGCTTTGCTGTTGCTCATGTTCGTTGTTGTGCGTATCATGGCGTTTTTTGCTTTGAAGAGTCAGAAGGCTGAAGAACGAATGTAAAGCATGTTCATAGTTCAAACCAACAATAGACAGATCGAAATACGCATCGGCAATGTAGCATAGCGCACTCTAAACGTAAAGATATATTAATATTACGAAACACCCATTTCTACTCTAAGCTTTCCACAGCGCAGTATTAATAATCATATTGAGGTAGTATCAATGTTCATAGTTCAAACAAACAATAGACAGATCATTATGCAACCACTCATTTCTTTCTAGCCTTCCAATGATGTTATCATTTATCCCACAGAGTGATATCATCGATTAAGTAGACTGGCTGGATGGCCAGCCAGCGGATCTGAAGTCAGTTTGGGCTGAAGTATTGCATGCCACAGAGTATTATTGTTATTGTTACGCGGCAGCTGCAGGCTTCTTGTCATCTATCTGATACCTCTATCGAACACCCTATCATAAAATCATCGTCCTAAGATTCTCATAACATGGGTGTTTTATCCTCAATCAATAACTTCCCATTTAGTTATCAAAGACTCCCCATTATAATAAAGGGAGACATGAAAAATGCATATCGTACCGATGTCTAATGCAAAGAGAGAATATTTATATAGTTCTAAAGTAAGAGAGAATATGAGAAGAATGCAACAAAGAAGACAATTTCAATTGCAATCGAGATCATCAAACAGCATCATCCGTTTACTATATATAATTACAATCATAATATCAACTCTGCTAGTATTTGTTGTGGCATCTACCAATAATCTATACTCAACACTCTAGGTGTACCAAAAACAGCTAGTAAATCTGAAATAAAGAAGGCATATCGGAAGTCTGCGCTCAAGTACCATCCAGATAAGGTGCCTGAATCTGAGCGCACTAAAGCAGAACATAAATTTAAAGAATGCGCCAAAGCCTACGAGTGGCTTAGTGATGATAAGAAACGAAAGTTATATGATAAATATGGTGAGAGGAGTTTAGATCCAAACTTTCAACCGGGTATGTTCGATGGAGCTACTGGTGGTAGTGCTTCTGGAGATGGTGGAGGAGGAACACAAACATTTCATTTTGGGAATGGTGGAATGTTTGGTGGCATGCCTCAACAGGGATTTTCACCTGGTGGAGGAGGTTCTAGTAGTAACTTTTCTGAAATAGATTTAAACGAGATATTGCGTCAAATGATGGGAGGAGTTCCAAATATGGGCCAGTCTGGCACTTCATCTCATCATCATCATGGAATGGGTACTTCTGGTGGACAGGGGTTTGGAAATCCATTTGGTGGGGGACCACAATACCAACAAAAGAGTCACCAACAACATCCGAGAAGATATAAAGAATATACAAAACCAGTGTACTGCAGCTTGGAAGATTTGTGTAAAGGATGTAGTAAGAAGCTAAAGGTGTCCTATCCTGCAACCGGAGAGAAGATATATACAATCAATATCAAGCCTGGTTGGAAGGAAGGGACAAAAATAAAGTTCAACTCTTCTCGATCAACTAGTCCCAATAGCGGTATAGAGCTAGAATACCCCCCTATTACATTTATAGTGAAAGAAAAGAAACACCCTTTTCTCAAGCACATAGGCAATGATTTGATATGGAAGTGCACGCTTTCACCTTCACAAGCTGAAAAGGGTGCCAAACTGAAACTCCCATTGCCAGACGGAAGCACCCTAGAAATCGAATCAAAGCAAGGGACAAAGACAGGTGACAAGATGAGAGTCTCTTCAAGAGGCCTGCCATTGAAAAAGACTAACGGCTTAAAGGGTGATGTGTTAATAGATTTCATAGTAGCAAATGATTGACTAATACGACTAATACATATATAGCAGTGCTAAATTGGTATATATATATATATATACAAAATATATATATATATATATATATATAAGAGCTATAGTTGCAGTTGCCTATCTAATTTATACCAAGTGCATTTTATACTTCAATATAAATGCACTAAAGTAATCCCCTCTTTGCCGACAACTCAAAGTCCCTATTTCATACCCCAATACCCTTCCAAATTTACTAGCGAGCCAACATAAAAAAAGTCCAATTTCTCATCACTTTAGAAAATGACAGTATCCAACATGGTGCCCAAACATTGGATAATATTTGCACTCATCAAATCACTAACACAACTTTCTAAATGTTTCTTAGGATCAATCTTACCAACATTTTCAACTAATATTTCCTCCGAAGTCTTCCCCTCCTCTTGGATGATACGTTCATTATAATCTTCCGTTAACTTTAACATCCTATCAACGACACTTTCATTCTTCAATTGATGATCCTCAAATCGGTCAACTGTCAATCCTGATGTCCAATTACGTTTATGTAAATTCATTAACATTTGTTCTTCCAATTCATTCTTACGGTAGTCAATAACAATTGAATAGTAATGTCTATTCAATCCGTGGATGAGTGCCTGGATGGATGGTTTGTTCAAATGTCCAATATTACTAGTCGTTTGACGTGGTTCCTGTCCTAACATCATTAGTTGTGGATTGATTAATCGGAAACAATCAATAACAACTTTGCCCTTGACAGACTGAATAGGGTCAACGACCAATGCCACCGCACGACTGTTTAATGCCTCAAAACTTGATTGTGTATTACAATCAGTGGATGATAACCAACATCCAAATCCAGGATGGGAATGATACCACCCAACGACCATCTCACCCCGACCAGTCTGTTGTAACATATCTAACATTTTAGTTTGAAAGACAGGATCGACGGCCTCAACACTAACTGAGGTACCAGATTGTGGCATGGCGAATACGTCAACACAGTTGATAGTGTAGTCGTCTACGAATTGACCAAGCATTAATCCCATAACTTCCATTGGCACGCCTGCTCGACCATGTTTGAGCATTTTGAGGAGTGCCAGTGATGATACATGTACCTTCTCGGAACAATCCGGTGTTGGTCCGTCGGATTGTTGACCGCCCACACCACCGCCTGGCATACCTCTCATTAGTTGTTGTATCCTCTCCATATTTAATTGTTTTTATATAACTTCTTCTATATCAAATATCAATGAATTGCAACAACTCAAAATGGATGTGTGCCGAATGCCGAAGTGCCGAAGTCCCTAGTTGAGCGGCGTTATACCTAATATTCAACAATTGTAGTACCTATTTGTAGTCACAAACTTTAATAACAGGCTCTTGTTCCTCTAGTGATAATTGGTGCTATACACTAAACTAACTCAAACCAGCTTACATGCACACTTTTAATACATAGTAGAAGAGATTGTATGTGTGCAATCTCATCCAATAGCGCTGTACTAGCCGTAAATCCAAAAGTTTCCTATTTTTTCCAGTTTCCTATTTTTTCCACGTGGTAGCTTGTTACACAAACTTGTTATAGTTGTATGTACCTCCTTATCATCAACAAATCAATTGCAATCTAATATCAAACTCAACTCTCTTTGAAGGCTGTAGGTAATTGTATTTGTGCCACAGTATCTAATATCTAAAGGACAATATATATTCAAGATATGGCATATAAAACATCTGTAGTTGATGTACTCGATCGAGTAATCGGCCTTCCAACCAGCGGCGGTGGTGGTGCCGCATTCATACCGTCTGATAAATTTCAAGGAGCTAAAGTTGATTATGTATTTCGAACCTCGAAAGAGTATGGCACGGGCTATCATCTTGATACTGCTACCAACAACAATGGTACTGCTTCAAACACTGATAATGAAAATCACAGAGATAAGAAACGAGCAAGATTCGACCCAACAAATAATACAACACATACAATACCCTCCCGACAATCTTCTAAAAAGAAACAACAAACTGGTGATGAATTACTAGCCGAGGCTGAACAAGCACAATCACAATCATCACATACATCAAAACTATTAGAATTAACAACCCGGGGTATAAATAATGCATCATCTACATTACAAAAGACATATCAACGTAATCAATTACTTCGTGTACAATATATTGATGACCCTACGAAATTTATGATGAATGAATTATCATTAAATGATGAAATAGTAAGTTTTAAAAATGTTGCAGTGAATATATCATTATATACAACTTTAGTTAGTAGTGGTGTTATTGATACCTTATTGTCATTAATGAATCATGAGAATAGTGATATATGTATTAGTATTTTAAATGTATTGGTGGAGTTGTTTGACATTGATTTAGTATTGAAAGAGAACGATGATGGTGACAACGGAGGAGAAGAGTCATTAAGTTTAGCTGAACGGAGTAAGAATATGAGTATGTTGGTGAAATCATTTGTCAATGGTGGTGGATTGGACTTATTATCATCCAACTTGGGACGATTTGATGAAAGTATTGAAGAGGATGCAAAAGGTGTTGAGGATGGCTTGTCGTTAGTTGAATCATTACTTGACTTAGAACGGAATGGTATATTGCAACAGCAACGACAGTCAGATGGAGATATGGAAGAGGAATATGTATCAATTGTTAAATGTATATGTACACAAACTACATTCATTTCATGGTTATTTCAACGTATTGATAAGAGTGATGATGACACTTCATCTGACAATGAGACGACAACAACAGCTACAACAACAATATCTCCAGCTGTATTGAAACTACATGCATCAGAGGTCTTATCAACGATACTACAACATGAGGATTATACAATGAATAAATGTGGATGTAAATTGAGTGCTTTGCCAAGGTACACATCGGCATTTGATGATGACGATGACGAAGACAAGAAACCGGCATCAAAAGACAACAACAAAGAGGAAGAAAAGAAAGAGGAAGACAACAATAAAACAATCGACGGAATAGAAATATTACTACTAGCCATTGCAGCATATCGTAAATCGGATCCACAAATTGAGGTAGAATGTGAATTACTTGAAAATGTCTTTGATATATTAGCTGCATCATTACTACGGGATGATAATGTGATTGATTTTGTGAATGCCGAGGGTATTGAGTTAATGTTACGATGTATACGTCAGAAGGTACATTCCGGTGGTGGAGCACTTAAGGTACTCAACTTTGCCTTGTCTGGATCTTCTACGAGTAGCGATGCGTATAGGACTGCTTGTGAAACTTTTGTCCATGCTGGAGGACTCAAGTTATTGTTTCCATTATATATGGGTCGTAAGTCTACCATACCCTGCCCGGCTGCATGTAGTGAAGGTGGTAGCTCCCTAGCAAAGAAGGGTAGTGCCAACAATGCAAGTAAACGAGCAAAGCGAGCAGCTCATGCACGAAAGAAGTGGTTGAATGAAGTAGAACAGAATACAATCAATATCATGTATGCATTAACACGGCATATTGATACAAATTCCAAGTATGATGCACATTCTCGGATACTTGTCAAGTTTGTTGAAGAAGATTGTGAAAAGTGTGATAGGACTATTGAATTGTGTCTAAAGTATGACGAGAAGGCACGTATTGCCGAGTATCAATACTTTCGTAGCGATGAAGCTGAGGATGCGGAATCATTGGGTATTGACGTTGACCTTGCTGCACTGGCCGCCAAGTTACGAGGTGGTGGAGACATCTTCCATCGCTCTTGTGCTATACTATCATTTGCATGCGTCGGATCTAAGAGATGTCGGGGACATGTATTGGATCAGTTGAAATTACAAGGATCTGGAATGAGTGTAATCAAAGCTGGATTGACAGAATTCTCCTCTTTGCTTAGTGATGGTGATCAGAAACTACAGATTGAGCAGTATACTAATGAGATTTAAGATTCCCTTTATTAGATGACTGACTACTAACTAATTATCTACTAAGACCTTAGTTAGTGTTTTAGGATTAGGAGTATATTCATATACCTTATGCTTTTTCATGTGAGTACCAATCTTGCCGCGCGACTCATATAGACGATGGTATCCTATTTTTTAGCTATTGTTAATTTTAGAACAAAGAGACAACAATATCCATCCCACTGAACTTCTTAGTATACCAACAATAAACAACCTGGTAGCACTATTACTAGCATCAATCCTCTGTTAATATTTATATTAAACGGCGGAGGTGCTTTCGATTATATTAAAGAATACTTATTATACCATTCCACAAATAAATTCGTCAATCCCGTTGGCATAATCGTACAACCTATCAACAACAAAAGTCAGTACAAACAACAAATATGATGTCAATAATAAACAATCGTAATCCCAGCCGTGGAATATCATCATCATCATCATCATCTAAAAGAAGAAGAGTAGTACATCATAATGATGGTTTAATAAGCTGTAGTGAAACCCTAACCCATCGCATACTTCTCTGCTTACTCTTGCCATTATTACTATTGGTTGGGAGTACTTCATCACCATCTATTACTACAACCACCAATAATAATATCATATCAATTGATAATTTAGAAGGAGAAGTAGGTACTGTCGGTGGTAGATATAATTATCCTACTCCAACAACGTCATTGGATAATAATGATAATTTATTTATGATGGGGAAATTGGATTCTATATCCATCAATAATAATATCTTCTCAGAACAATTACAACATTGTCCAATTGATCAAGAGTATTTTATAAATGAAATATCTAAATCCAGTAAGAATGAGCATTCGGTATCATTTCAAGATGGGGAATCGGTTGAGGAAGGTGATTTTGATATGGTTGATGTTGAGGAGATGGGAGAAGAGCACACTCCTCAAGCAAAGGATGAAACTGTACAAAAGAATGATACATCCTCATCCACATTATTTTCACAATATTCCAAAGCAATTTGTGTTAATTGTCATGCATTGATACAGATCCAAGTCATGGTACACGGGGAGACTTCTAAATCAACATCTGCTATCCCCCCTTCTAATAATTTGTTAGGGGATAACAATCAATGGTTTGTTTCATTACAAGAAGTTGGGGGAAATGATGTTAATGTTGAGTCCATTTATATGGAGCATGCATTGAATTTGAGTTGTGATCAAGCTGCATCATCGCCAAGGGAAGAAGGAGTATATCCATTCACTTGTACATCAGTTGTCAAGTTGTTGGTACCTTATTCATCATTATCGAAAGGAATGGATATGGGTGTTGCACAATATTACAATGCTTATCAAGAGGTGGTTGTTCTAGCATCACTATTGAGGGAGACGAATACAACAGCAATTGGATCATCTGACAGCAGTACCAAACGTGTCGTTGATCAGTGGTTAGTGAATGTGGCTGTACCCACTGGCCGCGGTAGTAGTCTAGAACGGGGTAGGATCAAGTTTCGCAATCCTGTTTACTCTGTAAAACTCAAGGATAGGATTTATTGTATGAATATAGAGGAGGCTTCACTACAGATTGATGCGGGTGTGGATTGGAATATGTGGGTGATATGCATGCTTGTTCCTCTACTTCTTGCCTTCGGTATTCTCTCGATTGCCTCTAAGTTCATTTATAATGTTGAAGAAGAGGTTGAAGCCGAAGAGTTCATGGAAGAAGAGGCGGAAAGTAATAATGGTGGCAATCCTCAAGTTCCAGGAGAAGTAGTAGCAGTGCCAGAGATAGCTGAGAATCAAGTAGTGCAACTTGGTGCTCAGCATATTAATTATTCGCCACGAGTACTATTGGATGAGTTTGATAATGTTGAAGATCAGGATGATGAAGAAGATGATACACACGAACTTGACGATGGTGTGAATGATTCCATTGTGCCTTCTGATCACGAAACAGATACAAATGAATTGTTGAATGATGGCATTGATCAAAATGAAATTCGGAGGAGTTCACAAGATGTGTTTTCAAATACTTCTGATGATGAAAACAACTCTCAGGTTAGTGAGACTATCAACCGCAATAGTACAGCAATTCAATTGGATTTTAGCGCTGCTCATCCAAGGGAGAATAGTACTGGAAACAACACCGATGAGCCAATCAACAATAACAGTGGGGATGCCGAGGAGGGTCAACTGCCAATCGATAATAATGAGAACAACAATGCTGCAGGTGCTGCAGAAATGAATTTAGAGATTTACTCACCACAATACAAGCCCGAAGAAGAAGATAATGCACCTTTACCACACAGCAACACAATGTCAATGGGAGACAAGTCGGAGCAGAAGGCAGCTGATGATGAGAATGCCTTGGAGGCGTTGTCGAATCAAGATCAGCATGATGATACAAATGAAGAACCCGTGCTTGACAATCACCAAGACATTACAATATCACATAACAGCAATTTGTTGGAGGTCGATTCGGCTCAAGAGCAGTCAAATACTTCAAATGTTGGAACAGTTGAGCTTCAACACAAAGCTGAAGCAAAAGAAAGTGATGCCGAGAACAGTGATGCCGGAAACAACAGTAACAAATCCTCACCTTTAGTAGAAGAGGAAGAACTTCTTGATGTGCAATGTTTTCATTTCTCAATTGACGAAGAAGAAGCAAATGAAGGATCTGAAACTAGCAGCAACAAAGGAGAAGCAGAAAGCTATCAATCTCCCGTGGACAACTCTGTCCTCGACCAGTTACTTGCTTCTAGTGATGAATCCGAGCATGAATACAAGGAAAGTAGTGGATCAAAGGCAACTTCAGGCGTCGAGACTAGTGATATTGAACACTCTTCTGATTCAAAGTCTGAACAAGTCTTGAGCGAGACAGCGTCAAACTGTTCGAAGAAGAAGAAGACTCAAGAAGAAAGTTCTGAGTCTTCTCCAAAAGATGCCAATCCTAGTGTCAGTTCTAGCGCAGTGACATCTAAAATCCAGAATGGCAACTGCAACAACAAACGAGCCCCATCCGAGGGACTTTCAAGCCAGTACTCATTTCCAATCAATCGACGAAGACACAATGGAAAGAGTCAGCAACCCTCTGGTGGCGACCTTGCTCGAGTGTCAACAAGTCCTGTTCAAGATAGATCTTCGTTTCAAACAAACAAGGAGAATTTGCCATCTCCGGTACATTCTTTGAGCAGTGCTGTGCAAGCTATTCGCAAAATGGACGACGAGATAGATGAGAACATCGCTAAAGCGGCAACAGAGCGATATGGAATGAATGCCGATGAAGAATCAACGTCAGAAGAGGAGCAAGAGGAGAAGGAGGAAGGTGTTGTCATGAATCCATTCATTGACTATTCTGCACGAGAAGTAGGAGAAGATTCGTATGAGGAGGAGGATGACAATGTTGATTTCAGTGGAGGCGGTGACGATTCTTCTTCTTCTCCAACTGCACGTCTGCCTCTTACCCCACGGACAGCAGCTCACAACTACATGCATCAAAATAGTTGCCCATCTCCATCGTCGACTGTTGCCGCAACTGTACACGATGAACGTGTTGTCAGGCCAAAGTTACAAGTGAAGGAGAAACCAATTGCTGTGAAAAGAGGCAGTAAGAAGCAAGCAATGGCACCGTCGGCGATATTCCCAAACCTTTCTTCTTTATTTGAGACTAATGGTCCTCAACCTGACCAAGTTATTTCATCATCGAACGTTGATCTTCAACACATGATATCCAATCAACATGATGTCGAAGAAGAGGAACAGCCAAGAAGGAAGTCACGGAAAGAGAAGAAACGAGAAAGAAAGATTGAAAAACGATTGTTGGCCACAACAAAGGAACCGGCTGTTCATCAACCTTCATCCGGGCTTGAACCTCTATCTCAGTTTTTGGTAGAGCCAACGTGGGAAGCGGGTGCTTCGAGCTCAAAAGTATCAGCAGAGTCAAATGAGAAATTTCGAAGTGAAGGCCCTTCATCGGAAATGTCCTATTGATATGCATCAATATATATGTAAAGAGATGCCAGTTGTTATTGAATAAGCTAGTATTTCAGATTTGTATAGTACCTTTCTTTACATATTTTCCCTAACATACTAGAAAACCAGGCATACTATACACTCTCTGTTATTCAATCTAGCCCAAGATACTTTTCAACACAAAACATTGACTAAGCTGCCACATAATAGGCCTCAATTTCATCTTCATCCATAGTTTCCTCAACGATATCATCGTCTTTCTTTTTGAACTTCACCATTTGATCTCTCATGAATAATACAGTGAACCTAGAAACAACAACGACAATCAAACACACGCCACAAAAGCCCGAGAGATTCTTCATCAAGCTAATACTGCTCTCGTCATGTCGCGCAAGTATGACTTGTGATGGTGCATATAACTCCCAACATATGCCAATGCACCCAAATGCTACAGTTAGTGGATACACGTATGACGGAGCACCTGGTTCTTCT
>Ga0214479_100739_pt1 | contig 17169 bp, 9 predicted proteins | sample M1_20Mar14CPVII9_5_FD_165054 | JGI IMG/M metagenome (GOLD analysis project Ga0214479, IMG submission 165054) | Marine eukaryotic communities from Monterey Bay, California, United States - M1_20Mar14CPVII9sort6BwellE14 | ecosystem: Environmental > Aquatic > Marine > Unclassified | place: USA...
TGGTAATAATAATACCGTAGCCCCACTTAATACGAAACCAAACCATACAACCAATTTGGGTATATATGCATCATTCTTATCATCACTATCCGATTCATCTCCGCCGCCGCCGCCACCACCACCGCCTCCTCCTCCATCACCACCGCCTCCACCTCCGTCATCACCTCCTTGTTCGTTATTGTTATTATTATTCCCCCCAACCATGAACGATTCAATGTTTTGATTATTATTGCCACTCCTTTTCATTTGCTGATCATTTTGAAATCTGTTGCTTCTACGATCCCCACCAGCATTATGCCCTGGCTTATTCTTTGAATTAACTGGACGTCCTACACCATTGTTCTTTTTCTTGTTGCTGGTGGCATTACTAATATTCGTATTCGTACCACCTGTTAGACTACCCCAGCGTTTGTTATGTTCGATACGTGCCTGCTTTTTTTGTGCATCTCGTAAGTAGGGATTATGTGCTTCTTGTTGTTGTTGTTGTTGATTGGTTGTTGTTGCTGCCTCGTTGTTATCTTCACGTGCCGATACGAATGCCTGTGTGGCTTCTGCTACTAATTCATCTGGTATATGTACGAGTGTACTCAAGTTAGCAATATACGTATTGAAATCATCTTCACTCATTGCATTATTACTAACAGGCATATGCAACAGTTGTCTTCTTGCCTCTACCTCTTTATCTGATAGTTTATTTGTGGCTGCATTCATTGTTATTAATTAGCGTATGCTATAATGATACTAAATATTGCAACACCAAATCTTAAATCTTAGTTGTTCTACCGATTATACCAATCTAATACCAAATATCGATACGACCACAACAAAAAATAATACACTAACTATCGAATATCGAATATCAAATATCGAATACCAACTATCTAATATTGAATACCAACAACAATTAACTTATGGTATATCGATCTAATTATATTGTCTTGTTTGCTCTTGCTTTTAATGCCGTTGCTTTTTGATGTGTTGATGCTAATTGATACGTCCACAAACGTTACTTTGATACGATCAACTGACGTATATCAACCAACTAACTGCACCAAATAATACGAATTTATTAGCGTATCGTATACCTTGCAATCGATAACAACTATCTTTTGTTCAATAACACCAACTAAATTTTAACCTCTAATATTATGATTGTATGATAACGTTATGATGTAGGCAGCACTAAAGCAACAATAGTAATTATTATTGTTGTTATTAAGGGCGGTTTAGAGTAGCGTTTGCAGTTATTAAGAGCAGCGTTTAGGGCGGTCTAGAGCGTTGCTATTGCCGTGGATAATTGCCTTATTATTACTAGAGAATAATTGCCATCACTTACTTTGAGCTTTTAGCGATTCATTTTTGCATTTGCGCGTGAGGCGGACTATTTTGTTAGTAGAGATTACTAGAGATTACCTTGAGGCGGACTATTTGCAAGAAACAAGTCCGCCTCAGCTCGCTAAATTCTACTAAGAAGCTACTAACAAAATTAAGTGAGGCGGACTTGTTTCTTGCACACAAATATAAGACATCTGCCAAAAAGGTTGATATCGTAGTTGTTGTTTGTTGTTAACACCCTCATATTATAGAGTGTGTATAAATAAGTATGGCAGACGTATTTCTCATCGTTGTCATAGTAATAGCATTCGTATTACTGACAATAGTTGGTTTATACCTTGTGGTGAAGTATCAACATCCTGATGATAAGAATGATGCATATATACCCAAATTGGTTGTATGGTTTGGTTTCGTATTAAGTGGGGCTACGGTATTATTATTACCATTGGATGTTGCTAATAATGAGGGATATGCTGGTAAGTTATTGAATTGGGTGTATCCTTCTTTGTTAGATCAGTTTGTTATTATGAGTATTTTTATGTACACACATCTCAACTCATCATTCATTATCATATCTGATATAATACATAACAATACCTGATTTATATAATATAACACTTACAATATTTTAATTAAAATATCAACAAACAAACAGGATGTGATGGTTTTGACACTGCATTTTGTGGAGGATTGAATATGGAATTATTTTGGGATATTATCTATTGGCTTATACCAATATGGATGTTCTTCCTCATCCCATTTAGTACATTTTATTACGAAGCAGATGATGGTATGTTAATGGCAGGGACATCAGTGGGTGCTAAGCCAAATTCACGAATTTGTGAGGCAATTAAATATGAAATGTTCGTGGTGGTTATATTCGGATTAATATTTGCCTTGACATATCTATTTTTGAATGAAACATCCATCCCTGTTCGAGAGGTTGTCGGCCCTGCCTTCTCTGTTGGACCGACTTATACGATTGTTCAGAATACAGCTGTTAATGCTACATTTAGTGCAAGCCAATTAGCTCCAATGGGTGATCAAGATGTTGCGGTGTTAACTTCAAATGTTGCAAATCCTGACTTGGGCACAGTCGAATTATCCGTCAACCCTTCAGTCTTTTACGCTGGCCTAATGGCATGGATGGGATGGTTCTTCTTTGCGCTATTTGGGGCTATTGGTATGGCAGCGATGCCACTTGATCTTATATTATACTTTATCCATCGACCACGTCATATGGATGCAGTGGAGTTTGGTGAGGCTCAGGTCATGCTTCGTGATCGAGTAAATGAATTAGTTAATGTTGGTGAACTTCTCAAATTGGAAAGGGAAGAGAAGGCTCAACAAAATGGGGCAAAGAGTGGTGGTTTCTTTAACAAAGAAGCAAGAAAGGCAGCTAGTGAAGAGAAGAAGACATTACTCCAATTCAAACAGGCAGTATACTTGTTAGAAGAGGACGCCGAAGACTTTGCCAATTGCACAGAAAACTACAAGAATTACAACCCTTTGATTCCAATCGGGTGTTTGCTTGGAGGTATTTGTGCCTTCATAATCTCACTCTTTTGGGTACTGCATATCATCCTTTACATGCTACCAAATACACCCGTCACACCCTTCCTTAACACTTACTTTGAATGGTTTGATAGTTGGTTCCCACTGTTTGGTGTCCTTAGTGTTGCAATATTCTCATTCTACCTCCTCATGTGTGCAGTGAAGGGTTGCTTTAAGTTTGGACTGCGCTTTCTCTTCTTCCAAGTCCATCCGATGAAGTTGAATAAAACATACATGTCCTCCTTCCTTTTCAATATAGGCCTTGTATTACTCTGTGCACTACCAGTGGTACAATTCAGTGTTAGTGCTTTCCAAGATTATGCCAGGAATACAACCATTAACCAAGTGGTAAATGTCCAACTGCAGTACCTCAAATTCTTTGGATGGTTTTGGCAGAAGAAAGTATTCGAGTATGCTCTGTTGGTGATCTTATTAATGACATGTATTTACTTGGGTTGCCGACCCAGAGACTCTAGTGGTTCCAACAGTATAGCGTTACGGGATCGTTTAAGATCGAGAGTAGGTTGATGATTTGTTTTGGAATGTTACTTTATCAGCTTGTAAACTAGAACTAGTCTATTTTTTTGTATTCGCTAATATTATGTCTTTTACATTGAGTGCTTATCTAGGTATGAATCCTTGCCACGCAACAAGAAAAGAAAAGTGCTCGTGCATCCTCGTCTAATTAAATGCAACACAATCAACATATATGTCAAAAAGAGATTTTTTTATAGTTACGTTACTTAGTCTAATCAATCCTACACCCTAACCGATCAAAGAGAAGCTAGGACCAACTATACCACGCAATAATATACATTTACCAACCACTAGGACCATAGGGTACTAAGAGAAAGAAGAGAGACAAGTAGAGTGTGTGTAAGTGTGAAATTGAGCCAGCCAACATTGAATGAATAACAACAACAATTTGACTCACATGCATTTCCTGAAACATAATCCCTAACATTTCCATCTTCAGTTGCAACCAACGTCCTAATGATACCACCACTACTACCATCCCTTGCCATAGCATGACTAACAGCCTTCTTTACCAATGCTAATGCCTCATCCTTGGTCATATTCTCCTTATATTCAGCATCAACTAAGCCATAAATAAATGTTGAACCACTACCACCTAATGCAAATGGCATTGGAATACAGGCACCACCCAATGGAATATTATATACAGTTCCCCCATTCACTGGATCCCAACCACCAATAATAACACCTGCCATTAAATTATCTTTATTCTCATAACATAATCGACGCATTAGGTGGGCAGCTACTTTAACTTCCGGTGGACGTCCAGTTTCAACGGCAAGTTGGGCAAGGTAATGACGGACATAGTCTGTTAATGCCTGTGTATCCGCGGCTGATCCTGACCGGCAGCACCAAATATGATCATGTAATTGTGCAATTTTATCAGATGCACGGTTGGCAACGTATGATCCAGTTGATACACGAGAGTCTATAAAGATTGTTGTTGATATTATTTAAAATAGAGTATATATTTTGAGATATAACATATTAAACATATAATAATAAAATATAGCACTCCCTGTATAATATCATGCATCCGAAATAACTATATTATAACTCACCAGCACAAAGGACAACGCCACCATCAAACTGCACAGCCATAATAGTTGTACCAGTTGATATTTCACCTGGCTTTAAATGACGAGTCTCTGCAGACTTCCCATTATACGCATCTTTTTCTACGATAGATTGATGAGCCATCATCGGTGGAGCTAGCTGATTATATGCCATAACTAATAGTTATTTGATATCAAACTAGATAGTAAATAAAGATAAAGATTGATACTGAAGGTTGCTGAAAACGAGTACCTAGAAATATTTTCAAAGGATACCGGTTAGGGGTATCCTTTACTTAGCTCTTTCACACCTGATTGCACTGGAGTACAGTAATAAAGGGAGCAGATTTCAAACATTACTTATCCTTAGATTTAATGAAAGCGCTTTCGCCTTCCTTTATCAATAGCCTTGGTGGCTCTTGGCTATCTTCACTATCAACGGGTCTAATGACTCCTTCATTGTCATGAAGAGGAGTAGGGGTCGTATTTGGCTTTGAAGTGTCAAAGAATAGGATTCCAGAATGATCTCTTTGGGTACCCACTTTATCTCTCCAGAATGATGATGAATCAGAGGCATGAGCAACTTGATGTTTGCTACTTTGATTTTTTAAGTACTGTGCACATTCCTTTTGTGTACGAAAACTCTTGATTGATCGTCTTTGACGAGGAGGTGAAGATGCAACTCTAGGCCTTCGTGTTGGAGGAGATATGGACCTCGTTGGTGAGTCGGGAGGTTTTATTGCTCCACTGTTGCCTTGTTTCATCTGTTGTTGCTGCTTTGTTGAATGGATGGCTGTGATGAAGGCTGATTCGAGAGATCTTGAGTTTGGTGGGGCAGACATGCTTGTCAACTCAACTCCGGGATCATTCGAACTGCTTGAGCTTGATGAACTATCATCGTCCGAATCCGATTCCTCCATTTCCCGTGCCATTCTCTCTTGAATTTGTTTTGAAAACATGTCCCAATCTGACATGAATAGAAAGGTGGATAGTAACATGGCTGTGATGGTATACCCAACAACGACAGCGAAAGTTAATCCCTGTAAGTTGATCCTCATAGAAACTGTTGTTACTGCACCGATGGGGAGAGTGATAAGCAATGAGCATGCAGTAGCAATCGATGTCGCTAAGCGGTACCGTCCTTGAGCACCGATAAGAGCCCAGCAAACCATTCCGATGTTCATTGTAATGTTACCGAGAGCCACAAGGGGGAACAGTTCAGTTAGCATATCTTGGATAGTTTCGTCGCTCGTCAACCAGGTGGGCAATACATTTGACATTGCCAAGAAGGCCGATGTTACTATTAATGCCAGTGTAGATGCAAGGAACATGGATTTGTATGAAGACAGACGAGCAAGAGCTGGTCTTCCTTTTCCCAACTGATACGAGACACGCACCTCCCCGGCATCTCCAATGGCCTCTGTTGTTGACTCGAAGACATCCCATACAAAGCCTAAGACAGCCCACGTTGCAGCTTCAGCAGGCCCTAATACAGCTGCAAACACAGTCAGAACCTCCCATTCGGCATATGCTAGTAAGCTTCCGATTGCAAGAGGAAAGGCCACGCCAAACAATTCTTTCACCACTGGCAGGTTGCTACATGAGAATTTGCCAAACAAACCCACTTCAAATCTTTCTAACCAACCCATCTTGTTTGGAATTACAAGATTGAGGAAGAAGAATAGAGCTTGTATAACTAACATGACAAGTCCGAGAATAACCAAATTTGCATCCGTCTTGACAGCAACTAGTGCCACACAGCCTACCTCAACTGCATAGGTTAGGCAGTACATGATATTTGCATACCTTTCATGTTCAACAACTTCAAGTAAGTCCAATATTCCCTCATTCAATCCCATTACCATATTCACTGCAACTGTTACCCATACATAATCTTGTGCAATGATAATAACTGCATCATCAAAGCCCATCAAGCGGAGTATCGGTCCGATTAAGAATCTCCAAGTGAAAAACATGGGTATCTCACATAATCCATACCCAATGAGGGCACACTGTGCATACGACCCACACAGTTCATAGTTACCAGCACCATATGCCATGCTACCCAATGAACTAATAGCCTCAAGCCAACCACCCATGAAGCTAGAACTAATGCCAACAATCACATCAGTCATGGCAAAGGCGACCATATTATCAGTTCCCAAGTTTTGCGATATAATTGCCAGTATTATCAACGATGCAACAGTTTCAGCAATCGCCGAGCATGTGAATGGTACAGCAAGATGTAACAATCGCTTTGTTTCATTATCATACTTTATTATTTTCCATAGTAGGTTTGCTCTTTGTTTTAGGTGTGATGTTGAGCAGCATTTGTACGTAGTAGGCTCAGCAATTAGTGGCGGTGGTGGTGATGATATTGGCTTTTTATTGCCGTGAACAACATTACTTTGATGAAGAGTATCCTCTCCCAGATCACGAAGTATATCATCGCCAGAACGTCCAAAAGAAGATGACGACATGAATGAGTCCATGATAACTTCTGTCTCACCTTCTTTCCGATCATCTACATGATGTGATGAATGTGATGATGAGTAGGAATAACTACGATGAAATGAACTCCAATTCTCTTCTTCTTCGTCTTTATCTTTATTTTCAACTTGATATTGTTTTGATGCCTCATCGAATGATTTACATTCTTGTTCATATATCTTTTGTATTGATATATTACTATCATCATTAATATTCTTCTTCTTTTGCTCATCACTATCAGTTAATACTATTTCCATATTCCCCTCTTCTAAATTATTATCATCAATCATTGAATTTTGTGTTTGAAATGATAGAGTTGGAGCCGTTGAAAGGTCCTGCGGCTGTTGTTGCTTATCAGGATGTTGCTGTTGCTGTTGTTGTGCATATCCTAAATTGCGTATCATAGATTCACGCCCTTCCCTCGCTATACCCCGTGATATAGCCTCACGTCTTGCATCTACATTATCAGCAGTATGTGCACCACGTTTTCTAGTATTGAGGATGAATTTCACTGTTGAGGATAATACCTTTTGACATTTTTGTATAAATGAGAAGTCCTCCTCCTCCTCTGTGAAATTCGTCTGCTGTTGTGTTGTAGGTGGCGGTATATATTGTGGCCGCTGTTGACCATCTATATAAACATGATTGATATGTGATGCTTCAATTGAAGTTGGTATGATATGATTGATACCATTTACATTACAAGTTGTGGTATCAGTAGTATCTCTATGACGATTTTTATTGCATCTTGATAGACAAAGACCAAATTTAACATATAATGGTAACCCTACTAATGAAACCAAGCATATAAAGGCAGCTATTATTAATAACGTATTGCCTGGATCTGTAGTTGTTGCAATGTAATTATCAAACTCTTCACTGTCTCCTCCACTAACAATGGATAAAAGACGATGATTATTAATATCCATCATTTATTTATTTGTTGTGGTATCTTCGTATCGTCGTATATATACTCTTATCAAATCTAGGCGATAGCTGTAACGATCGTATATCCAAGCATGTGTAAGATGCTACAATCGTATATTGTTTGTTGCTGCAATTTGGCTTTTGGCGTGTTCTTATTGTTGTTTGCATGCGTTTCAGTCTGTTTCAGTCTTCAATACCTAGGTAAGTGCGTTGAAAATGGGACATGACAAAGAAATAATTACTTCTCTAAGAGAAGAAAAAAGTACCACTCCCCCCCACTAACTGAAAGGTACCTATGATGTAAGTAACACTTTTCATGTGTGCCAGAGTGTGCCAGGCAGGGTCGAAGGTGGGGAGATGAGGACTTTAAGTATAGCATAAACTAGCGTCGCTGCTCACTAGAGCCTGCTTGTGCAGTAAGTGTATAGTTTCTTGTTCTATATCTTCTTTGTATAGAGAGTTGAACGATTGTTACATAACAAACTTACATAACAAATGAGAACTAACACTGATTCAACTGATTCAACAAATGCAACATGCGGTACTACTGTGTTAAGGAGGAGGAGAAAAGCTCTAGTAATATGAAGGTAAAGGTATCTAGCAGGGAAGAGAAGTGCAAATCTTATGATACTATATTCATATAGCATCCATCCAATGATGCTTATATGGCTTTCTTATGAATCTCATATAGGTTACAGCTTATCACACTGGCGGTTAGTACATACATAGAGTTGAAGTGTAGCAGTTAGTAGGGTTATTAGGGGGTTAAAAATCTTCTTCAACAAGTTCCGCATTGTAAATCTTCCCGCCATTCCCATTTCTCATGTCGAGCAATAATAAAAGCAATTTGGGCGGCAAAATCACACAAATTCAAAATCATTGCGAGAAGCAATAAGTAGGTGTTCTCATCTCAAAATTTAGAAACGTCATTTTTTCTATAAAATACCACCATAGACCACAGCAACAAAATAAATAAAATTACAACAATAGATTTAAACGTCTCCGAATTTACTACAGCTATCCTCTCTATAATTGCAATACAATATACTACATAACATAATGTGTCGTCGATGGAGCCTCAGACGATGGAGTAGCAAAGCATCTGCAAGTAAACGTGCTTTGCTATTAGATAGCGTCTCCGTCGATATGTCGAATGATGTACTAAGCCCAATGGCTGCATCCCCTACTGCCACCACTCCTATCGAGAAGAAGAACAAGTCTCCGTATGATTTTGATGAGTATGCTGCCGCCGGTGGCAGTGGATTCTCGATACATTTGACAGTCAAGTTTATAGTTGCAACAATCTTTCTAACTGCTTCTATTGCATTCACTGTGGGGTGTATTGCTCGAAACATACTACTATCACCACCTCCTAGTACTATGTTATCAAGGAATCATCAAGATGATATCGCAGTTGCTTTATATCCAGTTGATGATGATACTATTATGAAGCAGTTGCCCACGCCTACCATACTCGATGATAAGGAAGTACCACCAACATTATATACGAGTAAGAACTTCGATGAACGGGGGCATACCGTTCATCTTGAACGAACTGCTACCAGTGAAGATGATGAGATTTGCAACAGTGAAAAGGAAGAGGAAGAAAATCAACTCTCCAACACTTCCGGATATGATGATGCTGTTGTTGAAGAAGATGTTGAATACAGTCATGACGGGTTATTATATGTCCCAGCCGGTAAGAGTTTATATCTTATGTACTACATCTTATGTTGTATCTTGTATGCACATCTTATGTTTCTAACACATACTCTTCTATACGACATGTTAACTTACTCATACAGGACAACATCTATTGATTGATATCAAGGATGTTGATGCGTCTTTCCTAAACTCTGAGGTAGACTTGGCAAATGCAATGGTTGAACTAATCAATGAGACTAAGCTCACGATGCTTTCGTATCATTGTCATAGTCTCGTTCCCATTGGTGTTAGCTGTGTTGGAGTGCTGCTGGAGAGTCATGTAAGTAATAAGATATGTGCAAACATGTGTTCCTTTGATGATTTGTATCTCATGTTTATGTTTTATGATCCATACCTATCAACTTAGATTGCCTTCCATACTTGGCCTCTAGCAGGTGCCATCACAATGGACTTATTCACTTGTGGCAGCAGTCCATTAGTTCCCATTCTACCACTTATCCAATCATTGTTTGGTATCCCCAGCTCATCATCTCTTGATGCTATTGAGCCAACTATGATTTGGTCACACAAGAAACGTGGCTTTGGCGAAGACTTTGCTACTCCCGATCGTAAGCCGGCCTATAATGACTTGGATGTATTCTTAGGAATTCATTCCATGGATGTCAAGGAGAAAGTTGCATCTGAATCAACTGCCTTTCAGAACTTTGATGTATACGACGTAATGGGTGATATCTTCAAGGATCGCGATCCAAGGTCATACCACAAGTCTCTTTCGAATGATGACTCATATGAAGCAAAACATCCCGAGTTCTTTGCTCCTGATCGAGTGTTGTTCTTAGATGGAGTGATACAGAGTACTTTGCGTGGTGATGCGTCATATCACGAAAGTATTGTGCATCCAGCTTTGATTGCACACGATGATCCAAAGCGTGTTGCCATCATCGGCGGAGGGGAAGGAGCGACCCTCCGTGAAGTGTTGAAGCACTCAACAGTTGAAGAAGCCGTCATGATTGAGATTGATGAGGGAGTAGTTGAATTGAGCAAGGAGTATCTACCTCAATGGCAGGATTGTTCTAGTATTGCTCACCATGATCAAGCTGCAACTTGGTGTTTCGATGATACTCGGGTAACGCCAAAATTCGAGGATGCCATGGCTTATTTTATCGATGGTTATCATACTAATGATGAAGAAGAAGACAAGTTTTCTGTCATCATTATGGACGCCCTCGATCCAAATGATGAGATTCCATTTGCAGTCGAGCTGTATACTAGTAAAGTATACATCCAATCGCTATATAATGCTTTGGATGAAAAGGGGGTGTTGGTTGTGCAAGTTGGTGAGGCTCCTACTGAGCATAGCCCCGCTGATGAATCAGGTCACTTTGCCAACCGAGCAATAATGAAGAACAAGTTAGAGGAAGTAGGTTTCAAGAGGTAAGTTTCGTTCGTACTTTATTTGGAACCTACCTTATTGATATCGCTTGATGATACATACTCACTCACTTAATACTATTGTTGTTTCAGTATTCATGTCTATGAAGAGGGACACTCTAAATTCCTCATGGCATGGACTACCTTAGTTGCATTCAAGGATGTAGAAACAAAGAAGAATTGGTATAGAAGCGCTGCGAAGTAGAGCTGCAGCTGCAAAAGAGAATCCTCTCCCGACCTTCAGGAGATTCCTCTCTTCGTTACTTTGACGGTGCAACCATGCTTGGCTACCAATTACCCTCAAAAGGATTCGAAGCTGTCCACTGCCGACAAGAGACTACCCCTGAAGATTGTGGAAGGGATTTCAACAAGAATATAGGCATTATTCGTGACAGTAGCAACACGACAGTTTACAACCCAATAATGGAAAGGCACAGCAGTGGTAGCCGTTCACCAGGATTCTCTTTGAGGGTCTGAGGCACTTACTTGTAGAAAGATAGAGATCCTCGAGTGAAAGAGGAGTTGTACATAGACTTCATGTAAATAAAGGCTAGACAAAAACTCTCATCCAGATATCATATATTTTTCTAGTACCTGCTGCATTTGAGTCTTCGTTAGTTTGGTCTTTCTTTTGTATATCAATCAATATCTGTTGTATTCGTAACTTGATCGACATCTGTCTCTGTGGCTACTATTGTTGTATCATTGTTATGTTCACCGTCTATTCTATCAGTGTTGGTGGATATATTTCTTGCGGCTGAACTCATCTGAAAGATAGATGGGCGTGCATCTCTGTAGATGTAAACGTCTCGACCGAATAACGGGTGTTGTCTTAGAGTGCCATTTACAATACACCGGTATACTCTACGACACTCAGCAAAGATGAAGAATGAAAGCAGTATAGTAAGTATTCCGGTGCCCCCTACTCCGTCGTCAGCGAAGACGTATACACTCCAACAAAATAAAGCGATTGAGATTAGGAATGATACAAAGCATGTCAAGAGCGCTGCTTTGTTCAGTGCCACTCCCATCAATAACATTGTAGAGGTCAATATCCTCGATCCATCAAGTGGATACGTCGGTATGAATATATTCAACCACATGATTAAAAGATTCATGAGACATGCTTGTCTGAATAAAGTTGAGAAGAAACCTTGTGGGTCATATGATATAAAATCAGATACATTTCCATTATTGACAGCTGCATACATTGCAAACCAAAATAAACACAGTGGGATATGCATTATTGGTCCTGCTATTGATATTTTGATATCATCTCGTATACTCCCTCTAATAATCTGTTGTTCTTCCTCTTCTTCTCCAGATGATGATAATGCATCACAATTATATTCACCGAATGGCCAGAGAATTATTATTGTATTGTTGTTGTGTCTACTCTCACTACCAAACAAGTGCCTTGTCATCCGCAAATGACCTCGGGCATGAACTAATAGAGATATTATTAATACTGGGCCGTATAGTATAATTGTTAATACAATGTAGAGTGGAAATGTTGATACATATTGGAGACTAGCTAACACTACAATAATGAAGAATATGATAAAAGTCACATGGAGTTTCACTTGTGTATCATTACCACAGCATACTAATAATCTCGGGCATAGTGGTATTGAATATGAAGAGGGTATTAATGATGTTGTATCCACTGACATTATTGTTGACATGTCTGCTACATGCAATTGTTACGCGGCAGCTGCAGGCTTCTTTCATCTATCTGATACCTCCTCTATCTAACAACTCCTAATCACAACAATATCACAATAGAGAGCAACTTAGGTAGCTACCTCACTCAAAACTCAAAACTCTACCCATATGGAGTTCTGAGATTCGAGATAGAGAGATCGAAAATGATTTTGCCCAAAATATGCCGCCGACATTTTGTGTGATGAAGCAAGATAGCATAAACATTGAGGCCGCGTATCGAGGTTATAAGTTATAAGGGTGCATCGTTATTGCAATAGGTACAAATCCAAGATGAATCGGTCATCTATATCAGCTCTCTTTAGCATCTTGCTTCTAAGTTGTGGTGGCAAATTAACAACATCAGCAGTCTCGACCTCTAAACAAAATGACAGTAGTAGAAAACTTCAGAATAATAATGTAATCAACAATTGGTCAAATAAGGAACAAGGTTTGGCTAATCTGTTATTTGATAAGATTGAAGCATCAAAGACTAGTTCGCCAACAGGAAGCCCGACGACCGCTCAACCAACAGAAGTAAGTGTTGTGTCAATGTTTTGCAATTTATATATTTATGTGTATGTGATTCATCATACTCACCTCTTTTCTATATAATCAATATAATTACAGAGTCCAACACTAAGTCCCTCGTCATCGCCTTCGGATTTTCCAAGTTTATCGCCCACTGATGTTCCATCAGTCAGTCCGTCATCACAACCAACAATTTCTACACAACCATCGATATCTCCGACTGCCGTGCCTTCTGTATCACCTTCAATTGCACCGACTGTGAGCGCTTATCCAACAACATCTCCGTCGGTTAGTCCATCTAATACACCGACGAATGCTCCGTCAATTTCACAAATGCCAACTGTATCTCCAAGCTTGCATGTAAGTAGTAACTTTGAGAGATGATATGTTGCAATATATCATCTTTATATCACTAACACTATAATTTGTCCATGTTAACTACTTATACCCTACAGCCATCAGAAAGTCCGACTGCAACACCATCATTTCCACCATCAACATCAACATTTCCAACAATATCATCTTCTACACAGCCAAGTCAATATCCAACTTCTGAAGAAGAGGCATTACTCCCACCACTTACTGATAGCGTAATTATTGAACACGCCTCCAGTGATAGTAATACTACACCTATACTAATTGTTGGTGCTGCATGCTTTTTAGTATTGGCTTCTACTACTGCATATCTACATCGAAAGGGAAATGAATCGTCGTCATCTGGTAGTGGCAAACAATTTGGAAGTAGTCGGGGAGGAGAGAAATCACAACAATCTCATGATCATCAACCTGGGGGTGGATTGGTATCTCCTGTATCTATTGAAGAGCAAGATAATGGATTCACGAAAGGCTTATCGGGAACGTTTGATGGTGTAACATTTAGTAAATCGGAGGAAACTATTGATTATGATTACAATGGGAACAAGCATACTACTAATAATATTGTTCAAGAAGAAAATGATATGGTTGATGTAGACTTGGAAGCGGGACGGGGAGAAAGAGGACACACCAGTAGTGGTGTACCCAACTCTGTAGCCTTCGATGTTGATGAGCAATGTGATATTGAATTATCAAATACATATGATTGGAGTGTAATGTCATCCTCTATCTTGGCTCGTATGCCAACTATTTACATTCCAAAGTTATTCCAACGAACTGCATCTTCAACTAGTACTGAGAATGATGAAGAGAACAAAACTACAACTAATAAGAAGAAGTTACCTACATGGAATGAAATTCGAGAGGAGGGCATTGGTCAGTCGTCTTCTGGTTCTAGTGGGTATGCCCCAGCAAGTCCAGTGATTAGTCCATTCAAGGTAAGGGGGCTGTCGTCTATGCTATCTCCCTATGGAAGTAAGAAGAGAGGCATTGCTCTTGTAAATGAAGAAGATGAAGATGTATCTTCTGTCAGCTTGGGTAACAATGGTACTACTACTACATCAACGAAGAGTATTACTAGAAAGTCGGCTTGGACAAGAAAGGGGGGTATGATGGCACTCGTTGATGAAGACATGGAGTCATCTGTTCGCGGTGGCGAAGCTAATAGAAGCAGAAGAGCAGCATGGTCAAGTAAGAAGAGAAGTATGATGATGATGAAATCACCAGTAAAGGGGATTACAATTGAGATGGAGGCACCAAGTCCAGATGTATTTACCAACCTTGAAGAAGATCCAGTAGATGATGATGAACGAAAGATTCAGAAAACGAGCAGTTCAAATAGTAATGGGTCAAGTATTGAGTGGGGAATCGATGTGTCTAACATCAAGCCTGCCGATAAGGCGACATTTGATCAAAACATGAATGAGCTACAAAATATCTTGGTATCGATCAAGTCATTAGGTACTGATGAAGAGGAGTTCAGTAAGCGAGTGGACGATCGAGCATCTCCAAAGTCAGAAGTACCACTAACATATACTCAGGACTCTTGGGAGCAATCTCATGGTGGTAATGGTAGTAGTATCGAACAGAATTCCAAGTCAGATAGGTCTGCATACTTGGTTAATATGGACCCGATTGAGTCAGCAAGTATCCACTCATCAAGCATGCGTAGTCGTAGCTTTCCCCCTTCATCTCCACACCATCAAGAAGTTAAAGCAACAAATGAGCAACAAGATGAATCTGGGATAACATTCCAAAGAGAGTTACTAAAGTCCAACAATCACGAGTCTAACATGACATTCAGTTTTCGAAATATCTTCCAGGATCCAAAGAATGATCTGTATGAATGCCGTGCACCATCAGGGCCCTTAGGTATTGTTGTCGATACCACACCTTTGGGACCTCGCGTCCGATCATTGAACCCATTGTCGCCAATATTTGGTAAGGTTAGTCCAGGCGATGTGATTGTTGGAGTAGATGATGTAGACACTGTCGGTATGGAAGCTGGGGATTTTTGGAAGATTGCATCAAGGAAGGCTAATCAACAGACAAGAACTTTAACCATTTTGAGAATTTGAATATAGTATCCTCTTGGAGTGGATAGTATGTCATATGTCAGTACATTGTGAGGGAAAATAGTTATGAACAGATTGAAGTATATGTGTAAAAATATGAAGAATTGTTACTATGATATGTATATCTTCTTGTATAGTAAATTTCTTCTTACAAGGTGAAATACAGATACTTTGAAGTTCAAAGACAATCCTTCTATGCCTTGTTGGGGTGCAGGAGGTGATCAACAGTTATCGCAGTTGTCTATTGGTACCAAAGGGTCTCTATTGTGCGTGGAAGTGGTGTAGACTCACTGCCAATGGAGTTATACATGAGACTTTGACAATCAAAGACAATCGACTTGCAAATTTTGAAGTTGAGATTAGTCGTTGAAGGTCATAGTAGTCGGTCTTGTTGGGGCGCAGGAGGTGATCAATGGTTATCGCAGTTGTTTATTGGTACCAAAGGGTCTCTATTGTGCGTGGAAGTGGTGTAGACTCACTGCCGATGGAGTTATACATGAGACTTTGACGATCAAAGACAATCGACTTGCAAATTTTAAAGTTGAGATTAGTCGTTGAAGGTCATAGTAGTCGGTCTTGTTGGGGCGCAGGAGGTGATCAACGGTTATCGCAATTGTCTATTGGTACCAAAGGGTCTCTATTGTGCGTGGAAGTGGTGTAGACTCACTGCCGATGGAGTTATACATGAGACTTTGACAATCAAAGACAATTGACTTGCAATTTGGAGGGAAATTCGAGTTGAGATTAGTCGTTGAAGGTCATAGTAGTCGGTCTTGTTGGGGCGCAGGAGGTGATCAACGGTTATCGCAGTTGTCTTTTGGTACCAAAGGGTCTCTATTGTGCGTGGAAGTGGTGTAGACTCACTGCCGATGGAGTTATACATGAGACTTTGACAATCAAAGACAATCGACTTGCAATTTTGAAGTTGAGATTAGTCGTTGAAGGTCATAGTAATCGGCCTTGTTGGGGCGCAGGAGGTGATCAACGGTTATCGCAGTTGTCTATTGGTACCAAAGGGTCTCTATTGTGCGTGGAAGTGGTGTAGACTCACTGCCGATGGAGTTATACATGAGACTTTGACAATCAAAGAAAATCGACTTGCAATTTTTGAGGGAAACTCGAGTTGAGATTAGTCGTTGAAGGTCATAGTAGTTGGCCTTGTTGGGGTGCAGGAGGTGAACAACGGTTATCGCAGTTGTTTATTGGTACCAAAGGGTCTCTATTGTGCGTGGAAGTGGTGTAGACTCACTGCCGATGGAGTTATACATGAGACTTTGACGATCAAAGACAATCGACTTGCAATTTTGAAGTTGAGATTAGTCGTTGAAGGTCATAGTAGTCGGTCTTGTTGGGGCGCAGGAGGTGATCAACGGTTATCGCAGTTGTCTATTGGTACCAAAGGGTCTCTATTGTGCGTGGAAGTGGTGTAGACTCACTGCCGATGGAGTTATACATGAGACTTTGACGATCAAAGACAATCGACTTGCAAATTT
>Ga0214479_100742_pt1 | contig 17136 bp, 19 predicted proteins | sample M1_20Mar14CPVII9_5_FD_165054 | JGI IMG/M metagenome (GOLD analysis project Ga0214479, IMG submission 165054) | Marine eukaryotic communities from Monterey Bay, California, United States - M1_20Mar14CPVII9sort6BwellE14 | ecosystem: Environmental > Aquatic > Marine > Unclassified | place: USA...
TGGATTGTTTGTTGTGCTAAATTCACCAATCCGTGGAAAGATAGTCAATGCAGTGGCATTAATATTCAACACATCAATTTGTTGATTTTGGAGATTGAGATGTTGAAATTGATTGTTGGTGAAACATGGACATGTATCACTGTGTACATTTGTTACATGTTCATCTTGATAATTCGTACTGTCTTGGATAAGATGTTCACCACCCCCAATCAGAGGAACACGGATCTTTGCGTGACATGTACCATTAGCTGTAAATCGAGGGGAATAAAGACATTCCAAGGTTACTTGATGAAGTTGTACTGCCGATTTTCCGAAGACACCAAACCGTGTTTCGAATAGACGTTTATCACTTGGATTAGATTTTCCATTAAGCTGTCCTACCTCACTAATCGATTTTCCTTTACCATTACGAGCAGCTCGTAGAGGCCTCTCTTCATTTCGTCGTGCAGCTAATGTAGTAAAAGGATCAACGACGAGGGCGGCGGCTGGTTCGGCTAGTTCGGCTGGCTCACCAGCAATAGCTACTTGATTATTATTGTTATTATTACCAGCGGGTGGTACAACCAATTGTGGTTGAGGAGCAGGTGGTGGTGGTGGCGGTGGTGGCGGTGGATTATCATCTTGATTTTGGTTAGTACTTTTACGTTGCCTTTTGGGATAACGATGATTAGATTTTGACATATTATTATATAAATATACGCGACAGTATAATATGGAGACGAGGGTTTTGTATTTAAAGCAGGAGGTATGATGCGCAGCCAATATCTGAGATCTGCTTGCTAACAAAGATTGGATGTCTTTCGAAAATCTCAGATTTTGTTTTGGCGATTAATCGTGTAAGAGGCGCAGCTAAACACTCGCACTCTTACTTCACTCGCATCAAACTAATATATACAAGACACACCATCTAATATCATGGCTAATTTAGTGGCGGCCAAGCTGAGCTCATCATATGATGATCTAATATATCTGAGAAAGGAAGATGAGAAATGCACCACTCTCAGTCGTTTATTATATAAGGAAAGAGATCAATTAACTTCTTCTATTAGTGAACAAGATGATCAGACTACTATTACAATTGGAATTGAACAAATTTCTAATCGAATATATATATTAAATAATTGGCATCAAACTGTTAATTTACAACTGGCCAATGCCGAGCTAAGACATGGATTAATCTCAGAAGTACATAATGAAAAACTTTATTCCTCACGAAAACAACGTATTGAGAATAAAGCAACTCCATTTAAAAGGGTCCCATGTCAACGTCCAAAGATTGGTATTAATATTAGAATACGTAGTTTATTATCCAGTGACAAGAAGAAGAAACACACAATAAGACAGAGAAGGTGCAAGTTTCTTTTCTACCCAAGTGATAATGAATTATTCCAACCATTACTTGATGAATATGAAATGACTTTGGATCCTATCAAACGCAAGGATTTGGTTAACCAGCTTGTTGATATTGTATGCATCCGTAAGGGACTTGATTCTACCAATGATGAGATCAGAAGGCAGATTAAATATCAATTCTTCTCGTGTAGAAGGGAGGATAATGCTGTTATTAATGTTGCATCTTCGTCGAGTGACTTTGATGAACGGGCACGTATTTTAGCAGATGCTAAAGCATTGAAGGAGTCCGCAATTAATTATTATCATCCCGAGAACGGTGTAGAGAAGTCGGGTAATCAAGCACGCAACTACTTCGACCGTTATCATGCCCCCGATCGTGCAGACCCTCCCATGTACGTTCAAGTCAAGACTATCTCACGAACTGATGTGGCTACTATCAAAGTTAATTCCGATGATACCGGCCGTGAGATTAAAGACAAGATTGTAAAGAGTGGCTATGGTGTACCCCCAAGTTCCCAAATAGTTGTGGTTAGTGGCAAGGTACTTGATGATAAGACAACCATTGGTAGCCACGGTAGTTCCAAGGTAATCTACGTGACGCAGCCATTACGTGCATCCGGGAACACTGGGAAGAAGAAGAGTAAGACGAGTAAGAAACGAGGACCGACTGGACCTCCACCATCTCTGAATAGAACTGCTAGACGTCGTCCACATCAAGGTCAAGGTCCCCCACCATCTTTAAATGCCACAGCTCCACATCCAGCTCCGCCACCATCTTTGAATGGACCTACACCGCGTCCTGCACAGCATCCACGTCCTCCGCCATCTTTGAATAGTAGACGACCTCCGCCACCATCTTTGAATGATACTGCTTCACGTCGTCCACTACGGAGGGGACCTCCACCATCTCTGAATAGGACTGCTCGAGGTCCGCCACCATCTCTGAATAGACAGATTATCGTTGTCCGCCACAAGGTCCTCCACCACGTTCATTGCATGTACCACCTCGTGAACCGCGAAGAGTATCATCAGATGAAATGTCTTCCCATGAAGAGCAAGTAACAATACCCACACAACCCCAACATATACAAAATGAAATCTTGGAGATCAATAGCGCTGCGGCAGAGTTTGATGATGTAAATGAAGTTCTTGAGAGTGTATCAAGCGTGGGTAATAATTTATACATCATTGGGCTTACTCTGAATACCAAAGAGTTGAATATCATGGGTTGCACAAGCAGATATGTCCGAGAGCGTATTGATCGTGTATATAAGATTGGACGTACCGATAATGAAGGCATGAAACGCTTGTCCGAATTGAACGTTAGCAACTTCTGCAACTTGGGAATCAAGAAGTACAAGACTAATAATGCAGCAGCGATGGCGAGTTTAAGTTGCACAACGTTCGTGGAGAATGGTTCTCCTTGCCTGACCATCTCAAGTCCAAGTTCATGAGTGATATGGCAAAGCATGAAGCAAGTGGATGCAGAACTTTTAGAAGAACATCCATTGACGAGTTTAACAAAGATCCAAATAATTGTATCTCACCAGAGGTAGACCGCCAACGATGGAAAGAAGATTGGGAGAAGCAGAAGAGTTCTGATTTCAAGTCCAACCAATCTCCTCCATCTACCGAATACAAAGAAGATGCCTTCTTCTCTCCTCATTTATCATTCACCAATCTCATGTCTCGAACAGGCAACTGTAATGGCCGTATCGGAGTAATCTCATCATATGATTATGCTCGTGGATGCACACTTAAAGGCAAGCAATGCTTCTATCTTGTCAAAGTTGTTGTACCACATGATGTGGAGTTGACTCCAAGAGATCGTTGGTTACTCAGTCGAGTCAAGTTTGGATGCTCTGATGATATTATGGAGAGGTTTACCCATATTCAAGTTGGATGCCAGTTCGATCTTGAAATGATATACTTTGAATGTGGTGATAACTATATTGGTGTTGAAGCTTGCTGGAAGGACATCTTCGACCTCCAAAACTGCAGAGGAGAGTGGTTCAATGTCTTAGCTTTGGATGTTAAGTTGATTATTGATAAGACAGTGAGCTATCTCAATTCAAGTTCTGATATATCATGGCAGGATGATGGAGACTTGGACTTGGATGAACTTCCAAACGACGAAGTTGCACGATTAATGAGTGCTCAAGTCAATAGTATCTCTGATTCCAAACAAGATGACAAGATTGACAAACTTACGAGTACTATTTCCAATCATGATATTGATTGTGCATCTCTCATTGAGCATGGTCTAAATGCAAGCGTTGCGACACTTAATGATCGAATTGGTAGTAACTTGATTCGCCGGTCTGTGACTAGTAGTAATACTCATACAAAGTCCACTAAACAGAGTCTTCCGGGAGGTACAGGTATTGCTATTATGGAGGCTCTTGATTCACATGTGACAGAGGTTACTACCGATCATCTTGGTAGATTTAGCTCTTGTAAATTTGATGCTGGTAAAGGTGTGGTCACCCGATTAGTCTCAGCTTATGCTCTTTCTGAGTATGGCAGAACAGGTAACTCCATTGAACAACAACACCGTCAATATATTGCCGAGCAGAGTCTTGGTAATGTTACACCGCGTCAGTTATTCGAGTCTGATCTCATTAAGCAATTGAAGAAGTGGATGGCCGATGATGAGCAGTTAATTGTTTGTATGGATGCCAACGAGGACGTGGTTGATGGTGATTTGAGCAAGAAGTTGTCACAATTAGGACTTGTTGAGGTATCACATGACCGACTAGGTACCAATTCAATCAATACACATGGTCATGGCACAAAGCAGATTGATGGAGTTTGGATGACGAAATCTTTATCAAGTGGACTTCAGGGTGTGGCTCTTCTTCCATGGAGCAAGAGTATTGGTGATCATCGTACCATTATATTTGATATTTCAATACTGAGCTTACTTGGTATTGATACTCTCCTTGCCAAACGAGATAGGAAAAAGTCACCCTCAATTGATATCAGTAGTAAATCATCTAACACACCAACATTCCTTGGATGTGCAGGTGATATCACCAAGTCAAATCATCATTTATTTACTTCAGCTTATTCTGATCAGAAGCGACGCGGATGGCTTTTGAACTGGGACGAGCAGACAAAGGCAGTGCTTCTATTAGATGATTGTGAACATCCTACATTTGCTAATACTGTGTCAAGACAAACAGCTACTTACCGTACTGGATCATTACATGAAGATGAACTATACTTGTTGCTTGAGGGTATACGTTTACATTCTACCACTACCAAATGGACAACTATATACAATGATTTCAGTTTGGGTATAATCCAACTTCGATCTGATTCTCACCAGTTCGGTATTAAGGCACGTAGGTATTTTCAAAGTGTTGGTATTTGGGATGATATCAAGAGTATTAATGATGGTGCAAAACTACTTTTTCAACGACTTGGTTATGATTGTGAATTGTGTAATGTTCCAAAGTATTGGTGGTTGACATTATCCAATGAATTTATGCTCAGCCGAGTTAGGGCGCGTAATGATTCGAGTGATCGAAATATGTAACCGTGTAAGACTATACGTCCAATACTTAAAAACCATCTTGCCTAATCTCTCAATTGTATTCGATACATCTTGGTCATTATTTGAAGGTGTACCGTAATTGCAACTATTATAACTACTATTGTTGTCAATATGGGGACGTGTTATATCAATATACTGTATCAGCACATCTCAGTACTACCAAATACCATAATAATCGATAAATACCGCGTTAGTATAGATAGATAAACTATATCATACCATATTGTTGTGGGGAGGGGGATTTTGCATTGCAAACATCACAACTTTCTAGATGCTGCTGCAGAGGTTGTAGGCGAAGTAAACGACTTATCAGAAAAAACGAGCATTACTAGAATTGATCAGAGGTGCTTATCTATGAATGTACCGAGCGGTTTATTGATTAGATATCAATAGGAGGAGCAATACAAATAACACACCAGTTGTACAATAGGTGATCAGAGTAGGTAGTGAGTAAAAAATCTTAGGATACACAAGTAGGGGGTATCTTTTTTCGGTAGATAGTGCATTTACCTAGTTACTATCTTTACTGATTGAAGATACGATACAGCTAGATTCACAACATCATCGTTGGACCTTTACAAGTCCCCTCAAAAGACTCTTTGTAGTTGGCGTCAATTTTGTACGATTATACTGGAAAATGCGCGTTTCATAGTTTGTGATGAAGAGAGATGATAGTAACTCAAGTTAGTACATGTGGTATAGATAATCAAACAAAGGCAAACTAAGGTCAAATAAAACAGCCAAGTCGTCAATACTTCATATTGACCACTTGAATTCATACAACAAAACAATACTAACGCGGACTTTCTAGATCACCTGCTTGCCGAATAGCCTCTGCATTAGTTGGATAGGGATGAATCACAGCAGCAAGCGCGCCAAGTCCTGTATTAGATTGGATGGCCAGAGTAATCTCGCTAATCATGTTGCCTGCTCCTTTCCCAACTATGGTAGCTCCTAGAATACGATCTGACTTCTCCTCAACTCGAATCCTAACCATACCTGTCGTCTCACCATCACAAATAGATCTATCATTATCCTCAAACTTCTTTTCGAATGTTCGGAACTTGATTCCTTTTTCATTCAAGTCCTTTGCATACAGACCAACACTTGCAATCTCGGGTGACGTGAAGGTGGCATATGGAATTAGTAACGAGCTCATCTTATCTTTGCCAAAGAAGAGGGCATTCCGAATTACAGTTCGTGCCATAAAGTCAGCTGCATGTGTAAACTTGAAGGTAGAGCAGCAGTCCCCAGCGGCAAAGACCTTTGAGTTGGTTGTCTGCAGTCTATAATTCACCTTTATACCAGCTCTTGTATCATACTCTACCCCAGCTGCCTCCAAATCCATTCCGTTTACATTGGGTCGACGACCTGTTGCAACAAGCACCGCATCAACAACCATTTCAGTGACGACCTCCTCTCCGTCAACCTTCTCTTTAATCTTGAATAGCATCTCAGGCAAGCCATTGCTTGTGATTTTTCCAGTCAATTCAACCGATACGTATTCGGTCACTGATAGTTTAAACTCTACACCTTCCTTTTCCATTTGATTCTGAATAATCGATGCATGATCATCGTCCTCCTTTGGTAATACCCTACCACTCCTTCCTAATACTGATACTTGAGTACCTAGACGTTGCATCGACTGTGCCATCTCTAGCCCAATAACGCCAGGCCCGATTACGACAAGTTTCTTGGGTTGAACTGTCATGTTAAAGAAAGACTCATTGGTCATTACATAAGGTCGAGGGATACCATCTCCAGGATTGAGATTAGATGCATGCAACTCTTTCAAGCCCTTCATTGGGATTAGACTTGGACCACCACCTGTAGCAATCACAGCCTTGTGAAAGTTTAAAACTTGACCATTGACTTCGACGGATGATTTGCTGAGAAACTTTCCTCTTCCAAGGTAGAGTTCAACCCCCAGTTCATTTGTAAAACGTTCTGCCGAATCATGATGAGAGATATCAGACCGAATGCGTCGGATACGTTCCATAATCTTGCCAAAGTCTATGTTTGCTTTGCCACAGATGGAGATTCCTGAATCAGCCAAATGATCTGTATTATTCACAGTATGTGCAAGAGATGCAGCATGTATCAATGCCTTGCTTGGAACACTGGAAGATGCGCGTTATACCAGTTTATGAACACGAAGAGAGATGATTGTAACATATGTTAGAACAAGTGGCTTACAGAGGCAATCAAATAAAGCCAAACTAAGTTCAAATGAAGTATTCGAATGGCCGAGTTTTCATATTGAGCACAAACATTCACATAATAAAACAATACTAACGCGAACTTTCCAGCCAACATTAAGACAGTCGCCTCCAAGGAGGTTAGCTTCAATTAAAGCAACCCTAGCACCAACACCAGCAGCACCCGATGAAGTTACAAGCCCAGCAGCCCCAGCTCCAATAACTACTAAATCATACGTATTTGTAGACTTTGGATCTTTCCATGCTGTTGGATGGACATGGTTTAATAAAGTCAAATTGTGCTTGTCTAGCGGCCAAACGCTCTGTCCAGCATCAAAATCACGGGGAGGAATCTCCCACGTTCCTTTCATATCCGGCAGTGGCATACTTGGTTGTAGTTGCATCGTATCCAATGTGTTGTTTGGAGAAGAGGATGACAATGATGAAGGAGGAAGATAATCACTCCACTGAAACTTCTTCCCCGTGATGGGATTGATGGATACATCTCCTCTCTGCATTGCATATGATATGAGCATTAATATGATATAATGTGAGATTATGATAAGAGAAGATGTATATGTGCATAAGATATGCGCATAGGTATATACATATGATGTGAGCATATCAGTGCTCATATGATATGAGCACTGATATGATCATATGATGTGAGCAGACATTTGGTCAAGATTCTCTTACCTCAGCAAAGTGGTAGTATAGATAGTCATCTTTAAACTCATGATCTCGTGTAACATGTTCAAATAAACTCAATTCAGTCATGATACTCTGGCCGAGTAAAACAGCTTCTTCCCTACTATTAGCCAACCCATTGTTGATTAAAAGGTCTACTGCTTCCCTGCCGTAAAACAGTTGTGGTAAGCTGTGAGATGATACTTTCGATCCTTTAGTTCTACACCGGCACGGAATTGTGTTGCAATATCTGTTAATAGATCTTTATCATCGCTTGGTTCTTCGATGATGGTTGTAGGAGAGTTTGAAGTCATGTTGGTGTTGATAGATTAGTTAAGATTTTGTGTATATGATGTGTTTGTTTTTTCAATGATGATTTGTTTGATATTCAATTTTATGAGAAGACTTTTATCTAAAATATATAACAGGCAGCAACGCCAATGCAAAAATCCTCTAATAAGCATTACATTGTATGTTGGTTGCCAAGCCCGAGTAGTATTTGTTGCAAAAGATCTTGCTAGAATACCGTTGATCGCCAAAAGATAGGCCAATCATCTGCCCTATATGTGCTGTGCAGTTTCACCTACGATGGCGGCTCTACATGCAATAGTGTAGCACCATGTCGTCTTGTCAATGCATATCAGGATTGGATATCACTTGAGTGGTTTTGTTGTCTTGTCGAGAGACGATAGTTGGCACAGGCATTGAACATAAGATATGCACATAAAAATGTTCTTCATATCTTTGCTCATAAATTGCAAAAACAAACACATCCATCAACTACACATCATAACATCAATACCTTACACCTTACATATATCAACCTACAACATTAATCTACTTCACTTAATACTTCAATATATCATCCAACAAATATGAGTACATCTTCTCAAAAAGTATCGAATGCTCCATCGGCGGCAGTATTCAAACCTCAATCTTTACCTACAGCAGGTGCTGAACGTCTCAAGAGTGACTACCGTATGTACGGTGGAATTCTACTTACATTGGGTATTTGTGCAGCATATGGATCCTTTGCCGATATTGCATCTCTTGATACCCCCAATTCAAAATTACAAGTGGCCACACTCGTTGCTGCTATTCTCCAAGCCATCTTTGGTCTAACATGTGTGTTTGTTGGACTATGTTCTGTCGTGATGGATATCGGTAATACAAAACTCACTACATTGGCATGTGTATGTATCCAACTTGCTTGGTGCCCATTCCTCGTCGGATTAACAACCATTGGTATGGGTATCGTGGCTGACCCTTCAGAGAATCCTTGGATACCAGCAATATACAATCCTACTTCTTCCCAAGTCAAGTTTGTCGGTTCAATGGCATTCTTTGGTTTGATCGCTGCAGCGATTGGCATGGTCGGAAGTTTGGCTTTTTTTTCTTTCTCAATGCATGCTATCCAAGCTGGTAACCCCGAACATCGTTCAGGTTTATACTTTCGGGGAAGAGCTAAGACGTACAACGGGCTATTAATGTTGGCAGGGTTTACTCAATTAGCAATCGGATCATTCATTATCAACAAATATGGCAATGGTCCGCTACCTGAGCCTATTAATGCTTTTGTATACCCCGTGATATACTTCCCTGAGATCTCAATTACTGTTGGACTTGTACAAATGATTGTAGGATTCATCGGAATTGCAAGGAGTCTCCGCAAGTCTCAGGATAAGGAGAGTACATGGTTCCAAGCTTTATGCTTCTTCATGTACATCTGTATCATTTCAATGCAAATATTGGCTCAAGTCGCATACGCCCCTGGCGGCACAGCAGCGGCTGCAGCTCCTAGTTTGGCATGTGTTTACTTTGGTTTGTCTCTAATGCCTGCCTTCCTTGATTGGAAGATGAATCACGTACCTGACAACCTTGAGGGATATTATGAAGATCAAACTATTGAACCAAAGCAAGAACTCTTTTTAGAGATGGAGCAGAGCATCAAAAAGAACAACTCCAATGATTACAACTTTGAGACCACAAACGATAGCAATGTCTAAGAATGTACGGAGGCACTCTTGCTGTACTTGTGTTAGTGTATCCTAAATGTAATATAGTTAAATGTATGTTAAAGTTTCATTTATATGGTACTTAAGAGTATGTTTTGTACGTTCAAACGGTGAACTTGAGCCCCATCTCACCTAGTTCTCTGCATCTTTTTTTACTTGTAGATCTCTTAAAGATACTGAGCTAGTAGTCGTGAACAATACACATCTAACTAAGAGAACACACCCACAAGATAGTAGAGAAAAGAGGAATTCAAACAACTAAACATTTAGATTATATGTACATGGATGTACACTATCAAGTTGCTTCCATCTCAATTGCAAACTGCCTACATATACTTTTCTATTTCTTTTCAAACTACCACAGATACTTTTCAATTGCAAACTAACTTGCCACTCTTCAATATCTCAATCATATTGTCTAATCTCCATAACCAATTGATAAGATGATATATCGCTACCCAATCAATAAGATATGTACATTCGGTTATGGGTGGAGACACAGGTAATCATTTCACACAATGAGATAAAACATATGAACATATCATATGTTCATAATTTTGATGTCTTCGATTTGGATACGGACTTGGAAGACTGCCACTCTTGGATACTACTCTACCAAACTCTTGAATAACATCATCGGGTAGAAAGAAGAAATCACTACCATCATTATCAAACGACATACTCATATCATATGACAGGGAAAAGGAAGCAGCAGTATCAAGAAATGAAGTATCGATCGTGGATGATGATTTGTTTGAGGTATGATGATTCTGCTTAAGAGTCTTTGTACTCTTAAACATCTTACCCCCTTTGCTGAACACGAAGAAACGTTTATTGATATTAGGATGATAATAGTAGTTGGTTGATCCGTTATGTTGTTTGATGAAGTGTCAGGGGTATCTTGTGTTGCTGATGCTGGAGTATCCGATAGAAATTGAGCAGTAGTTGAATCATATGCCTTCGATGTTTTACTAAACAGTAATGCCTTGCTTGTCTTGCTATTCAATCTACGGCGGCGGTGTAGGATATGAACTTCATGTTGTGATGACGGTGCATCTGATGCTGCTGCTGCCGACGATGATGATGTTAGACAGAAGAGGACGGCGGCCGATACAAGAAGGAGAGAGGTAGTAGAGAATAGATTCATCATGATTGATATGGGTATATGGAAGGAGGTATAGTATGACGGCGGTGAATAGGTATATGTAGAGATGGTGCATGTGAGATGTTAATTGCAATTTGTGAGCTGTTTTGCTTACGGAGTGGAGTTGATCGTGCACTGAAACTCTCTGTCACAATACACGACTACATACACATTTTCCTCTTTTTCGAGCTCATAATTTGCCTTGAGCTCATTCATCACACCTCAACACCCCTTTATTTCATCATCTCATCATCATATCATGCCTTTTCAAGCGGTCAACCAATGGTGAGTTCTCTCTCATACGAATACTAATAGTTCAGTTCAACCCTCCCGCCGTTCCCATCAAAGTTACATTTTTTTTTCTCTATTGTCAATCTTTATATATTAACATCACCTCATCTCTTCATCTCTCTCTACCAAACTTACTTCTAGGTTATCCAACATCTCTGGTCAGACACCGATCAATACTCAAGTTCCAGTAAATGAAAAGAAGAACAAGGGAGTGGAGAAGATGATGCATGACTTTTATTTAATGCAAGATGAAGAAACATCAAGGAAGAATAGCAATCATCGTGGAGGAAGGAACAAGGCGTTTCGTAATAGTAACAATTACAACGCCCGACGTAATGATGCTCATCATATGAAGCCTATCTCACGATCTGTAGCTCCTAAGGCACCCGGTCGTAAGAAGAATAAGAAGGAAAAGACTTCGAGCAACCGCATTCGTGTTGGTAACAAATCATACAGTCAAAAATAGAAGGATGGTTGATTAGTTGTTATTATGATGATTATATGATGATTTGGATTGATAGTTGGTTTGATATGTAGGTGTTGAGAGCTGAGTTTGATTGTGGAGGGAGAAGCAAGACGAGATACTTTGTCATTTGGCTACCTCTCTTTGTTCGGTGTGAATGTACGAGGAAGCGACGGAGTTGGCATTCCTTCTATATTCTCTTACACAAATCAAATGACTAGAATGTATTGTAAAGATAGAAGCATACAATCATTTGATTAATTATCTGATACTCTTTCAATATCATTCTTCTTTGTATACCTTCTTCTTTTCACAGCATCCTCTAACGTCAAAACACGAATGGAAGATGGAAGTAGATGACTCTTTATTCATTGTGTATTAGCAACAGATTGTTCTTAGATGAGTTGTGTTGATGTTAATAATCGGGACGATTGATTAATAGGCATGGTTACAGACTCCAAATAAAGAAGAAGCTTCCAGATCGGAAGAAGATGCATGAATCTCGACATCAGCAACGATAGGTTGGAATACAGAAGGTGCCATAACAGAGAACATTCCATCTATACTATTCATTGGATAATAGGAAGTATAATAGTTATCTGTGTGTTTGTCTGTGTAAAAGTTTACAACTCTTTTAAGCATATACATTTTAGTTTTCTATATTAACAAGGTCATGCTTGTGGTCTTTAAGTATACACCCCCACGATGAACTATGCTATTGATAGTTCTCAAAGTGTTAGGCATGACGATCTGTATCTCTTATAGCTGTGCAATTAGTATCTGATAGCTATTCTTCCAATAGCTAAACTTGGTTGAATCTGTACACTTCTTGGTGGTCTTCTCTTTCCTTCTCTCTTCCCGAATTAAGTTTGTACATTTTCTATGGACATGGGGGGCGTTAAGTTTGACGAGAAAGAGATTCTATGCTGTCTTACATCATCATCTTCTTCATCATCTTATATTCCTTGAAGAGGGGCCTTGGACAAGTGATCTTCTCATGTGCATACTTGAGGTATTGTGTGTACATCTATTCATCAATCTCGAAGATACCTTCAGTATCTGCGGCATGGTCTGATGGTTGGGGAGTACGCCGCGGTGACTGCACCTCAACGCCCACCTTTACTCTATCTTCTTGATTTATATCATCTCTATTCATAATGGGCTGGTCCAACTCTTGTTCTTTCGGATGATAACAGGAATCATCTTGAGAAGACAATGAATCGGCCCCGCCAGAGAGATAGTAGTGTCTTCTTCTTGCAATCGATATCCTTGAGTACATTATCCACGTTGCCATATCATAATGAGATGATGATTCTTCTGACATGGCATTCTCATGTACCTCTTGTGGACTGGGAGTGCATGCCTTGATTGGTATTGGTTGACTTGGTCTATGACTATGGTGAGAAGGATGATAAGGTACCGATGAATTATTAAATTCGACAGAGGATGGGATCGATATCGGCGGTGCCCGATGATATGGATGTATACGATCGTTACGACCTTTTCCTATCATACTCATGGATCTTCTTGGCATTGCAGTAGAGTTGCAATGCATTATAATTATATTAGTTGTCGTACGTCAGTTGAGAGATGGAGAGAGTTGTTATCGTTTGTGGTCGATGAATAAATTATGTGAGCACTCTATGTTCTGCTCTGCTATATGTATATTGCAACTAAATCCTCCTTTGCAATGAATCTCTCCGTGTTTTGGGCTACTCCACCATACGCATGCCATGATAGTATTATGGTTGGCAGTCATGCGCCACCCCTTCCACAGGGGTATCTACCTGTCTCTTTCTGGACGTAGTACCCCGCCGATCGCTCATGCGGTATCTTTGCCCCAACTTAACTCTCCCCTAGAAGTTTTTTCTGCCTTAAAAGCTTAAGATGGTGATATGAGGTCTAAGAGGGTGCCTCTAGCGGCGGCCATGGTATAAACTACTAAGTAAATATAGGAGGATAGGTTTATGGATATCATCAACAACCTTAACTCTAATTCCTATTGTCTAAATCCTACTGTAGCCTATGAAATAAAATACTTTCAACAGCCTTCTGAAACAATGTTGTTGCTATCAACAATGGTAGAATACATGGTCTATAAGGTAGGGAGTGCCTATCCTGCCATATGATCGGCGGTCTAACTACTTAGGTAAAGATATACTATTGCAACAGATGCTCACATATACTACATCATCACTTTTATATGCACTATTAGTAGATGCACATAATTGCATCATTAAATAAATATAATTATATTGTGGAGGATATACCATCTTATATAACATGATAGCCGGCCTAAGCTGCTTCTAATATCATATAGATTAATTAGCAATAGCAGCCTAGGAGTAAACACACTACCACAATGATTAATTCAACCACTACTTAATTAAATAGGTACATTGCAGCCTGAAAAGTGGTGATGTGTTGTTCTACATCAATAATAAACTGTTTGTCACCAAATAAATTTCTCTATTGAATATTTATATATGGAGGAGCTTAAGTTTCATAGGATTAGTAGTGAAGATCAGTCTATATTGAGTAGGAGACGATAGTAGTAGAAGGCACCATTTTGTACGTGAAAAGCTTAGTAGCGGTATCCAAAAAAAGTGGTAGAGGTTGGGGCAAAATTAGAGTAGCCCTTTTGAGATGTGACAGTGAGCGATCGGCGGGGTACTTACCTCCCCAGAAAGAGGGTTGGTACATACCCCGTGGAAGGGGTGGTCATGCGCACGAGATTCAACAGAAAAAATTGGAAGTTAAGAGTGAGGAACATGAGACATCCCGTGCCATCTGGAGATTCGATGTCATAGTAGTCATTCTAACTCAATGGTTAACCTTATCACGTTAATAGTGCGTGCGAACCGAGGCTCTAATACACAACCTACATTACATAAGTCAAGCTGCTCTTCTACCTCAGGCTTATTATTCATTTATTATCTCTGCATAATGTTTATATGGTTCTATACCTCATAGTGTTGAGTGCTTTCTATCTTTCTTAGTATTAGCTTATGTTATGTGATCTTTTTATGATAACTTCCACTCCATCACCAACTCTCTCTCTATTTAGATGGTTCAGTATCATCATACAAACTCAATCGTTTCTTCTCTACCAGTTGTCATTTCAAGCTGTACAGTATTCACTGAGGGTTTCCGTTGGTGTACTAATAGATATGCACTTATACAAACCATCATCCCGAGTAATGCAAAAACAGTACCCAGCATTCGTTCTTGATCATTTGTTATACTGCTGCTTCCATTGCTGCCATTGATACTGTTTGCAATCATTCCATTATAGTCAATGAGTATATCTTCTTCTTTAGCGGAGCTTTGTCCTCCTTTATGATATTGATACTTTTGTCTGTTCTTTTCAAGTGTTGACATAGGTACTCCCAATAGTAATATATTCTGACATCCTTCATGTACATTGCAAAAGTGGTTTTGTATCGATGCTCGATGGCCGACTTGATCATCATTTTCATGTATACATGTTCCCATTACACTTCTATCTAATATATCATTGCTAATCCCTTCCATTTTAAGCTTTATATCCATTCGAGGGTTTAGTATTTCAATTTCTGTTCGGTTAAAACAACACATGCTCGGGTTACAGAGTGATGCACACTCATTGATTCCATGACGGGTGTGCAAGTTATCCTTGTGACATACTGATGTTATCACTTGTTGTACTAGTTGAAGCTCAGATGTAGTTTTTGTGGTGTTTGTGCTTGTAAGAACTGATTGAGATTGCTCTTCTTGTGAACTGTCCATGTTCGTCATACTTTCATCTGTAGTATTCTTCTTCTTCTTCCCAAATACATCAACTCCATTAGCATTATATATAATAGCATCATCTTCTGCAATAACTAATGATTCACAACCGGCATATGCTGCACACATTTTGTTTGGATCAGTAGCACAGCTATACTTGTGTACTTCAAATTGAGCATCGGCATCTGATTCATCTATGAAACAGCACATGTGATTGAAGCATAGTTCTTGACATTCCTCTCGACCAATTTCGGTATTAAGATTGGTATATGAACATTTTGATGTTACATTCTCGGCTATTTCAAGAAATGTTTGTTCATCTTCAATCTTGATTATTATATTCTTTGTTGATACATCATGATTACTACCACTATTACTATTTGAAGAGAATAACTCTGCCGATATAATTAATATTGCAAATAATACCCATATTATGCACCATCCTTTAAGTACTATACTTATTATCTTCCATGCTATTTCATCTCCTGACGTTGCTATATTGTTTATATTATCACTACCATCTGCATCTTGTAATGTATAGGACCATAAACCTCTACCAACATTGTCTATGTAGTTGGATGAAGAAGTGTGTCGTCGTTTTCTATTATGTGGTGGATTCTTCTCTTGTATTGGTGGCGATGACAAGTCAGGTACTCTTGGAGGAGGAAATGTCTTTTCTATTGTTGTTGGTGATGTCATCTTTGGTAGTGTAGGAGTAGTCCAGGCACCATTGCTATTATTAGATGATGACGGAGAAACCATCTCGACAACCTTTGCAATGCTTGACATTGTTGTAGAATCGTGTAGCGGAGAAACATTTACTGATGACCGTGATGTAGAAGAATCTTCATCGGTTTCTACTGATGCTGGATATAGAGAGAAGACGGCTGCATCACCGTCTATTTGGCTGATAGTCATCTCTTGTTATAACTAAAAAGCAGTATCACATACAGCGAGCGGTGAATAAATAGGATACTGTATCTTTGATTTAGACAAATCGCATTGCTGATAGTAAGTCTTATTGTCGGCAAGTGCTCTACTCTACACAACTCTTGACAATGGCATTTAGAATATCAAAGTTAATATCATTACGTCCGTCTTCTTCTCGACCGCCATGTTTTTCGTCGGTCAGGAATATATCAGTGGCTCGTTCTCCGAACCATCGACATCATCATCCATCAACTAGAAACATAGTCGTCTCTTCTACTAATCTACTACCAATACATCATAATCAACAACAACAAGTAAGATATCATCGTACTGATTATGAAGGTCCAGGTAAATATGGTGAACGTGAAACAGGATCAATGTTTGGAGAGCAGCATGATCATTCTCATGAGCATCAAGATATAACACATCATCAAAATAAAAAAGATGTAATAAATGAAGGTGAAAAAGAACAACTACAACAACTCTTGAAAGTACGATATAACCGTAGATCTGGATCATATTCACATCGTGGTTATACTATTGGTATTGGCGGTCCAGGTAAGGATATATTACTTGTTTCTCCCCAAACATATCGAATTGTATCTGCAATTGACTAATGACTCACTCCTCTTCTCTCAATATCTCCCCTCACATATTAGTTGGCTCTGGTAAAACAGCATTAACACTAGCACTATGCAATGCATTACGAAACAAAGTACCAATGGGTG
>Ga0214479_100743_pt1 | contig 17133 bp, 16 predicted proteins | sample M1_20Mar14CPVII9_5_FD_165054 | JGI IMG/M metagenome (GOLD analysis project Ga0214479, IMG submission 165054) | Marine eukaryotic communities from Monterey Bay, California, United States - M1_20Mar14CPVII9sort6BwellE14 | ecosystem: Environmental > Aquatic > Marine > Unclassified | place: USA...
ACATTAATGATTAGATTGGTGCCGGCTGTACGGTAGGAATAGCCGCATAGGAGGCTGCAGACGACATAGTTGAGTAGAGGTGACGATTAGCAACCAAAATTGACAACCGCCCTCCACTAACATATGAATTAAATTAAATATACGCAATATCAATACCCCACAACTTACAGCCACCTCAACCTAGTTATACTTAAGACGTCTGTAATTGGATTTGCTGTACAAATCATTATATTTAATGTTCTATCTATTAATTACTCACAATAAAAAAATTATCAAAATTCATGGTACACCCTTACTTAGAATTAATATATCTCGACAACCGATGGTCCTATAAACAAAAATGGTGCAGTATATTGAAGCCAAGATGTTGCTTAACAATCCAATATGCCGATATATGGTGTAGGGCGACGGGAAGGGTGTCTATTATACTGCTAAAGATAGGTACGGAGGGTCCGTACCTAAGATACCGCCAATAAGGAGATACCTCCACCAATTACATACGGTACATATACATATTATAAAAAACATAAGTTATGAACGATGATGATACAAATGAAGTGATGTTTGAGTACACAGGGAAAACCCCTATCCCTGATAATGTAACTCATGTAAGATTTCATCCAAGTGTTACTGAGGTTGGCGATTTATTGAGAGATGGTTGCAATTCATTTGATTATCGAATTAGTTTGAAAGAAGTAGTATTGAACGAAGGGTTAAAGAAGATTGGGATTGAAGCGTTTCATAGGTGTGATTCATTAGAAAGTATAACCTTTCCTTCTACTTTACGAGAGATTATTGATGGTGCATTCAAAGATTGCAATAACTTGAAGCAGATAGTGATCAATGAGGGTCTAGAGGATATTGGCAGGAATATATTTGAAAAATGCACGGCATTAGAACGTATCACAATCCCTTTTACTCTAACGCACATCAATATAGAAACATTCAAAGGTTGTAGTGCTTTGAGGGATGTAGTATTAAAAGAAGGTCTACAAAGGATTAGCAAGGGAGCATTTTTGGAGTGCACATCATTAGAAAGTATTACCTTTCCTTCTACTCTTACTCAAATAGATCAGTTTGCATTTGGAGTTTGTAAAAGTTTGAGAGAGGTAGATTTCCACGAGGGGTTACAGAAGATTGGTAGAGGTACATTCGTGAGATGCTTCTCATTACAAAATGTCACTTTACCAACAACTCTCACCGAGATTGAGAGGGGAACATTTCATGCTTGTAGCGATTTGAAAGATGTGATACTAAAGGAAGGGCTACAAAAAATTGGATTATATGCGTTTCGTTGCTGTTCGTCTTTGCGGAGTATCAATCTACCATCTACTCTCATTGATATTGATCAGTTTGCATTTGCCGAGTGCACTAGCTTGAGGGAGGTAGCTGTTCCTGAAGGGATTCAAAAGATATCGAGTAATGCCTTTAACGGTTGCTTAGAGTTGGAAAGATTATCTTTCCCCAGCCTGACAACTCGCCTAAACAATATCATTAGGGCTGGCCAAACTGAAATAAGAAACAAGATTGATTCTGCTCGTTTTGGCGGGGGAGCATGGGTATTAAGGAATGGTGAATTGTTCATCCCTAGATCAGCATTGAGAGATTGGGAAGCAATTAGGCAAAACCTTGACCGAATTGATGAGGTGATTACATACTATGAAATCAAAGAGGCTACAACACTATTCGAACTAGCTCTGTGGAAGGCAAAATTAAATCAAGCAGAACAAGCAGCCGACATAGACCGAGAAGCACACCGTATAGATGTACCCGGGCCGGTAAAAGATACTATTTTGCAGTATCTTAGATGATTATGTAATCAGAGGCGTTTGAGATATCAGCTAATATATTGTTAAGTATAAGATATCTTAAACTCTTTGGCCGTATCATATTAATCAGTGGTATGATCTTTTCAAGCTCTGCTTATTGTCTATGCATCATCAGCAGTTAAAGTCCCATTGAACCAACAAGTCAATGCATATCTATCTTCACTGCCATGTGATGCAAGGACTTGATGTTCTACTTTTGATGAATCAAACAGTATCAGCTTTCCCCCACTCGGCAGTATATCAGAATGCTTCTCTTCTTGGTCTTCATCATCATTTATGTCATCTTTTGAATTATATAATCTCAATTCTCCACCACCAGACCAATCGGCAGCATTCAAGTATAATATTGCAGTAACGACACGATGTCTATAATCACTAGCTCGTAGCCAACCTACCAATCCCATTTCATACATTGATAAGTTACATCGGTCTAAATGTCGAACATATACTGAGCCATCAGGATGATATCTAGCAAGCTGACATTGCAAAGGAACTACATATGAATGACTTGTTGTATAATTGAACTTTCCAAGTAAGAACGGTATACCTCTCAACAGTTTTATACAATGTGTTAAGGAATCACCATGTTCATGATCATCATTCTCTCGTATTGATAAGATTCTATCTTGACGTACATCGCTATCGTTTGATGATGATTCCATCTCTTCGCCCAGTATCTCAACATTATCACGAGCAAATTGCAATGTTGCTGGTGTGAGTATATTGTTTATGACTACCACGTTATTCTTTTCGAGCTCACGAATGTGCTCTTGATAATATGTGTGCAGTGATGTGTGCACATGATGTGTGCATATATGATGTGTATATATCCAGTTTGTGCATATCGATATAAGTCCGATTTGTGAGTATTGAGAGTACACAAATGGTACAACCGGGATATAGAATATGTATTGCATATTTCACTTACCTCTGGTAATGATTTTACTGAGAGGAGGATATCTGCTCTGTTTTGCATTCTCTGCATCATTCAATGACGTTCTTAGGAACGCCTCGCCGAGGACAGCTCCCGCGGTAACTGTAATAAGACTTAGCGCTGCCTTATCAAAAGTTATCTTACGAATAAAGCTATTCATATCTGATATCGGTGCGACAGCGTTAGTCTATTCTACTTAAACATCACATTATCGAGATATGAAGTAAGAGTTGATGTCTGAATCTCGCCTTTTCAACTCTCATAATTTTCTAGGATACCGTCCATGTTTTAGTTTATTATATGGCTATTTCGTCGTCGGGATAGTATCATTGCTCGGCACAATGGTATACCATCAGTACAGATATATGGAATTTTAATACCCTTTCGATTAATGGTACTTTGGTAGAATTAGAGTTGATAGATTTTGCTACACAATTAAACAACATGTCATCAAACAAGCAGCATACCAACAATAAAATGGTACACCGTCCATCCAACTTGGATAGGCGTAATAATTCCCTAACAGTAGACAATAGTAATATACATGAATCAGTAATAAGCAGTGATGACGAAGAACATTCTTTTCGCGATAAATCAAGATTTGATCCATGTCAAGCATATACAACGAATCAAACATTATGTCTTGAGGCATGTCAGGCAACTATGGAACTACCCAGTACCATCGGCTGTGGTGTTAGTGATTTATCTAGATTCCACCCATCAAATTACTTTACTAAAAGTACTAAATATTGTGATGAGGATTGTAATATTGATCATGACCATGTCTCGCCATGTTTATATTCACCAAGGTATGTTTTATTTGTATTTTGATATATTACCTTGTGTTGATATGGTATGATTCTAACATATCACTGCAATAATTTAGTGCACCCGTTGGTCCGACCCAGTGCGAGTATTGCGGTAATAGAAATACAGATGATTGCAAAAGCAACCTACCGGAAGAATACACGCAATTCATGAGGAATAGTAGAGATGATGTCAAAGATGATAATAGTAGTAATGCTGTTAATCAAAATGTATGTTGTGATGACAATGATCATGCAACAGAACAAAATACACAAGCATCAGATAAGGACTCAACTAAATCAAAAGAGAATATATGTCCAAGACCACAGTTATTCTTTTTAAAGAAGAAGCCACCATTTGCAACACCGGAGGGTTGGGATCCAGTTACTGAATATCGAACGAACCTTTTTGAGCCTCCCAGTTCGGTAGAGGGAATGGGAAGAGGATGGGGTGAAGTTCGTGGCCATCTTGGGAGTAATACCACCGGTGAGGGTGGAGCAACTTCTAACGCAGGAGGAGGATTGAATAGTAGTATGAATAGTAGAAATTACGCCGCTAGTGCATGTGGTGGAGGTGGGGGTAGCAGTGTTTGTGGAGGTGCTAATACGGAAATATCTTTCTCCTCGGGTGGCGGTGGTGGAAGAAGAAATAGTAATGATGCCACTAATAACAAGGGAAAGGCTAATGTTAATTCAAGTGATGGTGGTAGGTCGTTAAGTCCAACAATACAGTGGGTATCAGGGTTGATGGAATCTCTATCACCTTCTTAATATGAAATTTTAATGCTACACAGGTCGGCTCTTTCTTTCGTAATAACATCTCAAACCAGGTATTTTATCACTGAAAGATAAATACTGCAAGATTGTATCCTTCACCAGCCCGGGTACTTCGATACGATATGCAACACGACTATTACAATTTCCCGCACCCGCTTGGTTGAGATTTGATTTCCACAAAGCTAGTTCAAATAGTGACGTTGCCTCCTTCATTTCATAGTAGGCAATAATGCTGGCGATTTGATCAAGTCTTTGTTTAACTGTTTTCCGCCAATGGAAACGACCCTCTACTGTTGGTTCAATAGAGATTAACACCTCACTACCGCTCCTCTCTACATGAGAGATGCTGTCTATCTTGTTCTTAATACTAATCCAATTACCATCTTGAATAATATTTTTAGCCGTGCTGAAATACTAGGAAACTTAAAACATTCTAAAGATGTACAATCTGTAAACAATAATCTTCCAACCCTCATTAACCTTTCATTGAGTGAAACCTCCCTTAGACTGCTACAGCCTTCAAATACCCCGTCATTGATTTCAGTAACAGTAGCCGGTAGAGATATACTTTCCAATGTACTACAGTTTTCGAATGCACCGTGACTAATCTTCTTGAGCCCTTCGTTCAATATTACTACTCTCAAGTTGTTGCATTTGTAAAACATATCTTCATCAACTTCTGTAATTGTGGAGGGCAATCTAATGCTTTCCAGTGATGTGCAACCACGAAACGTATTCTCGGCAATAATTTTAAGCCCTTCGTTAAGCACTACCTCCCGCAGGTTTCTACAGTTACGGAACGCATTAGCATTGATCTCAACGAGTGTAGATGGCAATGTAATGCTTTCCAGAGTACAGCCATAAAATGCATACTTCCCAATCTTTTGCAATCCGTCATTCAATACTACCTCCTTTAATCTATTACAATTGTGAAATGTAGTAGACATACCGTTACAAAATGCATGGCATTTGACCTCAACAACACTAGGATGAACATACACTTTTGTCACCTGCTGAGGAGCAGCTTCTTCATTATCCCAAGAGTACTCAAACACTACATCTGTTGGTGCATCATTTATCTTTTGTCTTTTTGACATGTGGAGTAAGATGTGTTTATGCGTATCTATTATATAATCGCTAGCACACAAATAATGGAGTTAGCCCATCAAAGTATGCAACTCTTATGAAAGGTTAGGAAAGGCGGAGCCAGAGGCTAATACGTAAAAGACAAGGATACCAAAAGATACCTTATCACAAAGAAGAGTTGCAATGAGGAGAGATAGGAGCTATGGGAGGATATATGTATGGATCGATGGCGATGGGAGAAGAGGGGGGAAAAGACCGACTATACAAACAAACACCATTGAGACAATTACAAGAAAAGGATAAACTGATTTCTCTTACTTCTTCTATACATATATACTTCAAACAACATACCAAGCTCATAATATTCTGTACCTATCTCTCTTATCACACACACACACACACACAAACTTTTACCAACCCTACATTTTAGTTGCACATTTCAGAGGTTTGATAGGATCATCAATCCCTAACTCGATATCACCACTTGGCAATGTAACTACTGGATCCTTATCACTCGTCCCACCTTTGATCCAAGGCTCACTACGTGCCAATGGTACTGTGATTCGATCAGCATAGCTTGGCTTCATTAACTTTGAAACCAGCTCCCTTGCAGGCTTGGGAGTCTCATCCGACCACTTGTACCGCTTCTTACGCTTACCTTTATTGCCCATGCACATTGAAAAGATTTTCAGTAATATGTTATCTTGTGAACTCATAAAGTTCGCCTCATTCTCTTCCGCGGGAATACCAGTTAGTAAATAATGGATTGTTTTGCCAACTGAATATGCATCAGAGATTAAACCATAATCTGATACGTTACCGGCCAAGGCAGCATCACCTTCTGATTTCCTGCGGGCCTTCGTCACTTCAGGTGCGGCAAATGCCCTTGTTCCTAGTGCTGACATTGCTCGTATGGGTACCCGCTGAAAGCTCGAACCTCTCCTTGTCTCAGATCTTCGATCAGTTTTTGTTGCTTGTTCCTTTGATCTTTCTGAATCTGCATTAGATCTTTGACTTTCTGAACCAACAATTGCTTGACTTGCCTGCTTTTCAATACCCCGTTGCACCAAGTTACGAACTGAGCCACGTCCACCGCCACTACTTTTCACACCACATTCAGCTGGGGTTAGAGCTCGTGCAAATCCGAAATCAACGAGAACAACCTTCCACTCCTTGTCGTTGAATTCTGTCTTGTCATCCCAGAACTTATCATTTGACATCCAATCATCTTTATTTGTTTCCCTAGCTGCTGCATTGGATGATGTTATAGTTTCATCCCAGTCAAGAGGAACGACGTCAACCCTTTCGAGTATACAATTATCTGGTTTAATGTCTCGGTGGATGACCCCTATATATAAACATATCATGATTCATATTATGTAAGTATATAAGTATGACCAATACACTATGGAAATACATAAACACACAGCACACACATATATAACTAACCTCGACCATGTAAATATGCAACAGCACTAATTAAATGTCGGCTCGCCAATCTAACCAGATTAACACTCAAAGCACCACCACAATTCACCAATTCACCTAAATTCGGACCATCCGCCAATGTTAACACAACTAATTGACTTTGTTTCATTTGTACCGATTGCAAACATCGAACAATACATGGATGATTAAGCTCTTTAAGAATTTCAATTTCACGTAATGCATACTTTTGTTCAGATGATTGTGATGTTGATATTTGTTTGATGGCGACATATGGTGGTCCTACAGTAGCCTTCTTGTTTGTATCATCACCAAACGTATCCTCCTTTTCACCATCTTCTACAGAATCATCATCGTCTTTCTTTTTGTTATCCTTATCATCTAACAATGTTGATTCAACACCATCATCACCAAGTTGAGGATGATAGTGAATCATTGAAGCACCTGCTGTTTTATCATCGGGCTTTTTAGTTTTGGCTAACCATACAATACCATATGCACCCTCACCTAATGGACGGACCTTTTCATATACTGCATTAATTGACGGTGGCCAATCATCAGTTTGTTTATCATTGACAATTGTATTCATATCTTATGTTTACTTTGAGTTGTCGGTATCTTTACCCTTGATTGCAATTACACCTAGTACAATAGACGAGAATTGCTGTTTATCTTGATAATGAGCTTATTATCTATTTGATATTCCTAGTGCCATATCTACCTCTCGAGGAGCTTGAAGTTCGACAGAGTGCAAGCAGGCGGCAAAAATAAGAGTCGGCATTTTAACGGATGTCGTAATTCGTGTAGGCAAATTAAGAATGTCGTGCGTGAGTGATGAAAGAGAGATCCAAGCGTTGACAACCACATCTTGCAGAGATAAAACATTAAAGCATAATATGAGGTGATAAAGATTACATATCATAGAAAGGCCAACCTTTGAGTACAACCAAGAGAAGAACTAAAGAAGGTGTAGAGGATGAGGGAAGATACCTTAGTTTAGAATGTCGAGGCTTGTGACTAATAGTATAAGTAGACAGTTGTTGTTGTGATAATACATTCTACTACTCAAACAAGTCTCTTTTATATTATACATATATTCATTTCAAAAGCTTCTATCTCCTAAGCCTATCTATATCTATCTATTCTATGTCTTCCGTTCCCTCGTTCATCGAATGAAAGTTCAAGCTCAGAGCATTTGAATTGATCAGGTGGTGGCACCACACTATGCAGACAAACATTCTTCCGTATCCAACCCCATTGAGCAGAGATACGAGAGTATACCCCTGGAAAGTCTTGACTGCATCCCAAACCCCAGCTAACAATCCCAACTAGCATATCTCTTGATCCAAACTCATCGTTCCCCTTTCTAATCAGCGGTCCACCGCTATCTCCCTGACAAGCATCTGAATGTTTTGATGAAGCACATAGCATATTATCTGTAATAGATCCTTTCATAGTCGTATTTATGATTCCTCTTATTGAATGTTTTATGGTACCTCTCACATTTCACACATACTATTATTCACTGCAGATACTCTTGTTTCCATTAACATATTACTTGGTAATACTATGTCTTCATCTTCTTCTGTATCGCCCCACCCCATTACCGTCAGTCCTTCATTATCCTCTGGTGCATTTATATCTCTATTCAATTTCACATAAGTTGCTGCAGTATCATGTTGAACTTCTCTACTTAAGAAGACCAAGGCGAAATCATTATCGTATGTGATGTTATTATAACTAGGATGACGAATCTCTTTCTTGATGGATATAGATTCCCCCATATTCCGATACCTTAAATCAGGACGACCAATAACAGCATGATAGGATACTTCGGCTGTACCCAACGATAAAGAACTGCAATGCCCAGCTGTTAATACTACATCCGAAGCAATAAGTGAACCACCACAAAAGTGTTTCGAACTACGTTGTTGTTTAGCACCAGATTGCAATGATACAGCGTATGGATAACGAGTTTTAGATGTCGCTCTCCCATTAATAATCTTTAGGAGTGGAGAGAGTTGGGATACTTTCTTGCTTTTACTTTTACTACTCTTTGTACTACTCTTTGATATATATGTCGTACTACTTCTTTTACTACTTTTTGTTTCCAATTTGTTCGACTTTGCACTACTACTTCTGTATAATGTGTTATCAAGATCGGTGAAGGTAAAACTAAAACTATAACTCAAACTACTGAAGTCTTCATCTGTTAGAGTATTATCGATGGATGATGATGCACAAGAAGTGCGGAGAAGTAGTAGTAGGAGAGCAATCTCCGACAGACCCCGCACCATCGCTGCTTGTAATATTATTGTTTAGCGTTTGCAATGAGGCATTGTCTATGAGAAGAGATAACATCGTCATCCAACCATAATCAACGCTTAGAAAGGAGAGTTGAGACATGGACAAGATGGGTAAGGACTTAGGCGCCACGTGGAATTTTTTTCTTAGCGTTTGCTAAGAAACTATGCGATGTCGCGGATGATTTACTGCGGGGGAGTAGCTTATCATCAAAAATAAAACAGATGCCGTCGGACCTCGGCCAACCCTAAGCATTCTATCGATAGCCCTCACCCAGGCGAGTCTTTCGATACCCTATTTGTCGCCGTCGGCGGCGATTAAGTATATTAATTTATCGTCACTATTTTACCACGATGTGCCGTAGTAAAAACTTTAGCTAGCTAAATAAAATAGACGCCGTCGTATCTCGACCAACCCTAAGCACCTAATCGATAGTCCACATCTAGAGGAGTCCGGCGATGCCCTATTTGACGTTGTTGACGGCGGTTAAGTATTTTTAATTGTCGGTCGTGTTTCCTTGATTCTACGTACAATCACTAAGATTAGCAGTCACGAGTGACATCGCATAAATTTAAGTAGCAACCCATCTTGTCCATGGTTGAGATAGCATTTTCTCAGATTTTCTCACTCACGGATACCTCTACACCCATATCTACAAAACCTTCATCTCTATGGCAGTATAAGCGCATAATACATTGCCATATATTGAGTTTATTATAGTCCTAAAGAATACTACATACAAAGTTTCTTCTTATCTTTATCCTGCAGGATACTTTTGTCTATAATTTGTTGAAGTATCCTTACTCCACAATTGCTCTATCTCTATACCAATTGCTCTACCATATATCAACATCTATCTATCTAATCTCTATTTCACACCGACAGACACATATTGGCACATACTCTATCCTATACATAACAGAGGATTAGTTCATAAACCGACTGAATACATTATATGAACAGCCAAAAATTTTGCCTCGAGACGAAGCATTCATTATGCCTCGAACCACTCTGGATTCATATCACTATCAGTAGACATATGTCCTCCTGTGTCTTCACTGGCTAGTGAATTACTCATGGTAGACGTACTAGCAGCATAGCTACTATCACATTCACTCTCCTGATCTAGCTTGGCTGGTGTACTCTCTCCTCCTCCACAAGACATTATCCATTGAAAAAGGTTAGAAGTTGATGTCTCTTCGTTATCGTCGAGACTTGTCTTCTTAGACTTGCTGGAGGGGTCAAAAGCTGAAACGTTGATGTCATGAAGTTGATTAGTACCAGTTTGTCCTTGGAGATGGAGTATCATGGTTGCTTGGTTACTGACAAGCTCAGCTAGTACATTTCTTAATGTATTGACTTCCTCCTCTAAATTCTTGTTAACTTGGAGAATGTCTTCGGGTTGATGGTGAACAGCAACACTCTCTGTCCTCTGAATCTTAGATAACATACTCTTGAGAGCCGAGAGTTCTTCTTTTAAGCCCAAGATCTCGGCGTCAGCTATGTCCTTGTCCGATATACCTTTCCTCATAGTATCATCACGCTTTACATCCATATCAACATTGATATCTTCTACTTCAGTACGAGACTCCTCAACTGTAGGAAGGGGGGTCAGGGTCTTTTGCTTCGACTTCTTAGATTGTTTCTTCTTGATTGACTTAATCTTCTCTGCTGCCTGTACCTCTTTCTTCACTCTATCAGCAGTCTTCTTTATCTGGATTAATCTATCCTTTTCAATCTTTAAGTTCTTCTCTATTTCCTTTTGCTTCTTCAACTCTTTCATGTCTGCTAATACCTTTTCTTTCCTTGCTTGACGTTCCTTCTGAGCTGATATGACCTTGGCCTTTGTTTTCAGAAGTATGGACGGTGTCTTCTTGGTATGAGAAGTATCCTTCTTAGTAGTACTTGTATCGGAGATCGTCTCGATGGTAGGTGGCTCATACTTGATTGTTTCGGCCTTGCTTGTGAAACCACCGAATGGCTCTGTTAATACTGATATTGCATCATCAAAGATGTTGTTGTTATTGACAATCTCAGTTCTAATCGTTTCTGATGATGTCGAATCATTGTCATTAGACTTTGTATTCTTAACAATCTCGGTTACGATGGAATCTTTATCATCGAATCTCTCCTCTACACCTCTTGCTTCCTTACTTGGTGATGATGTACCAAGCAAATATCCATCTTCTAATACATAAAGCTGTTCATTAGTCTTCTTCTTCGTACTACTACTACGACTCCATCGAAATGATGATGGTCTGGATGATAATTGAGCATCCGCAATCCACTGCTTTGCAGCAGCATCGTCTTGTTGATTAGTCTTTGTCGCCATCGTAGTCTTCGTGCCACTACCACTGTTTTGTTTGATATAACTATTCTTCATTGATGAGAACAACAGTAGCTCCTCCTTCAGAGGAAGATTCTTATCAGATGAAAGCATCGTATAATTCAATAAGGTTTGGTTTCTATTGCAATAATTTAATTGCTAAGATATGGGCATACACTTACAATTTAGCAATGTCTTATGTTAACCATATCATACTCACAACATATTGGCAGATCGTCTCGCCAATATCGTAGGGCATAGAAAGATTAATATTTCCTCTTATACCTACCTTGCTTATAGGCTGCCGACTACATTGATTGCAGCAATGGATGTGAGTAGTTTCTATGTCTCAACATTGCATCGACTTCACTTCATTCACTCACATATTTGTTGAGGTATCCTGAGCCAAAAGAGCAAGTAATAGTAGGAAGCTATTCGGATAATGTTGTGGTTGTGATGAGATGACCCCATATGCGCTATCTCCGAGGGAAACAATGAAGTTCTTTCGTATTTAGACTGCATGTGTATGAAATGTTTCAATGAGATAATACCCACTCGACCACCGCCGCCGCCTATTGCAATAGATAAAAAAGTTGCTCACGTGATGTGAGCAAAGTTGCTCTGATATTCGATACCTCCTACCTACCACTACCACCGCCACTACTACACTATACTTTGATCAATGTCTCTCCAATCTTCTTATAGTTGGCATCAAAGGCAGCGGCAGCTACAAAGAAGTAATAGGAACAAGTCATTCATCAAAAACAAGTTCTTGTACAGTAAGAAGGACTCACAATCTCTAGAAGATGAAGAACTTGCAGTGTTACGAAAGGAGTTACTTACACATGCCGATAAACTAGTATCAGCTACTAAAGAAAAAGAAAGGCAGATATTAATGCAGCATACAAACAAAGATAGAGAACAACAGAGCGAGATATCTAATATAACCTCAAAAGCTGTAAATGACTTACTTGTTGCATTAGCTTGTGTAAGAGAGCATTCACAGAAGGATATCAAATACAATAGCACATCACAGAAACGTAAAGGAGGACGGATGTGGCTTAATATGAAGAGAAAGAAGAAAGTCCGCTTCTCCTCAACAGTAATCTCACCAGTAATGGAATCATCTAATGTTGAAAAGGTGGCAGTAGATGAGCAACGAGATGATGATTGCAATATGAATGAAGTAGTGCACACAAAAGATAATAACGAAGTAACATTACTTCGGAATGCACTACACTCGCTAACCCAGCTTCAGAAACTTAGTATAAAAGCAAAGGAGAATAGTGGGGAATCAGAAGAAAGAGATTTGGCCGAGGATACAGGAGGATACAACATCTTGAATTGGTTAGGACTTATTGATTGTTGTGCTTTTGATACAGCTATCAATTGAAACCGAAGAGGAATAGATGAGGAGGATAAGGATGCCGATGACTAATTCAGAATATGACCACCTTAAGGCTATCGTCTGATAAGATTGTTGTTACTCCATATACAATAGTAATTGACATTTAAATATAGTTATCATCTAAGATATTGCAAAGTAGTATCCTTTACCGGCCCCGGCACTTCGATGCGATATGCTTCTCGGTTTATATCAGCTGCTTCTTCTGCCTGATCTATCTTTGCCTTCCATAATGCAAGTTCAAATAGTGTGGTGGCCTCCTTCATTTCATAGTATGTAATCACCTCAACAATCTGATCAACTCTTTGCCTGTACAATTTCCAACCTCTCAATGAAGATCTTGGGATAAATATATCATCCGTCCCTACAAAGGATAGCTTGTTTCTTATTTCTGTATGGCCAGCCTTAATGATAGCTTGTAAACGAAGTGATACACTGGGAAAGCTAATCTTTCCAACGCTAAGCAACCATTGAAGGAATTTGCCGATATCTCTTGAACCCCTTCTTCGGGAAGCTCTACTTTTCTCAAACTAGTGCACTCGGTAAAAGCAAACTGATCAATGCTAATGAGAGTAGATGGTAGAGTGATACTCCGCAAGGACGAGCATCCACGAAACGCATTTACTCCAATCTTTTGTAGCCCATCCTTTAGTATGACATCTTTTAAATTGCTACAAAGATGAAATGTTCCCCTGTCAATCTCGGTGAGAGTTGATGGTAAAGTAACATTTTGTAATGAATAGCATCTCATGAATGCACTCCTACCAATCTTCTGTAAACCCTCATTAAAAAGTACCTTCCTCAAGTTCTTACACTCTTTGAATGCACCATCAACAATCTCAACGAGAGTAGAAGGAAAGGTTATACTTTCTAATAATCTGCACTTCATAAATGCAGCGCTACCAATCTTCTGTAATCCCTCGTTGAAGACTACCTCCCTCAAATTATTGCAATCTTTAAATGCATACATATCAATCTCTTTCAAAGTAGATGGTATTGTGATTCTTTCCAATGATGAGCATCCTTCGAATGTATTTGAACCCATCCTTTTTAGCCCTTCGTTAAATACTACTTCTTTTAATTGGGTACATTCTGCAATATGAAAGATTATATTAATACCAACCTCAAAAATACTTGAATGAAATCTTACACGCGTTACATTTTTAGGAATAGGAGTTTTCCCCGTATACTCAAACATCACTTCATTTGTATCATTATCTTTCATATCTTATGTTTTTAAATTATGTATAGGTAACCGTATGTATCAAAATTTGATTCCAATGATGCTTTATTATATTATATGTGTTGTATAAGCATATTGATACCGCGCGTTGCTGTTTTGGTGCTGTGTTTAGATTTTATTTTTTGTGCATATGATGTGTTCACTTTACGATTGCAATACCTCGAACTACCGATGACACGAAACTATGAAGGAGAAAAGAAGAAGAAGAAGCCCCTTTAATCGTAGTAGTAGCACCTTGCGCAAAGCTCCCTAATAAATGCTAGTAGAGAGTGTCTAGATATAGTTGTATCGCCAAATAAAACCATTTTTTCTACAGAACCTTACTCCTCTTGTGAGTCCAGAGGTTGAAGTTCTATTGCCTGATATGTTGATAAAGGAGCCATCTTGCGAGTAGTATATAGGTTCTTATTATTAGTTGGTGGTATAAGGTTAGGTATAGTTCTCTTTGTTCAAGAATATCGACATAAAAATTTGACATACTTGTGCAATTTTTTTTACTTGGTGGCACTAACTACTCAAGAGGTTGATATACTTCAGAACACAACCTATAATATTACTCTGACACAAGAGAGAAAATGGTTAATATGTCACTAACTTTTGAATTATACTAAAGCATCGGTATCAATTGATAGTTATATACAAAAAATAAGATACATACGCCATAAAAATAATGACAAGCAACACTTCATCATGCATTTGAGTATATAGGGGATGACCAGACTGTACCAGATGATGTAGTTAGTGTACGATTTCATCCAAGTGTCACCGTGGTTCAAGGGGAGGCATTCAAAAACTGTCATCGCTTGAGGAAGGTTGTCCTACACGAAGGTATCACAAAGATTGGACAGAGGGCATTTGCACATTGCAGTTCATTGGAAAGAATTACACTTCCATCATCTCTCACCGAAGTTGGTGCATATGCATTTTTCAGGTGTGATAATTTGAAGGATGTAATGTTCAACGAGGGACTAACGAAGATTTGGCGTTGTGCATTTGCTCTCACTGCATTAGAGAGTATCAATCTACCATCTACTCTCACTGAGATTTGTATCAGAGCATTTTTGCAATGTAAGTCATTAAGAGAAGTGGGGCTAAATGAGGGTCTTACGACGATTGAAATGAGGGTATTTGAAGGATGCATATCATTACAAAGTATCGAATTACCCTCCTCAATAACAGAGGTTGGACAACAAACATTTATGAGCTGCCACAATTTGAGACAGGTAGTGTTGAATGAAGGGTTACAGAAGATTGGACATATTGCATTTGGTCACTGTTCGTCCCTGTTGAATATCTCTCTACCGTCAACTGTGACCGAGATTGGTGAAGATGCATTTCATTGCTGTAGTGGTTTGAGAAATATATCATTGAACGAAGGTCTACATACAATCGGAAAGAATGCATTTTGGAATTGTCAATCACTAGAGAGTATAACTCTACCCTCCACTATCGTTAAAATTGGCCACAGTGGAAGTGACATTAATATAAACATTTAGATGTTGCAATAGCTTGACCGAGGTTGGGCTCAGCAAGAATATCTATTCGATTAGTAGCGAAGCATTTTTCGGTTGTGATTCATTACAAAGGTTTACATTTCCTTATACTACAAGTCGACTGGAGCCTATCATTCACTGTAGCAAAGATATTAAAAACAAAGTTGAAGAAGTCCGTGGTGCAATCCAATGGAAAGGTGGTATGTTATATGTTTCTGCATCAGCAATGGGAATTGGAAGCATATTCGGAGACCATACTAATAATTGGAATATAATCAGAAACAGTATTCTCAATATAGATCGTTGGGTCGATTACTATGAAATCAGGGAGGCTTCGACACTACTTGAACTAGCTTTATGGAAATCAAATATGGATCAAGCAGGAGGCACTACCACAAATCGTGAGGCATGCCGTATTGATGTGCCTGAAACAGTTAAGGAGACTATTTTACAGTACCTTTACCCTTCCAAGCAGTATCTTGTCTGGCAAGACTATAATAGTGAAGAGGACAGTGACTATATTAGTATTAGCAATATGGAAGATGACAGTGACATAGATCAAGATGAGATGAACTTAGATACGGCCGATTACTTTGATTGCTCAGAGATTGAGGGCGAATTAGATTCCAACAATGAGCTGGTAGATTCAGATAGTGACAGCGATGCAACAGATGGGTTCTAATACGTAAATAATCGACATTAAAGAGCATCTACTACCACTCCTCTTCTTACATCTATCTACCAACTCTTTTTCCCTTCCATGTGCTTCGTACACTGTAGGCTAATACGGATAAAAGAACTTACTCGATCATATCAATTGAAAATAAACAACAACACAATTGCAATTGTAGAGGCGCGCTATCACTCACCCCCGAGGCTTAAACAGTATTATATATTTAATGAAGTTGTGGTAGACTGATTTAAGAGGCGCAGATCTGGACATTTTACATCAAAAGATCAAAGATACCACATACACAATTGCAATAAAATTATTTGCTCCGACAATTACATATTATATACATCTCATTAGTAACTAGGCGTACAGTATGAGCGGCTGGTTTGGTACCAAGAAGCGTAAAGCTAATGAAGTCGACAATGATATACAAGCTGAAACGAATCATGACATAGTCAATAAAGAGTTAATTGCAATGAAGTCAACTGGCTACACGTAGGGTCAGGGTCCGGTATCCTACCCCCTATGTCAAATCTAAGCCCCCAGGGGACTTATGGTAGGCTTAAATAGGCTTAATCGAATGCTCTCAGTGAGTTAGGAATGAATCTACAATGCCCTTAATTTTTTATTTGAAAAATTTGTTAGTGATTTTGTTAGAGCTAGTTAGGGATTATCCTTAACCTGGGGAGAATTGTTCCAGCTGGCATACCTTTTACCCCCAAAATGGGTCATAAAATCACACGATGTTTAAAACTAAGTAAGGGCAACATGGTTTTGGACTCTACTCATCAAGGGCTTTCCAATGATGTAT
>Ga0214479_100746_pt1 | contig 17062 bp, 19 predicted proteins | sample M1_20Mar14CPVII9_5_FD_165054 | JGI IMG/M metagenome (GOLD analysis project Ga0214479, IMG submission 165054) | Marine eukaryotic communities from Monterey Bay, California, United States - M1_20Mar14CPVII9sort6BwellE14 | ecosystem: Environmental > Aquatic > Marine > Unclassified | place: USA...
AGAACATCAAACCTCTAGCATCCGCCCACACAGCATTCAGTACATTGATTGGCAGTACAAATAAAAACATAACCGTAATGCTAAAAGGACCATAACTCTCGTTGTACATAGAAATCATTGAAAGCCACATGAGCCATTTTTGAAAAAAGCTGGTGTTGTTATTATTATTGTTGACATTGTGGTTGTGAATGGCGTTGTTTTTGTTGTTATCATGATTTGTGTGTTTTCCAATATTGCACAATAGTATACACGGAGTACCAAATACATCTTTCAGTACACATATTATTTCATTTCTCATCGCCTTAAACACGTTGGACCCATTCTTCCAGCTTTGAATGCCCACCACAACCATAAAACTCGCAAGATATGTCCATATCGGAAGTGTGTGATACACAACGAACTTATAGGCAAAGAATAAACTTCCCAAACCACAGAAGAGACATAATGAGATATGTAATACTTGGTTGACAAGTAGTTCGGGTTTTACTGTGCGAGGTTTTGCTGAATCAGCCATTCTTTTCGAGAGTCAAACTATGTGTATATGCCGGTTGTATTGCAGTATGATGTATGTGGTATAGTAGTGAATATCAGATGTTTTGATTGATGTGTGTGATGATATATCCTTGGAGATTCTCTCGCATCCATATAATAATATGGATATCCAATAATATGAACGTTGTATCTCCACACGCTGACTATTTGCATTTATTATGGAATAATACTTCTTTGATTGCAACTGTATATCTAATGTATTTATGTGAGTAGTAGAGTTTAAATTGGTCGATTTTGTTTCCGTCTGATTGACCAGGTTTGATGTTCTCTGATCTCTAATTATGTTATTTTCTCCCCACGCTGTGTTCTTGTTTTTATGTAGCAATATGTAATAGCTTCTATCGGATCTATTAGGAATGGTAGTAATTCATATCGAATGTGTAATTCAGTAGTAGCCTCACCTCTCTACAATACTCATTTGTTGTTTAAATCACTATCGTACGCCTACGCTACAATACACGAATAAAAATAAAAGGGGAAAGGTAAAGGGGAGATTGCAATTGATGTGTCTCAAAGATGACATACTTACTTCGACTATCTCATAGTTGTACACGGACAGTACAGGCAGGGGAGCTGATCAGAAATCACAAGGTAAGGCGATCTTCTCGACGATATATAATATATATATATTATTATTATATTATGTGATATTATATTATGTGATCGGGCTCTTGCTCTCACGATGTTGCAATTATGCATTGTGTATTTCATATCCATGACATACTCTGTCTTATCCTCAATCCTTTCTCATCATGTTGTTATCCCTCTCCCTATATACCACGATAATCCACAGAATCGTTAACACTCTCTATCAGTATAAGATATATCATCTCCAACACACAACACTACAATCTACACAATCTACTCTAAACAATCAAAAGGATGATGTCGTATTCTTCAATTAGTATCGTCATTATTTTACTACCAGTATTGCTTGGCATGCTCCTCTACGATGTGGAATTAGGTGCCATGCTTGCTTTCTCATATGAGGGCATGAAATATACTCTTCATCCAATTCTCTTAGCCGCGTACAAGCGGCTGATTAAAGACAGCAAGGATAAACCCATGTGTTATAAGGTAAGCAGAAGATTTACATGGTTGTGGATTGAGTTGAGTTGTGCATATGATATGGTTTCGCAATTTCACTAACAAATGCTAACCTCCCTACCTCCCTCTCTTCTTGGATATTCTTGTGACCATTGGTGGAATTAACTTCTAATTCCCTAAGTACGATCCGTGGATCCTACGAGCACTTGTTGAACGGCTTGAGAAAAGCCTGGAAAACGATCACACACATGCCAAATCCACTCCTGTTCGAGAGGTAGACTTCTTCAATGGTGAACCGTATCATGCAAAGGCCTGTCAGGAGACATTGTTGAGCACAAAAGGCGGTCGGTTTTCTCCTTTTATTGCAAGGGCAAACAAAACATTTACCGAGTTCTCACCTGAATGGCTGATGCGTAACTTTGGTAATTATTCTGTTTTAGCAACAGATATGAAAGCTTTTGATGAAAAGATGCATGACATTGCCTCCTGCCCTTGGAAACGAAGGCCTTTATCTCGAAGGGTGTTATTACAGGACATGTACGAGCAGCCTAAATTTTATGCTAACTTCAACAAAGACACACTTGGCAACATATACGATACTATGAAGCAAAATGACAACTCGTCCTCTGGTTACTTCCAGTTCATTGACAATCAGCTGCACCAAATGTGTGATGTCTTTGATGGTATTGACGGAGAATTATTCTTTGGATGGACGGGTGCCGAAACGGTTTCAGGTGTCGGGTTTCATTGTGCTGTGATGGAAAACATATTTTTCCAAGGTAAGTGTTAATTATATATGTGTGCATCGGATATATGATGAATCACAATCTCACTTGTATACATGATGTTAATATATACGATATCATCTTTGAAATACATGTTAACCAGTTCACGGCGAACGAAACTGGACACTTGTTGATCCAAGATACACAATGAGAATGCGGCCTATGCATGAGGTACAGTCTTTATTTGGGATGGGAATGTATACCGATGGATGGATCAATCTCAAACGCCCAGCTCATTGGGACTCAATACCCAAGATGACAGTTACAACCAAACCTGGAGACATCATATTCATCCCAGCTTGGTGGTGGCACGAGGTTCGAGCGGGAGGGGATGATGGTTTTACATTGGGAATAAGCAATCGGGGCTGGATGCATATAGACAATATACGTTCTTGGCGACACTTTCCTATTATGCGATTCCTCCCTGGTGTGCTGAGTGAATACAGTGGAGTTGGTGTGATGCCCATCCTTCTAGATTTTGTTCACTGTGCACCTGATCTCTTCTCGATGTTGCTTGTAAAGCTCGGTTTACTATCTTCGGATCGCTTAATATCCGGCAAGTTTAGGTCTGTGCAGAAAACACAGCACAGGGAGTATAAAAGCTTTAACAAAATCTTTCGAGCCAACCTTTCTAAGCGCCAGAACGAAGAGAAGGATGATAAGGCAGCAGAAACCAAGTAGGAGCTTGAAAATGAGGAGATATGGCTGATACAGAATCATAAAGTAGAATGTTAAATTCAAAGTAATGATGTCTACTGATCGATTGCTTTGCAGCTCATCTCGTATAATAAACCACAGTGTCACTTCCAGCTTAGCTACGCTGTGGACCGAATATACTACATAACCTATCAAAACCAACAAGGATACGTAGGCCGCTGTATTATATTTCTGTTTGCATATGACCCCTCCACCCGATCTTCAGCCAACATCGTTCCACAGTTCAATCTGAGTTAAGTCACATAATGATAACATTCTTCTCATATTCAGAAGCGTCATCTGCTGACGTAGAACCATCCACAATCTTTGGATTCATACCATCAGTGAAAGAGAGTAGAAGGGTTCGTACGCCCATGGTAATCTCACATCCTTTGTGATATAATTTACCTGGATGTATGAGGACTTGACCCTGCCGGAGCTTAATAGTCTTACGGAGACATGGAAAGTAAGTTCCGCCACCTTCGTATTCATCAAGTCTTGACAGCATTGCCGACCATGTAATATCACAACCATCATAGTGAATCTCAGTACCCAAGTAATCTGGACGATTCTCCAAACGTTGGTAGAGTAGTAAATGGGGCTCTTTCCAATTGCGTGGACGAAGTTCTATTGCCTTCGTCTTCGTGTTAATACCAAAGATTTCTCCGGTAATATTCTTCACCTCATCGTGAATTTGATCAGTGTACTTCTTGGCCATATCTTTCACCTCTATAACTGGCAAGTCCATTTTGGTATATGGGTACAATGTACGCCATGTCTCTGCATTAGAGACGGACTGAATGAGATCTTGAGTATGGTTATCAGCCATTATGCGGATTTGATCACAAGTTGTTGGAGAAATGAGATCAACAACAAACTAGATATTTAGATATGAATGGAGAGGAGAGGAGAGCTGTTAGTATGCGCAAATATTTGAGTACATATGATATAATTATAATGAATCATTTTGTATCAACTTACAATTTTTTTAGCCTCGTCAATCATGGTAATTCGTTTGCCCAGAACAGTCATGACTTTTGGAACTGGCGAAGAGTTTGCCATTTCGGATGAAACAGTCTTCTTTGCGGCCATTGAACAGTTTTGACGGCGTTGAATGACCTTGGCAGCTGCTACTCTCTTAGCTTTGATCTTCTCGACCACTTCTGGTGGAGCAAATGTAGATGGTATGTATGAGTATTCAGGTATTGACGATGACATTTGCATATACAACTTTGCACTACATGGTATACAAGTTGCAAAAGTTAGAGAGTCTTTAAAATGAACATACTACTATAATGAAGATAGAAAGAATTCTTACGCTTTTATAAATACTGCAAGGTTGGTGTACAAGTTGTAGGAAGATAATGTCATGGCTGTTATCACTACCGCAGCCATCATGATGTATTGGCGTTTAGTGCCGCCACTACCAGTAACAGGCCCTATCATATTTGTTGTATTGTGTACCCAATAGTACCTATCACTTTATTGGGATGTGAAATGCAAGTGAGTATAGAAAGGATGTAGCAAGGTCGATGATATGATGTAGTGTGTAGAAATTAGTGGAATGGATTCATGAAAGGCAGCAACCAACACATATATATTATAATACTCTGATATCGTTGGGATATGTGTATATTGATGACCACTATGAGAGCGATATTCTTGCATCACTCAGCACTCATCGCATCCCTCCCTCAATCTCCTCAGTACTTTGGATAAGTGGGCAGGCCCGCCTACGGCTTTTGTGCGTACTATGTAAATCCACAAGCCTCTCTCAGAGGGTCAATCTCTGTCCATCTATTATACATAATCTATTCCCATGCTTCTATCTAAATAATCTCAGTCCAGCTATCCACTGTTAAGCATCGATGTATCCTGCCTCACTCATCACTCATAAGGTAGGAGTTGTTGCAAAGTTCTTGTGTGATTATGGTATCGAATAGATAGGTTTGTTTGTCAACATGCATGAGAAATGTATTTCGCGCAAAACATAAATAATATCACACGAATAATGCTTATAGAAACAACATCAAGGAACAAGAAGATGGAAGATCAAATCTGCAAAGTTTAGTTATCAAAAGGCATCTCAGTTGATACAGCAGAAGTAAAATTGGCAAACGATTTGGTTAGTAAAGTGGATGTGTTTTTGTGCACAAAATAAGACAAAATACCTAGGTAGAAGCAGATTTATGTATACCATCTTGTCAATGATGAAGAACATAAGACACTACACCCGAATGTGATGTTGAGAACAACCGATCGAGTACTCAATGATGATCCATGTTTCTTTTTATTTTGCTATTACTTTATATTACTATGGGAGAATCAATATTGCGTATTGTCCGATTTTGCATATTAACCTCTTCCTTCTTCGTTTGCAACAGGACAATCAATAGATATATGGCCTTGATTACTGGTGTTGAGTTTTGACTGATAACAAGCAAATATAGCATTAGTAGCTCCAACTAATATACTGCATCAGAAAAGTGTATATTACACATATATTAAGCGCATGACGGCCCTCCTGTATTTGATCATAGCTTTGGAGAATATCGTTGGTCTCTTTTGCATGGGATGTCTGTTGTATGATATCAAAATTGGGCTTGTGGAACCTACTCCGAAGACATGCTTGACGTATTTCTTGAAGTTGGCCATGGCAACAACTGCCACCACCCTCTTGTATACCAAGCTCTGGAGCATATTATACTCATCCATTACAGCCAGGTTGGCTCTCGAGGTGATGGGCTCCTTTGTCGCCACCTGTGTGTTACGTCATCGCCAAGCATCAGACTGCTTCTTAGTGATAGTGAGTCGAGAGCTCCGCGGTATATTCAACGACTTTTCTGCAGCACCTATGACCTGTGTCAAGGCTCATCGGCTTGGTTGGCGATCATTAATTTGCATACTCTACAAATCAGCAAGTGGATTGCCACGATATGCATTGTACGGTCCAGTGCTAGGTGGTTTCCGCCTCGGTAAGTTTGTAATATATAACACGTATAATATGCAAATTATAGCTGAAATCTGATCCAAATTTTATCAAATGCAATCCAATGTCTAGTTGAGAAATTCTTCCTCGTGCCCCTTCATCTCATTCAGAAGGTGTTGCATATGAGCTCGTTGTGGTGTGAAAATACATCAAGGCTTCCAAAGGCTGTATCGGGATTGCCATTGACGTGGGGCGGCGGTGCAATTTGGATTGGTATCGTGGCAGTCACCTCCTTTTTATCATTTATGCTGATCACGCACCTCTCTGGAACGCTGACGCACCGGTTCTTTGCTCACCGCTGCTTCTGTACTTCACGTGGTTTCACATGGGTTCTCTATGCCTTTTGCAGCTTGCAAACACCACCAATTTGGTGGAGTAGCATTCACCGGCGTCATCACCGTCAAACTGACTCTGACACGGATCCTCATCCTCCTGGAGAAAAGGTAAGTCGACATAATGACTCATCATTTGAACATATCATGTGAACAAATCATAAATACATATGATGTGAACATATCATATATATGCACTGATCAAGAACTACACATACTTCAGAATTCATACGCTTTTACAACAAGTACTAACCCCCTTTCCGTAACTTTCTTTGTATTTGAACTGGTACCAATATTTAAATTCCTAAGGGGTTTCTATACGCCTACCTCGGATGGCTGACTGATCGCGAAAACTTTGGAACGAATCTCTCTGAACTGCGTGATATGACCAACAGCTATCCCGAGCTTTTGTTACTCGAGCTGTTGCCCATAGGTATCGAAAACATGGTACGGCGGTTCTGCGTGCTGCCCCTTTGGACGGCAACGGCAAGATTTGTGTTAAGAATGCAGTGGGGAGAGGCACCTGACAATATCATAAAATTCCATGAACGTTTTGTTGTACAAGCTGCATATCTTGGTGCCATCTTTGCAGTACACGTGAGTCTCTTCTTCAACGCATACGCTCACCAGTCGAGCGATGTTGAGAGTAAAGTGTCACCAGGAGATACTGTATGTGATATCAATATCAATTCTGAATTGACAAAGAAACAGCTTGAAGAAACTAAGGTACGTCAATCTGGTGGGAACGTGAATAATATGAAACCACAAGAGTGCATGGAGGATAAGAAGAAGGATTGGAAGGAGGAAGTGCATCCGACAAACAAACGACCATATGCGGCGAAAGACCTGCACATAAAGTGGTTTGATTACATCTCAAGTGGCGAGAGCTACCATGCTCGCCATCACAAATGGCCACGGCTGGCGCAGAATTCTCCTTATTCCAGAGAGGACTGGGTATTCTTGTTCATTAATTGCATGGAGCGAATGGGGCTTGTGTGGAAGGTTGTGCGTCCGAATGAGAAGATGAAGATGGAATAAGGTTAAACAAACATATAATCGTACTGTCTATTATCGTAGCAGTATACCCTATTCTTTGTTGGTTGCTCTAAATGCTTATATTCAAAAGTTACCCCTGTGTCAGTACAATGATTAGTTTGTGTTGTGGATGATCGTACAATGTTAAGAAGTTAATGGTAATTTCCAGTAATTGTTGCGTTGATACGGTTTGACTCCTTTGCGTTGACACCCCTCCAACCTTCATTAGAACCTATCTTTGTCCTCCCAAGATAAAACCAACTAAACCAAACAAGAGCTTCTACAGCATCCTTCATTCCATTGATTGCTACCCAAACCACTAGTATCAATGGTATTAAAAGTATAAACAGTGTTACTAACCCTATCCCTAGGTCCATCAGATACAATAAAAACTGAATGGCTAGTGCACCGTACACAGTATGAGTGAACCAAACTGTTGGCACATATGTGATGTAAAGCATAATCGACGTAACAAATACAACCAGTGCTGATACCCGCCATTCATCCTTTGTGGTACACGGAGGTATAATACGCACCTCCCCTAAACTATAACTGCAGTAATACAAATAGCGGAGAATCATTTGAATTGCATTGCGATAGTGATGTCGTTTAAATTGCTTGATAGCAGCCTCATAAAGGCCCTCCAATAGCTCCTCCATCATTGGACACCACATAATCTTCTTTTCGTTCAGTCTTAATAGCTTCTTCAGTTCATTTTGATCCCCCAATTCCATCCTGAACATATCTGCATTATTCTTGGTCCTTGTGATAATACCACATTTTACAAGCCGTAGCACATCTTCCTTCTTAGAACCTCTCCCCAACAATCCCCCCAAGGGAATCGTTTTGTGATGAAAAAATGGTATTCTCAGTAGTATAACAGCAATCCCAATCTTCTTACCAATGAATTGACATCTTTCATGGAACTTCGGCCTTTGCAGTGACATTGATTTGGCGTTTGTTGGATTTAGCCAATCTAAATTTATCGCTCTCGTTGGACTCAGTATATCAACGACGCATATATCCTTGCAACGTGGGCAATGAATGAATCGTTTTGTGAGGGTCTGACAATCATTCTCACCGTAAAACATTCTAACTGTACTTGAAGTTGGTAATTCGTCTACAACATTTTGTTGGTACTCATCATCTGCAATCTCGCCTGGACGAACAGCATCGGCAAGATGCAATATACATGCATGACAAAATCGTGTTGAGGATGTTTCTTCCCTTCCATTACTACCACAGCAGGGCAATGTCACTAGACGTCTCCATTTATCAGGCGACCCATTCTCCTTTCGAAAGCATATTGCACATAATATATGGCCTTCATCGTCGCTATCGCTCTGATTATCTGTAGAAGTGCTATCTGATCCATCAATAGCAGAATCATACACCCTTTCATCTATCTCAATATCATCATCATCATCATCATTGTTATTACTGCTGCTGCTACTTTGCTCATTCACAAATACATCAAATAAATTTCTATTGGGATTCATATCTCTTCACTTTCTTATATCTTCTTGAAATTTGCAGACTATCCATGTAGCATATATGTCTATCCAATGTACGCCCAGATTACATGCTAATGATGCATGATAAAATGGGGAGGGTCAATCGCCAAAACATTCACATTTGGTATTTGGTATTCGGTATTTAACATTTTGACTCAAAGTCAGCCATCAATAAGAGGACCGATAAGGATTGTGTATTAATAATGTTGAGACAACGCAAAAGAACTATTGCTGGTCTTGACAACCACAACATGGAGGCAACAATTTTAAACAAGAGAGATGATTGTTCCTATAGTAAACAACAATATCAGTCTAAAATGAAAGTCGAATCAATAATTGTCACTGTCGTATTCATTTTGGTGTCAGTTCTTTGGGTCTACAGCAGTGCAGTTGTTGCTAGTGCCAATACGTGGGCCGCGGTGCCGTTCATTGGGTACTGTCGATTTGACTTTGTAACCATGTTACTTTCAGTACAGACAACTTTTATTTACATTACATTGACAAGAAGTAGTAGTAGTCGATGGATAACAATGGGGGTAGTACTATTTCTATTGTGTTTACCTTACATTCCTGAAATGTATCGACCCATGATCTACATGAGACCTCTAGCAGCAATGATTGATTATAATTCAAAATTGGGTAGTAGTAGTTATGGTGTTTCTGTACATAGTAGTGGGTTTAGTAAGGAGGATGCAGCTTCACTGGTTGACATGACAATGAAGTATAAAGATAAGTGGGTGCATATCGATATGGCTCAGTCACTTGCATACTTCATCTTTGGGTCAAGTATTAACTTTTATCGAAAACAAAATCGTATGAAATACAGAGGAAAGGGGTATACTTTCAAGTATGGAATGGAGCCAACTGATGAGGTGTTCAAACATGAATCATCATTCCGTTTAAACTATCGAGATGATATGGCAGATGTTCAATCGATTCTACACGGACAACTTGCTCCAAAGTTACGACAAGTACTCGCCAATACTCTTGGCATTGATATTGATCAAGTTGTATTTGGGAACGAAATAGGTGGAGGAGGATATGAGAAGAGTCATCTGGGTATGCCAGCTATTGGTATCATATTTCCTCATGTCTTGTGGCATTGGATTCAAAATCCTCACGATGACGGTGTGTACAGGAACAGAGTGCCAACGAATATCGTACCATGTAAAAAAGCTGACGATGTAACAACCTTCTTAATACCCTTGACTGCCCCAGAAGGGTCTGGTCTTCGAGATTGGACAAAAGAAAAAGATGGCAATGTGGTAATGCACGAAACTAAATATGAGGTTGGAAATGTTTACACCTTTGCTGCCTCAAATACCCTGCATTCAATTGGACCATTGCCATACTTCGAGTGGACACGAAGTCAGTACAGAATTAATATACAGGCTTTTGGTGTACAATGTGATGATTTGAAATGGTATATTTATCATTGAAGTGGGTGGGAAATGTTCAATGTTGATTTACTAGTTGATACCGGTTGCAGCTTTATGATTCATGGTTCAATGAATATAGTCTTACTATACTTGAGGGTATCTCATAGATAATAATTTTGAGGTGCATATGTGATGAAGGGAATTGAAAGCTAGGAGTTCCTCTATCTCTCTAATCTAGCGGTACCAGCCAAGCAAATGCAGCTTGTTAACTACTAGACATATTGTTAGACTAAGTAGAAGAGCATTACACTCGGCACGAATCATCACTCACACACTACACTAAATCCTAACACTTACTCAGATGCCAACTAGACTCCGATGAGGATAGTGTAGGTTGCGGAGAGAAGCGAAGATGTCCAGGCTTTTACAACTACAATCTCAGAAGGAATGAGTATTGTTGCAGATTGGAATGAGATTGAACTATTGTGATTCGGGTCACGCTAAGTGTTTATTAACGTTTCATTTACAGATCATAGACAAGTGTTATACTTAATACTATGCTGAAGGCGCCAAAGCCGGTTTTTTAAATCATTTCTCAGACCTACCATATATAATCTACAACATATATAATCTACAACATCAGACCAACGTCCCCCATGGATCATCACTACACTATACTCACCTTTACCCTAAGTGTACCAGTGGCCTCACTGAGAACACTTACCCAGACGCCTCATATCCTGATTTCCTTCGAGTTGTGCTTCTCCAACAAGACAGCAATTTCCCGTGTCAAACAATGCTTGATCGGGGGTGCCGCCACAATACATGAAGAACACTGTGTGTTCACCTAGTGTTGGGCAGCTGAGATTCGCACAATTGACTTGTGAGTACATAACAAGGGTGCCTAGATCTACACCCTTTGCGGTCAGAAGAGGATCAAGTTGACCTTCAAAAATTTCAAAATAAGCATGGACACTGTCGGGCACCTCAAACTCAGCGGCTTCAACATCCTCAACTGCCATTTCAATCGGTGAATCAATGAAGTTCACCACACCAGTCTCGACTTTGCCATCAGCCGTGGTGATGTAATGTATTGGGTTACCATGAAGGAAATCATTGTATGTTTGGTCCCGGTTCAATCGATCCATGCTGATGGTTGCAAAGCACATGTTGCTATTGAGGCGACGAGCAGCACCGTCAACCTCACCAAACATTGTGACATCAATAAGATTTCCATGAGCCTTGGTGGACAATTGTTTCCCAGTAGACCTGTCCACTAACGTACCATCTTCAACGTCGAACTGACGAGTGAGGTAGATGCTGCGTATGGTGTTTTATTGTACGAAAAGAATATAGATGAGAGAAAATAGTTGTATGCATATGTTAGTATTGAATCTAGCTGTCAAATAAATGAAGACACAGAAGTGTGTGGACAAGCAAGTAATATCTTACGTTGCAATGGTTAAGCCAAAATTGGCCGTAAGGGTAAGGACAAGGAGGACAATTGCGATAGTGAGAAACTGCTTGTACTCTGTGGAGTAATGAGGAAAGGATGAATGTGTTAGAATTAGATATGGAATGGATACGAAGTGTTCATGCATCAGACATAACAAAGGTATATGTAAAGAAGACACATCTAGTACTTACTCTTCTTTTCCCTCTCTTCCAAAACATTTGCCTGTGCCATTAAGTTGGCCTCGCTCGGCGAGATGTTGCCGTCCCCATTACGGTCGAATCGTCTTAGGACTAGCCTCGTACTGTCGGTGCTATCAACAAATGTCTCACGATGTGCATCGCTCTTCTTGGCGTTGCTTCTCTTTGTCAGTAAGCTTGCTGCTGTATCCTTGGCGGGGGGCATTTCCAAGGTTGGGACCCCCCTCTTCAGCCAATAAAGAAGTATTAGTTTCGTTGGGAGGGTCTGGTGTATTATCCTCTGCCATGGTTAACATTTTATGTGAGGAATAATAATAATTCTGTTGTTTTGTGTGTTGGTTGTCAACGTGGTGCTTCAGAGAACTTTCTACTTCAATGAGACAGTGCAAACTTCAATGAGACAGTGCAAAATGCCAATTATTCTAGCTCGAGAAATGACTTTTGAGTCATAACCCTAGATTAAGGTTCACCGTCTGCCCGCCACCACAGATCCAACTTCAAGTACGTACGCGTCATGGGTTCTTCTAGTCATTATTATGTGTCTCAAAAGGAGTATCCTGTATCCAACCCCATCAGATATACAATCAAGCAACAAGCAAAGCAACAATAGACAGTAGGGAGTTCAAATCAAGGGGAAACAGGTAACAGGATAATGACTGGTGGTGGTACTAATAAAAGCCAATACATCATGACGGCTGCGGTAGTAACCGCCATGACATTGGCATTTTTATCGTTCTACAACTTGTACTGCAACTTTGCAGTGTTTAAGGAAATGGAAATGTAAGAATTAATAGCATATACCTACATCTTCGTCTTCGATTATTGCCATTGCAATTACTTACATACAAACTCACACCAACTTGTCACAACTTCTTTATTCATGTCATCTCTTAAGTGTACAATTGTATTTGCAAATGCAGGGTATGTCATCATCCAATGAAAATTTATCAACTCAAGACGAAGACGGTGATAGTTGTTTCGAGGACATCAATCAGATACTTTCTATGGATACTTGCTTCGATTTTCATGATAATGTTTGGGATAGACTAAGCAGTGGTCGTCATAACTTACATCCTTCTTTTTGGGAAAGTGATAATATAGCAACATGCATCAATGAAGATTATGAGCTCATTGGATTGACACACGGAGTGCATATCCTTGTTGGGGCACAGCCAATAGTATTAGGGAGATGTCCAACAATTGCAGTTGATGCTATTCCTGGATTGTTTGATAAGCAAGTCACACTGGTACCTAGTTCTGGGTTTCTGTCTGAGAATCAAAAGAAGAGGTTCTTAAACTTTCACAATCAAATGACTCTTGCACAATTTCGTGAAGCAGTGGTAAATGCAAGGATTAGTACTAAAGAAACATCTTCATTTTATAACTTTATGAGCAACAATTGTGCTACATTTCCTTTGGATATCTTGGAGTGGCTTGGGATCGACTTTAAAGGAGTATATCGAGAGGCAGTGACAACTCTTGTTCTCAAGGGGCTCATGTCGTCAAAGGAAACGACCGATAAGGTTATGAGTGTCATCAGGTGAGTAGAGGGATTTTCTTAACCATTGTTTGTATTCATGTTAACTGTAAACTTATACTCTCCCCACACACATAGAGATAGACTACGAGGAAAGGTTGGAGGAACGGTCTGGGCAACTTTGAACAGTGAGAAAGCTATTTTCCAACGAGTTATATCTATCTACATCGACGAACATACCAGAGAAGAAGATGACATAAAGGACAATACACACACTTACAATTTCAAACTATTCTCATAATGTAACAGTGGTGATAAAAGTTTGCAAGTTATACTGAGTTATATCTATTGAATTCACAAGAGTGTACCTCAATTGTAGATTAACATTGTAAAATACATCTTCGACAAGATATCTATATGCCACTAGAATATGACATCTTGCAACTCCAATTTCGATGTCCTGGTTTGAGTAGAGTTGTCGACATCTGTCTACAAGCTACTGTTAAGGAGAAAAATGGAATCTTATTAGATAAGTGCTGAATGACAAATTGATGGATACATTAAAGGCTTGAAGAATGTCTCAGATTGCAGTTAAAAAGTATTGTTTATGCCCTCACGGAGATCGGGATATATGAGCAAAGCCGTAGCTTGCAATTCATCACTGACAAGGCCTCGTTCCGACATTAACAAAAGACTACAGTTCTCACCTAAAAAGTAGGACATATTCCTGGACATCTATCCTCCATTGAAGCATAAGCATCTAGCTTTTTTGGAGAGGCAGTGAGAGGTGAAGGGACCTTGCCTGCCCATCATGGGAAGTGACATATACCGTTCATTTATCGCGACTTTTCTTATCTTCCTTATCACCGTCCGCACTCATCTCTACTTTACCACCCTCATCCTTTAAATTCTCAGCATTCTTCTCTTTAACATAATCATCTAACAATTCCTTAGCTCTATATATCTTACTTTGTAAATAGAAACTACCACCCTTGAAGATGTGCGTTATCACAGTTTATGATGACGAAAGAGAGACGATTGCAACATATGTTAGTACATGTGATTTGAAAAACAATCAAATAGAGGCAACGTAAGTGCAAATGAAGTGATCACATCAACAAGACTTCTTCTGAAGGCATGAATTCATACGACCAATAAATACAAGCGCGGACTTTCCTTCTCGACCTTATTTGCCTCGAAGTAACGATCATACTGCTTCTGTATTGCCTCGGCTGTAGCTTCCCCTTCGGTTAAATTTAATACCATTAATGCCTCATCTTTTGCCATACGTGATTTACCTAAGAATGAGGCACCTTTTCGTGCTGCTTCGTGTGCAGCCTTGTCGGCACCAGATTTTTTAGCATTATTGAGTGCTTGTGCATATGCTGCTGGTAGTGCTCGGGCTAATACTGCTATACCGGCTACTACACCTTGTGCTATTATTTTACCCAGTGGTCCTAGTGCCATTTGTTCTTATTTGTTATATTGTTGATGTAGGTGTATGAGTGTATTTGTTTGGTTGGATGTAGGAGTGTGTGATGTCCTATTGCAAAAGTAAAAAAGGATGTAGAAATTGAGATGTGTACAATCAAAATATAACACAATATAAAGCAACCAAATTTATAGTAAGGCGTCAGGGTTAAAAAGCTCGATATTGTTGACTCGGCAACGACAATACAACATTGTCTAAGTCCCTCAGAATAATTCCTTCATCTCTCACCTCAAAAAGTGCACATCATGTGTACAAAAATGAGATGTGATTCTCCTCCGACGACGAGCCATTCACTTACCAATATAATTGCAATAATTAATACTTGCTCTATTGGCGTGATATTGATTCTATTCCTCTCCTCATTGAGCTAACTAATTACGATAATGGATGGCTGTCATTTTGCTATTGCGCTTAAACTCTCATAAAAGGATACCATGCATAATCCTCACCGATTTCCGTGCGGCGAGTCAAGTGGCGGAGTGCCAGCAGATTGATCGATGATAGGTAAGTATGATTTATGTTGACAATATTGCAAGCAACTAGCCCTACGTCTCCTACTGGTGATTGGCCTGGCATATTATATAATAGAGGAGTTAGTTTTAGTTTAGTTTAGTTTTAGTTTTAGCTTTATTTTTTGTGTTAGGAGTGGGATCAGAGGGTCCGATTATAAGGTCCTCCCACAATTGTGTCCTCTCCTCACTCTGCCGCATTCGTTTACTACACAGGCCGTGGCCATGACCGCCGCAAGGCGGTGTGGGGTCGGTGTAGAACTACCGCATATCATCAGTGCCTTCCTTTGCAAGACAATCACATCGGGAAAGCTGTCGAACGATCCTGTTCAGTGGGTTGAGGCACACTCTTACTATTATCTTTTGCAGTAGGTAGTAGAGAACTTAATAGCTCACAACAATGCATGATAGTAAACAAACCACGCCCCTACTCCAAGATTATTCAGATAATAAAGGAATCGATAGTGGTGTATCTGCAAAAGAAACAGATGCTCAACCCTCTGGAGACGACGACAAGGATACGAATGTTATTTCTCAGCAACACCATCTTTTAAGACACGGAGTAAAATCAAGATTTCTAATTCAGGAGTCAGATAGATTCATTGCATTTACTGATGCTGGTGAGTAGTTTTATGTCAGCTATATGAATATTTATTTGCACTCTTGCACTATTTTGATATACTTTGATATGTGTGGTTGCACAACTTCCTATTAACAGTTTCAGTTTGCATCTGAAATATACACATAGTGGTCGCTGTTGCAGTGACTTTATTGATACTGCCTTTGTCAGATGGAGCATCAGCAGTAGGATCAGAAGAGTCGGGTAAGAAGCTGTGTTGTATCCATGCATATACTGTTGATAGACTCTGATCTTATAATAAACTCTATACAGAAATAACAACGGCACACGAGTTCTTCTCTGTGAATGGGGATAAGCTTGGATCATTTTTTCTATCATTCTGGGTGATTACAAATCTTTGGAAGGTACATCACAGTATGTTTGGATTTGTGGGTAATATTACAAATAGATTGATGACATTAAACTTTTGCTGGCTTGCTGCGATCGTATTCTTCCCTGTCACAGTAAGTTTGGTGAATGAAACGAATGATAAGACTGGTGTAGGAGTGTATTACGGGATGTTACTTATCATAGCATTTTTCAATCTACTCATGTGTCTAGCAATCAGAATGGACGACAATACTTGGAAGGAAGATCGACCTCCTGGCCTTCTTTGGGTGGCAAGGAATGTTGTTGGAACCGTTCTCCATGGAGTGGCTTTGATTCTTGCTCTTTTGAAACCGGAGGTAGATACTGGGCCACCTTTCTCATACTTGGCGTCATTCCAGTGATGATTATTGTGAAAAAAATGAAGCCTGATTGGGAGTATTGAATTCAAATGCAACTAGTATGTTTATGTACTTGAATACTTAAGTCACAACTCTGCAATACAAACTGCTTCTCTGGTATATTATGTATAGTTAAAAACATTTAATATAATCCCGATATTTAACAGTAACGAGCTTTACCTTCATGTGATTTAGTTTATTGTTGTCTTTGTTGATAGTACCAATTAATTACACTCTCATAAAAGGATACCGCCA
>Ga0214479_100750_pt1 | contig 17046 bp, 14 predicted proteins | sample M1_20Mar14CPVII9_5_FD_165054 | JGI IMG/M metagenome (GOLD analysis project Ga0214479, IMG submission 165054) | Marine eukaryotic communities from Monterey Bay, California, United States - M1_20Mar14CPVII9sort6BwellE14 | ecosystem: Environmental > Aquatic > Marine > Unclassified | place: USA...
TTGCAGGAGCATCGGTATAAAGGATACGAGCAATATGGCACAGTTGCTATGAGCTGCTACCTTTGCAAGAAGAACTTTTGCCTCAGATGTGATTGGGATGGTGAAGGAGCAAGCTATTGCATGTACTGTGGCAAGTTCTACTGTAAGGAATGCAATTATGTGGAACATTGTCAGGGGAGGCATTGCACCACAGTTCACCAAGCGACGTCCTGTGCGGTATGTAATAAGTTCAAGCATTGGTGAGTAATATTTCAATGTATGAAGTCATCATATTCGCATATCTCTTTTCACTCACGTGCTTTTCTTCTTGTATCTAGTGATAAGTGTTTACTTGAATTCTGCCCAGAGTGTGAATGTGAACCTGCTGATTTGGTCACTTGCCAATTCTGCTCAGCGCGCTGTTGTGGACAATGCAATAGCGACCTGTGTCTGTGCCGGGGTGAAGGGTGCAATAGAGCTAACTGCACTCAAAACGAATGTTTTGATAATAATGAGGGAAGTCAAGCCTGTGTCAGAGATTACGAGGAAAATTGTTATGTTCATTCTTTTTGTGGTGATTGTTATCCTGGGGGGATGAATGTGCTAGGTAGGAGAGTTTCTGAATAGATTACACATTTAGATAGATCTTTACTTGTAATAGTTTCAATGGTTATTAGGTCCAATCTACAGCTATACTTTTGTACATGTGAGTATTCTTTAAACACAAACGATTCATCCGTATCTCTCTTCTTGATCAGCAAGGAACGGTCCATACTGAGCAACAATCCTTGCACCTTTATGTAACAATCCATCTAAACTTTGCATTAAATACTCCTTCTCACCATCACTACAATCACACAATTTGGGTAATGGTCGATAATTCTCTTCATCATACCGTATATCATTCGTATCTAAACTTTTACCATTATATTGCAATAGGTTACGTCGAGTTATGTTATGTCCCTTCCATGAATTGAATATCCATTGCTTTGTAGTATTGATTTGGAGTATGTAGCTCATGATTGATGTATGTATTGGATAGTCTACTTCTGTTGATCCTTTTCAGCTGACCAAACTTCATCTTTTTTACTCTCATCAGCATGAAACTCTGCTATCCATTGCAATGTTTGTGATCGTACTTTTGGTGGTGTAATATAATATTGAAATGAATCTAAGTGTTCAATCCAATGTGATGCCAATTTACCCTCTTTTGCACCATCTTGTAATAGTTTAAGATATCGATAGGATGGGATACCCTCTTTGCTTTCACCTTGTATAAATGGTTTCTTTGGTATGTATAATCCAACAGTTACTACCTCACCATCATAGGATGTAAATTGTACAGATTGAATATTATATCCAGCCTCTTTTTTATCTAATCCACCTGCTTCGTCGTTTGGTATTAAAAACGCCGAGCCGTGCAGCTCAACATTGTTGATGTTAGTATTGATTGGAGGTCGAATTGCAGCAAAGCCAGGTTCGACATATTCATTTAATCCTGTATTGAAGTATAATTCCCAACCTTTAATTGTACCTACTAGATATCGTATTGGATTTAAGTTCTTCTTCTCACGGAGTGTTCGTAAACCAATATTCGAGCCATAACCAAATCTCCATTTATGTGTTGATTGCATTTTGACTTTATTTTTGGGGGAGATATTGTTTATTATTAAGACGGACAACGAATAAACACTACACTGGTTTAACAACCAATAATGGAAAATGCTACTTATTTGATATGCGGATTGTCCGAGCTCTCTTTTATGAGTACAATACTTCTGACCTCTCCCGCCCCGTCGACCACCCTTTTAAGGATATACCACCGAGCGTATCCTATTATAAATCGCTCAATATAACTACAACGATTGCAAGAGTACTTTTATTCGAAAGAGTATTAAAAACTGATTTAGTGGCTATATTGCCGATGTATATATGATGCTTTATTGACGCCGTCGTCAATCAATGTAACAATAGGTAACCTAACAATGATATGTTTCGTCATCAAATGACATAAAGAAACGACGGACAGACGCCAAATGAGCATCTCATTCATATTTTATTTGAGCAGTGAGCGCAGTGCCTCCATCATGCTATCCTCGACCACTCTCTTCTTGTATTCTATAGCAAGACAGCTTTTCATATTCAATTCATAGACGAACGGGCGGCGGCGTAGAAAGATACCATAAACACTCAAAATTTGTCATACAAAATTGCAATTCAAATCTATACACACATAAGTAACAACAACATGGCAACTTTATCCAATAATAGTAGTAACAAGCGTATTAGACGTGATACATATATACAATTGCAACTAAGTGATTTGCCTCAGGGTCTACTACCAAAAGTGGCATCGTATCTTTCAAACACATCTTGTGTCTCTTTTGCTATGTCAAAACCGAGTGATCTATTTTCACATGAACCTTCTGCAATTAGTACGGCAATTATCAATGCATCAGTAGAAAGTTGGGAGACTCTTGATTTTAAGGATATACAAGATATATGCGGGTTTAGTTTAACTGACGATTGTATACGTTGGGTATTACTAGCAATTGACGGAGTTCACAAAATCAAATCATTAAAGTTTACTAATTGTATTGGTATTACGGGTAGCGGGTTACAGCCTCTTGCTGGATCTACGGTGTTGAAAAGAATCGATTTAAGTTTAGTAGGTGATCATGAAAGTCCAACTATCACACCCGAGCCTCCTATCTCTGTTTCTGTGGTCGTACCTATCTTGAATAGCATTATTGAAAGAGAAGATAATGTTTTTGAACATGTACAGCTACCCAAGAAATGGCGTGTCGAGAAGAGTGATCTACTGACACAATTCTTGATCACTTTAGATGAGTTATTAACTGAACGTGAATATGACTGTTCAAGACCTGCTGAGTGGTTGGCTGGTAAGAGTAAATGTCGGGTATCCTTTAATGGAGGAGCTTGTGAAAATGTCTGTCAACAATATGATGATTTGGATGGGAATGGATTAGATTACCCATTGGTATACTGGCAACAACATAGACGACACTATCATAGACGGTATGATCAGTATGCACAGCGACACTATAATGATAAGTATGGTACAGTTGCTGTGAGTTGCTACCAATGTATGGAAAAGTTTTGTGGTTTTTGTGAATGGAATACAGGGGGTATTGATTTCTTGTCCTTGCTGTGAAAAATGTACTGCCAAGAATGCAATGATGTCGAACATTGTCAGGGAAGTAACTGCAGGGGTACGGTGCGCAAATCTTGTGAAGTTTGTGACGTTGTAAAACCTTGGTAAGTGCTTCTTTTTATTATGAATTGATATGAACTTTCAAATCAACTCATCCATTAGAATCCATTTTGTTGTTGCAGTTATGAATGCGGGGCTTATGCATACTGTCCAAATTGTGTTCCATCAAATACAACTCGTTGCCAGTATTGTAATGAAATGTATTGCTATGATGAGGAGTGTGACGTCAAATGCATGTATACGTGCGAGGGCGAGGGATGTAGCAGAGCCAATTGCAATGGAGAAGGATATCGTAATGATCAAGGGCTTGCCGGAGCAAAGAATTGTGGAACCAAGAATGAGAAAAGGCAGGACTGTGTCAAACAATACGAGGATGAGGAAGGGATTTATACATTTTGTGGTGATTGCTGGGAGAAGAAATGTAAGGCAGAAGAGGGTGATGAATAGAGATGTGCTACTGAAGCAGATAGAGATGGAATGTGCTAAGAGATACACTTTACACTAACAATAGAAGAGGTTTAGTTCTGAAAGTCTTCTCCTTTATCTTTAATATATACACTTTATACACATCATTCTGTTGCCGACTATGGCTATGACTCCTCTCTCCATAATATCAAATCATCATGTGTGCAAATTCAACATGATCCTGTTTACTGGCTAATGCTACTATGGCTATGACTCCTCCTCTCCTCATCTATCAATAATATCAAATCATCAAGTAGCATCGATGGGGCGCATTCTGTTGACACTCTTGTTCTTCTTGATACAATACCACTACCTGATGACATCGCAGCTTCTTTGAGTACTTCAGTATGATCGATAGGCTTGACGTTGGCAAGTTTTGCCTTCTTCACGGCTGGTATGGAGTAATAGAGAAAAGGATCCTTCTTCTTGAGTAGTTTGAGTTCATCTTCATTCAATTGTTTGACGTTGATTACTTTTGGTTGTTGCTGTTGTCTAATGGTTGGCACTTGCATGACGCGGATGATGTCCGAGTTGCTATTCGTCATTGTTATATTGATTGTAATTGCAATGGATATTGTATGATCAGAGATGTTAATTGTAGTAGTAGTCCGTGATTGTAATCTTCACCATATGATAAACTACTACATACTCCTTCCATCGCCGCCTCTTTGGCCTATCTTCCAATCTATGATGTTCTATTATTACAGGCTCTTTTCTAAAACTGCATAGGGCACACACGGAGATAATGTCACAAACCCTTGAAGACTCAGGAAGACTTTGAGAGATAATTTACTGCCCCTCGGACGGACAGGAGTATCCTCATAAGTCGTCTCCCTAGACGAAAACAGCATAGCAAAAGAGCCTTAATTAATAGAGGCCATATCTTATTAAGAGCCTTAGCGGAGTATCTATGTCTATGTAGTGAAGAACCTCTAGGAATATCATTAACGTACATATTGCTTTTCACAAGATTGATTACCTCATTGGCAGCTTGATGCATATTGAGTATCATAGTATTTAAAAGAGCAAGATAAGATAATGATCTTCCACAATCTCATCATTGCCAGTGTTGTCGGTTTGGCCGTGACATCATCTCGTGCATCAGCTCAAGAATGTACCTCTGTCGAATCAATCACATGTTCACAAGTCTCAACTCCGCCTACCCTCGATGGAAGTACAGATGATTGGACATCTGTGGATATTACAGAAGCTCCACTAACCGGAGCAATGAACTCTATTGCTTATCCACGTGGTAATGCCAAAATCAGATGTGTCCACGATACCAATAAGGTATACTTTCTATTTGAAATTCCCGGTCTATATCGTTTTGATACCGAAGATAATCATATGTGTGCAGCTGTGTCAAGTATGTTTAAGATGGGTGAGGATGCCAAGTTGTTTAACATGGGTGGTTGTCCTCTTGCATTGACAGATTGTCCAGTTGATGGTGGTATTGCAGATTGTGATGATTATAAGGTAGATATTGGTGGCCATTGGGAGTTGAAAACTACAGAACAAGGAGTATATTATGGTACGAACGATGGAACTGGTGATGATTCACTTGCTAATAAGGATGACGAGTATGCTGTTAGTCCTTGGTGCCGTATGGACGATGATGATGTACTGGCGGCCAACGAATGGGAGGGTGCTTGGTTGTATGTAAATGCAACAGATGGAGCCGATACTGATGAGGTTGGAACATATGTGTTCGAGATGGCTAGATCTCTCAAGACAAAGTCAGATGAGTCAGATAAGCAATTGGAGGTTGGGGAAGCTGAGGAGTTTGGATTCGCCTTTTGGGTAAGTATTTGATTTGATAATATTGATGTGATATGTATACATTATACAGCTCCTCACATGATATACTCACATGATATACTTTACACAGGATCCGTATGAAAGAGAGGATGGTGGCTGGACTGATGCAGGGCATTATGTCACTGGCTGCTCGGAAGATTGGATCTCACTCCGACTTGTTGACGAGAATGGTGAGCTTGATACCGAGGAGACTAGTGTGGATAGTATTGAAGAGACAAGTATTGCAACTGCAAACGGAGAAGAAACATCGACAAATGATGGTGTAAGCCCATCTACTGCTGATAGTTCTAGTGATGCTGTATTTGTATCCTACTTAGGTCTCACCGCTGCTTCGTTGGTATTGGCTACATATTGTCTGTATTAGTTGTTAGGTTGGTAGTTGACTCATCCATTAACACAATAAGAGAAGACACCCTTACTCATCTTCTATTTCTAAATTAATTAAGGGTCTTGTTTGTTGTGTATTGTAATTGTTTTGATATTCCTCCTGACATATTGAGCTATTGATCTATCATGAGGATAGTTGAAGTATTGATCATCATCGCGAGGATAGTTGGTATCTCATTCTCCACCTCTCTGTTGAGTATACCTATAAGCTCCTTATCCTATTTGTTCGAAAGGCACAATACCAACATATTGTCTGTATTAGTTGTTAGGTTGGTAGTTGACTCATCCATTAACACAATAAGAGAAGACACCCTTACTCATCTTCTATTTCTAAATTAATTAAGGGCCTTGTTTGTTGTGTATTGTAATTGTTTTGATATTCCTCCTGACATTGAGCTATTGATCTATCATGAGGATAGTTGAAGTATTGATCATCATCGCGAGGATAGTTGGTATCTCATTCTCCACCTCTCTGTTGAGTATACCTATAAGCTCCTTATCCTATTTGTTCGAAAGGCAGAGGTCATTTCTCACAGGGGCAGTTCAAAGCAAGGATACCAACATTTTGAGATATGGTTGCAGCGGGAGGACTTTTATTGGCCTACTAGGTATACTCCGCTGCTCTTATATCATTGTAAGGCTCTTTCATTCACGGGCTCTTCTATCTGTGGTTATTCACGACAATCAACTGCGCGCAGAACCCTACCACTACCAGCAGAACGTGTTAGATGCCATAATTCTTCTACTTGATCATATCACAGTACAACCTCCCCACCACCACTCTACTATCTCCTAGGACTAATACTAATCAATCAATCAACTATGAAGCTTCACGTTCTTGCTCTAGCTACCCTAGCCTTAGCTACTACCGTACCTAGTGCCTCATCGGAGGTGAGATAGCGTATTGTGTGCAGATATCTTTGTGTGCATATCTTGTGCATTATCTTTGAAAGTTGTTCAATTATACTCATATCATTTGTTCCTTCTGTAACAGACAATCCGTGGATCCCCAAACCTTCGACGTCAATTGACAAGTACTGCTGGTTCTGCATCCGATAGTGGCGATGCCTCAACATCGGATGATCGTCGTCGTAAGCTAACAAGTACTGCTGGGTCTGCATCCGACAGTGGTGATTCAACATCTGATGATCGTCGTAAGCTAACAAGCACTGCTGGTTCTGCCTCCGCCGACAGTGATGCCTCAGCATCAGATGATCGTCGCAAGTTGACAAGTACTGCTGGTTCTGCATCCAACAGTGGTGATTCAACATCAGATGATCGTCGTAAGCTAACAAGTACTGCTGGGTCTGCATCCGACAGTGGTGATGCCTCAACATCTGATGATCGTCGTAAGCTGACAAGTACCGCCGGATCTGCATCCGATAGCGGTGATTCAACATCCGATGATCGTCGTAAATTGACAAGTACTGGTGAGTCTGCATCTGAGGCATCCGATAGTGGTGACAGCTCCTCGGAGTAAATGAAAAGAGATGCACATCTCTATTGTTTGTTGGATTGATTGATTGTTTGTTTGGCAAGTTTTAGAAATATAAAGTAACACAACACATGTCTTGGTCGTCGTAGGTAGTAATCATCCTAATAACTCATCATCAACTTCTTCCTCCTCCTCCTCCTCCTTTATCAAAATATCACTCAATACATACCCCAAAGAAGCACAAGTTAAAGCAGTAGGTGCCGTTATACAATCGACAAAGACTGATGCATCACAGATACGTAATCCTTGCATACCAATCACATTAAAGTTTTCATCTACCACTGCTTCTTCTTGTTGTTTATTACTACTTTGACTTGTTGTATTGTTGATCATTGAACAGGTACCAATGTAATGAAAGTATGGCAGCATGAATTGCTTGGTATATGTGATAATAACTTCGTCATCTACCTTACTACCTTTTCCCCAACGTGTTGATATGGAAGAGTAAAGTTTGTATAACAAGCCAGGAAGTATCTCCCAACATTTGTTCATAACCGTATCCTTGATCCTTGCACTTTGATTCCATGCATGTACTATACTATCACAATCACTATCATCTGTCAGCAGATATGCTGGATCAATTCTAATTTGATTGGACGATGTTAATGTAACAGTACCATGTGATTTAGGATGTAGTATTGTGATTAGTAATGTTGCCGTATGATATGTAAGTACGTGTGTTAGTGGTTTGATATACTTTACAGCCCATTGAAGGATGGTTAGTATGAGAGTATAAATGATATGGAATGTGTATTGTTTGATATAAGTAATGATATTGTTGTTGTTGTTGGTATGATGATAATCTCTTCTAAAGACTGACGATACCATTAACGGTCCGGCATGTTTGAGAATACATCCATCCATTAACACATATTTGGCATCATTATTCTTTGTATTGTTGAAGATTGTTTGTACTCCATTGAATGATTGTTGACAGTCCACTTGAGATGTCGTAACGAATGCTCGTGGTATAACTAAATGATCTTTCAACTTCTTACCAACTCCTGGTAGATTATGAAATGAGTAGTTGTTGTTATTGTTGTTGGCATGTATATCCAACTTTGTCAACTCGGACTCATCACCAATACCCGATCTCATTAACAATACCGGTGAATGTATCGCTCCTGCACATAGTATAATTTCTTTAGATGCTGATATGATGTACTTTTGATTGGATTGTTGATCTTTACATACAACACCAGTTATTTGCTTCTGTTGTTTAGTAACATTCTCATCCCATAATAATCGTTCTGCAATTGTATTTGTTTGTGCTGTTAGTATATCTTCTACATCTTGTTGCTGATCAATTAGAGGTTGAACAAGAGTATCAAAGTAGTTCACCCTCATACCATTATTTATAGTTGCAAGGCGTACAATCTCTTGCTGCTCTAAATAACAGCTACTACCAACATTATCACCCAAAACATTCATAAACTTATCACAAACTCTCCTATCCGTCACGCTGTCATTACTTCTCATCACACTAACTAAATGTTCACAAGCACTTTTGATAATCATACCATCTTGATATCTCTTTGGCCAACATTTAAAATCTTGTTCATAGTCTGGAAGCAGATGCGCGTTTCGCAATTTATGAAGATAAGAGAAGATGACAGAACATATTATGTTAGTATACACGCGAGTTGCAAAGGCAATGAAACAAAGGCAAATTAAAAAGAAATGAAGTAGCGAAATCGGCAAGACTTCAATATAAACCCATGAAATCATATGACAACAAAACAAACGGGGACTTTCTTGGCGACGATAACAAACATGCGTTAATGTTACTGCCTCCACCCAATCCACTGCCAATCGGTACGTCTAGAACTCGATTATTCAGTGCACTTTGTGGTGCGGATAAATTGGTATTTGTATAGAATGCAGTCTTTGGCCAATCTTTGGCATTAGTAGTTGATGTTTCATGAGAACCTGCTTCGATTACACAAATTGTTCTCTTTGTAGTTTGATATTTGGAGTTGATGTTGTGTTGCTCGTGTGATAGTAGGCCATGTAAAAGACCACATGCTGAGGGACCTGCACCGATAATCACGTAATCATATGATGAGTGTGGTACTTCATCCTCTTGATTCATCATATTGCAATTGCCGCCGCCAAAGTATTGCTTATTGCTTCATACTCTCATATTTCGAGAAAGGATACCACTGAGCGTATCCTATCATAACTCACTCAATATAATTACAACGATTACCAAACTACTTCTATTCGAAAGAGCGTTAAAAACTGATATACTGGATACACTGACGGTATATGAGGTGCTATATTGATGCCGTCGCGTTTTATTGCCCTACTGAATGCTTATTGGCTAAAATTAGGATACCAAAAAATCTTTAAGACATAAAGAACATCAATTTTGTACCTACATGAGGTACAATAGTAAAGTTGTGTTGACGACGGCGTCAATATACCACCACTATACCCAGTAAATCAGTTTTTAACGCTCTTTCGAATAAAAGTAATCTTGCAATAGTTGCAGTTATATTGAGTGATTTATGATAGGCAACGCTCAGCGGTATCCTTTTCTTTTAGAGTTTGTCAACCAGTACGCAGTGGCACATATCAATCTACTCTATACCATAGGTTTGTAGTACTTATAATCATATACTTACATAATATGTCTGAAGTAAAGAAGAAGGCCGATGATGAGCCCAGCATCATAATTCGGATAAAAGATCAAGGGGGTGGAGAATCAAAGTTCAGAATTAGACGATCTACTAAAATGGGTGTACTATTCAAGGCTTATGTACAGCTGAAGGGTGTGGAAGAGAGAGCACTATGTTTCATGATCCACGGGGAGAATATCAATCCTGACGCTACACCTATTGATTTAGGACTCGAGAATAATGATGCAATTGATGCATTGTTGAAACAACTTGGTATGATCTCAACATTTACTTCCTCCGATACATCAGATGCACTAATTCAGTATTTAATGTTAATAGATGAAGAAAGAGCAACAGTTCCAACTCCTACTCAACAATTAAGAGAGAAACAAACAGAAGCAGATGCTGATAATAATGAGACGTTCACATATATACAAAATCCCGATATTCTTCACCCATCACAAATGAATATACTTTGTGAACTGCTTAGTTTTGTTTGGGACAAGACATCCAATATTGGAAACAGTGAAAGAGTTGATATGCGATTGACTTTATCAGATGATCAATTAATTGCTGTGAGTAGGTTTGTGGTGATTGTGTGTGGTGTATGTATTGCTTTGTGTATTGTTATATATGGTCTAATGTATATACCTCTCCTTTGACAAATCAGATTCTCGCTTCTTTGGATGCCAGTTTGGATAATAAGTACAAGACTACATCTCTTAATGATAGGTTTAAAGAATTGTTTGATCAGGTACCTGGAGCACACACAGAAGATGGTCATAAGATTGCCCTTCGTATGACAAAAGGTCCAACAAACTCTTGCATTAACTTCCATTGCGATGGTATGTATGCTTCATCAACATCACAAATCCCACTCAACGCAGCATCAGAATATGACGGGGGTGCATTATGCTTCTTTATGAAAAATCATCTTCATATGGTACCTCGAGTTCCTGGATCATTAGTGCAACATCCACCCAATGTACTTCATGGGGTGTCAAGTGTGACGAGAGGAACAAGAAAGAGTCTATTCATTGTAGATGAGTCAAATGGTCTAGGAGCAGGCGGAGTGCTCGATCTTAGTATATTCTACCATCGTCATCACATCATTGCCTTTTTGGCACAACGTGAGAGAGAGAAGAGGCAACGGGAGGTAGAGCAAGGCGGGTCATTAGCTAACAAAAAGAGAAAAACGGGAGGATTAGGGATTGATACCTCGGTAGACATTAAGACGGAACTTACCGCGGCTTCAGTCAAGTCAGAGAAGAATGAAACAGAAGACGAAAATGATAAGAAAGTATCAGCTGGTGAGCAAGATGGTGATGCTGTAAAAACTGAGGCAGAGGAAATGAAGAAGGCCTCTCATTCAGTAAACGAGGAAGAGATTGCTATGTTGCGATCCAAAGTTAAGGCACTGGAAGAGATCATAACAACAAAAGATGAAGAGATTGCATCATTGAAGGAGTCCCTGAAAAATTCTAAACCAATTGATGTGATAGACTTGACAGATGAGACTACTTCATCTAAACTTCCCCAAACAGAGGATACTCCCAAGAGTGCACTTGCTATTCAGCATGAACAAAACCAGAAGATGGCACAAGTAAAAGAGGAGAAGATTGCAGCGGAGACAGCTTTAGAGGATGTGAGAGAGGATTTGGAAGATAACCAGGAAGATATGGGCCGTCAAGTACTATTTACAAACTTCCTACAAAGTAAGATTGATGAGCTTGCTGCATTGGCAGAAGCCGGGGGAGCTGACAGGGCTCGAGTAGCAGAGATAAAGGGTCGAAGCTATTCCAGTATGAGTTCTTGAATAAATGGTAAGAAGTGATGGTCGAGCTTATCATGTGATAGATAACAGAGTCCTAAAGTTTATCTTATAATATGTAGAATAATATACCAATGTATAGACTGATAGTCTATGCCTACTTCTGATTCAATAACCACTCATGGGGGAACATCTTTTGCATAGATAACTTTGGAACATTATAAATCTGTACCTTATCCTCGTCATCTTTGGCTGCATATGTGCCATTGAAAATGTTAGATTTGTAGGTACAAGTTATATTCTCTTTTGACCGACTCTTTCGAAACCCGTTGGCTGCTTTGGGCGTGTAATGATCAGTATACTTATCAACCTTAACTCGTGAGAAACAACGGCGGAGATCAAATACTACAATACAATCGAACAAAGGTTGATTTAATGCCTTGGCTTGACTCAGAATAGTCTCCGAGTTGTCAAGGAACAATTTGAGCTGGATTGATGTTATGTTCTTCTCAAGTTCTACCAACTTTGCACCAGCTCTTTCATTTTCTACGATTAGAGTAGGAACAACTGGCTGAACTGCACTACCTTGAAAGTGACCATCTTTGTCGTAGGTGAGTATTGGTTCAATCTCATTATTTGGTGTTGTGTTCGGTATTACTCTGCCCTGAAACTGTCCAGCAGTTGCATCAGTGTATGGCTTGCAGCAAGTAACACTATGACCATTCAACCAATCTTCCCTCTGACAAGCTATAGAACAGTACACCATGTGGCCACAACCCTTACATTGTTTCACTTCAGTCCTACTAAGTGACTTGTTGCATCGGCAGCAGTATGAACCAGTGTTTTCGAGGACAGATTCGACCATATCAAATAGTATCTTGACGTTGGTACTATTTGTGGCAATCTTTTTCAAACGATCCAGTTGATTCTGAATTTCATCCTTCTTGTGTCGTAATGCCTTTGCAGTCTTCTTATGTGATGATATCTCACAAATCACATTTAAACTGTACCAAATATTACTGTCGAGACTTTCACCGTCCTTCTCTCTGAGAAATGATTCATGCCACCCAAACCGCCTAATGAAGTTCAGACACATCTCAATCAGCCCTGCACGTATGGTAAAGGAAACACGAGCATCACTTTGAATATCCTCCTCACCCACTTCTCCACATATGATGAAAGTTGATAATTTAGCAGCAAATTCGGCACTTTCAAAATCAGAAACATGGTTTGTACCAAAATCGATAACTTCCGTGATAACATCCTTATCAACACAATCTGCGTCTCTGATTAGATGTTCAAGAATAGATGAGTTAGGTTCTCTGTGGCAGATACCTTTGTCTTTTAATAGACGGATGAAACCAGCCACAAATGATATGGTACAAGTAGGATCGTAATCTTTGGACGCAATTGATGATGCACCGATACTCCTCAGTCTTTTCATTCCGTCTTTGGTTGCGGTTAGCTCCCCACTTTCATCTTTACTGAAATTATCGTCAACCAATATTAGTTCTGTTGTGATATCTCCTCCCAATGTAATGATACTATTACCAACGTCCACGCCCAGCACCCTTATAATATCAGGCCTATGTATACTATTCCAGAAAGCCCATTGGACAATAGATGAAAGTAATCCCTCATACTTTAGAAGAGTGTTCACTACCTCCTCATCTGTACTTTTAATTGATTTACTGATCATATCTGACATGAGCCGAACGAATGGCATAATACTCTCCTTCCAATGTTTGTTGTTTTTGAAGAATAGACGCTCAGTATCATTGCACATACATCTAACTAATGGACCAATACTCTCCGCAATTAGTAAACTAGAACTCGGTTCTCGTAGCACTGCCTTACTCAAAATCTTAATCCATAACGATGGAGACTCCAATCGGTCTGCGGCATAAGTCAGCGTTACACGTAAACCAACATCTGCATCATTTACCACTGTACTGAAATTCTCATCCTCACACTTGTTGAGAAAATCAAGTACAACTGATAATACGCCACTATCTATAAATGAAAAGTTGTTTATGTTTTGTGTGGCCAATAGATTAGTTGCACCATCACTACCCAGTCGAATATTCTGTATGGCATATGCTATAGAATCTGGTTGGATAGTCATGCTGCCATCATCGTGTCTCTTGAAATCGATACAGCCATTTTTTGGACCAGGCTCGGGAACAGGCTCAAGTACACTTTCTTTCTTTGCAGCCTTACGCTGCTGTCCTCTCTTCTTTTTAGATGCTCCCATAATGTTTTGATACTTTTTAATATTTGCAATACAATAGTGTGCTGTGTATACTATACTACCAATACTATATGTCTCGATGAAAATTGATTACTTTCACCAGTTACGGTTGTTTATAGTTTGCTGCGATGATATATAAACATGCATAAAACATGAATAATGTGATGTCCTTTTGTCACACAGAGGTGCGCATGTAGAAATATGTAAATATATATAGCTATCGTTTAGTCCACAATAAACTGACAATTCAAAATTGCAAATCAATGATCATCATTGCATACAGAGATCGTTACTCGTAATAACTCTAGCATTTTGTATTGTTCAGGCAAGACCCTCCTATATCCCATAATTAATCCTTTTACTCTACTTGCCCCCCTCAGTTAGGTTTATCAAGCACATGCCGCCTCGCCATTTATTGCATACATACTACATACACTTTGCAGTTTTTGACAGTTGGGGTAGGTACGTAGAGACAGCTAAAAATGCCCGGACCTGCCTGAAAACTACTCAAATAAAAGTAGGAGGGGGGTTGCTAATCTTGTTGCTGTCATAGAATAGGTAAACAAGATGGTAAGTGTGTAAGGCCTCCTCTGTTGAATGTAGGCGTATTGAGCTCATCAAAACCGTATCAAACACCTCCAAACTTTACCAAACAACATTAAAATAGTACTAACAAGTACTCTCATCTACATAATTCAATAACAAAGAGAGATCGGTATTGGTATACTAATTTGCTTGCAATACCGTGAGCACTAGATATATTGATATATAATACGGCGGCCGTTACAATTTTTACTGTCTGTATATGCCGCTGCTGCCCGTCGATACCAAGGCGATGCACAGCACAAACAAATTAGGACTACAATAAAAGTATCAAAAATACTAAATAGAAGATAGATAGCTCCATCAAATTGCAACAGATTGCAAATATCGTGAGAACACTGTGGGTGTGTATTGGCATTGGTTTTAGAGTGGATTTGAATAGATATATACCGCTACCCGCCACTCCGTGACGTAAAGATTATAACAGTCTTTTTCATTTGCAAAAATTAGGAAAGAGAAGGAAACATCGTCAATTTGATACTAGTATATAACGATACACACATCTTTGACACACAGTAATAGTAAACAAACATAAATAGTATCTACGATATGGTGTCGTCATCTAAGAAGAAAAGAGGGAAGCAACGCAAGGCTGCTAAATCTCAATCAGAGGACATTAAACTGTCCATCATTCATGATTCAGATAAGCGTACCTTGATTGAGAAGACTCAACATGAGAAATGTGCCAAAGTAGTACAACGAGGTGATAATATTGCCACAAATGCAATAAGAGATCTAATGGGTACTGAACTGCACTGTCCAGGGGATGATCCTTTAATACAACAGATTCAAAGTTTCCAACGTAAATATGGTGCCCCACTAGCGACTCCAAATGATGATGGTACTTATACTTTTGTTAACATATCAATTGTACACAGTGGTATACTTACAACGGTGCTCAACTTTCTAAGGAGATGTGAAGATGAGACATTTCATCAAGTGATGAATAGTGTAGGCAAGGGTGATTTGGTTACACCTTCGACATGGATTGGAGTTCTTTCGAGGGCTGAAGACTGAAGAATTAGAACCGAGTTGCAGCTTACAAATTGCAAAGAATATCGGACCAATGGTTAGATGCATGTGTGCGGACACAAAACGTTTCTTCTTCAAGAGTAATAAGCACTGGAGGGAGGGCATTACTCAATTTGTGTTGCTAGTTTTAGGTATGATTGACAAATCAATCCAGACTACTGACAGGGAGGTAGCGAACGCTCTTCTACAACATGAAGGGCTACTTCCATCTATTGTTCAGTGGGGTTTCTGGAAAGATCACCGCCCTGATATTGTGAAGGCGCTGGGTGTAGAAGAATGTACATTCATTTCTGATTTTGGGATGCAACTTGTCCGTTTGTTAGTGGATGAAACGTGCCAGAGAAGGAACAATAAAACGCTAGAATTGGCAGCAGACTGTAGGATACTTATGCAGTCTATCAGTACGACACCTATTATCAGTAAAGAGTATGATCCTCACTGCATGATATCATACACTGCAGGGTACATGCAGCGTATGAAGACGGAGGGGTTGAAGATACCAAATGATATGATGCTTCTTCAAGTTCTTGTTACGGATATAGACTGTGTTGACAAGGGAATTATTACAGCTCTGATTGATTTGGGGTTGAACTGTGCAGATGAATTTGAGTATGCTGCAGCAAGTTCAGCATCTGGTTTTACCACTGCTGCACTCATAGCAAGTGTAACCAATCGCTCTCTCAAACAAAGCAATGACACCCGTGTTGCATTTGCTATCCGTTCTGGTTTGATTGAGATGTGCTTGAGTTTCATCGATCAATATGGAAGAAATGACTTCTTCGATGAGTGTGAACAATCATTTTCAGGTGTTTTGAAGAACATCTTCACCACTATACATAGTGTAGCATTACATCAGAAGACTGCAAAGGCAATCAGAAGCAGGAAGATTGAAATTCAGACGGCATTGACCAAGATTGAAAGGAAGAGCAAAATAGAAAAGGCACTAGCTGGAATTACAAACGACATAAATGATGATGAACATGACTGCAATCGGTTATTATTAGACATGGTCGAATCAATTCTAAACCTCAACGGCTCATACTGTTGCCAATGTAACAAGTCGCTTAGTAAGACAGAAGTTAAGCAATGCAATGGATGCAGCCGTTTGACGTATTGCTCAAGAGCTTGTCAGAGGGATGATTGGTTAAGTGGACATAAGCTAACCTGCAATAAGCATCCTAATATCGGTCAGTTCCAAGGCAGGGTTTTACCTCTGACTATGCCAGAGAATGAGAGGACTTCTATCAAGTTAGAGGATCTTGAGAAGAATCTGACAATGGTCCAGCTCAAACTATTTCTCGAGAATACTGAGACAATCCTAAACCAAGCAATATCCTTGGACGTTGATTTATGTGATTGTGTTGTAATGTTTGACCTACGTCAGTGCCA
>Ga0214479_100752_pt1 | contig 16999 bp, 13 predicted proteins | sample M1_20Mar14CPVII9_5_FD_165054 | JGI IMG/M metagenome (GOLD analysis project Ga0214479, IMG submission 165054) | Marine eukaryotic communities from Monterey Bay, California, United States - M1_20Mar14CPVII9sort6BwellE14 | ecosystem: Environmental > Aquatic > Marine > Unclassified | place: USA...
AATGTATCTATATCACTAATTAGCGTGAGTAGGGTTTTGTATATATACTGTCTAGTTGATAATAAGAGTAATGATGTGATATCGGAATGTATGTATGGCGCGCCGTGTGATAGCAGGTTAGCGGACTCGTAGCATTTCAGTTTTCGAGAGTAAAAAATGACATTCCACTTGTAAGCAAATCAGAGCAAAACCAAACTCATCACTTTAAAAATAGCGATTACTATTGCAATAAGCTACTTCATATACGTGGTGTAAAGGGGATATAAAAGTTTTTAATTATCTATCGAATAGTGGTATTTGTAAGACTGCAACATTAATATTGAACGAGTAGAAAGGATTTTACAAAAAAGTACACATCCTGTACACTACTTTACAGCAAACCTCGAGCTTAATACGTTGCTCAACCATCGCCTAACAGAGTGATACAATTATCATATTGTTACATCGTCATCATTTCCTAAGTTAAGTAAAAAGTAAAGATATACTATCGTTGGCCTTGAGTGAACGAGATATAAGTACCACTTGCAACAAAACAATAATACCCTTTGGCGATAACTTGCAAATCAAAACAATATTTACAATAAATATCAACATGAGCGCTGCCGACAGTAATAGACACGATGATATGCCTCTTGATATATGTGCCAATTGTGGCAAGGGCGAGGATAGTAATAATAACTTAAAGGCGTGCACGGCATGTAAGATGGTTAAGTATTGCAATAGAGAATGTCAAATTGCCCATCGACCACAGCATAAGAAGGAATGTAGAAGGCGTGCTGCGGAGTTACACGATGAAGAGCTATTCAAACAACCACCATCACAACATGGAGATTGTCCAATTTGTTTTTTGCGGATACCAACACTGAAAACGGGGAGTAGATACCAATCATGTTGTGGAAAGATGATATGTACTGGATGTGCTTATGCACCAGTCTATGATGACCAAGGCAATGAAGTTGCCGAAGAGAAGTGTCCATTCTGTAGGGTTCCAGCACCCTTTACACATAACAAAGAAGAAATGATTGAAAGGTTAAAGAAAAGAGTGGAGATGAATGATCCTATTGCAATATACAATCGAGGAATTGACTATCGAGATGGGACATGCGGTTATCCAAAAGATTACAAAAAGGCATTAGAATTTTGGCACCGAGCGGGAGAACTTGGTTATGCTGTAGCATATTACTGTATCGGCAAGCATGATGTGAAAATGGATGAGAAGAAGACTAAAAATTACTGGGAACTAGCAGCAATTGGTGGTATCAGTGAGGCAAGATACAGCCTTGGTCATATGGAGATAGAAGCAGGTAATTACGAAAGAGCTTTGAGGCATTATATGATTTCTGTAAGAAGTGGATATGCTGAGTCTTTGAAGATGATAAAACAAATGTACTCTAATGGACATGCAACAAAAGATAAATACACAAAAGCGTTACAATCCTATCAAGCATACTTGGGTGAGATTAAGAGTGTTCAGAGGGATGAAGCGGCGGCAGCTGATGACTTGTGCAAATACATTGAGTAGATTATCTTGACATTCCTGGGGATTAGACAGGCGTGCAGAGCATGCAAGTTGGTCAACCGATCAAATCCCCACCGTCCACTAATGTTTGGCATCATCAGATTGGTGATGCCCGATTGGGGATAGCTTGTGGGGATTGGGGATAGCTTGGATTGTTCATTCTGATTGGTACTATACTCAGTATATGTGATTTAGATATAATATGCGTATATTCGTGGGAATTAGTAACGCCGGAAAGAGAAGACAGTGAGGAGTTGTACCCCTTGACAGAGATGTGGTTGGTAATCTTCGTATATATCAACAATAACAAAAGAGTCACGAAGCCAATATTCATATCAATATCAACATAAGAACACACTACATATTCCAGACAATATAAAACTCATCATCAACAACATATACAATCAATTGGTAAACTGACAGACATATAACATAACACATCCATGGTCCATCATATAACATACGGCAACAAAATATGAACATATGAACCAACTTATCCATCAAAACAAAACACTATTCCGGCAACAAAAGATAATACGACAAAAAGGTTTGCTATTATTCAGTTTTTGATATGTCATACAACAAATCAATTATCCGCTGATACCATGCAGAAGCCATTATAGGAGACTGCTGGGGGAATATAGCACTATCAGCTTGACGATGACGATAAAGGATAGTCTTACACCCGAAGGCTTGGCGTGGTTTCCTAGGCCGACGCTCAGGAGGACTGTGCTCTAGACTTTCTTAACCCAACGAGATGACCTTCAAGATGTGTCCTACATCCGGATGAGGTTTGAATTCGTCCCAGGAATATAGATTTGGATTAGGGATTGAGTTGTGGGGGGTATAGGGGTATGAAAACAGAAGCCAACAAAACAGAAGCCAACAAAAGAAGCCAACAACACAGAAGCCACAACAAAACGATCAAAACAGAAGCCAACAACATAATCCAACAACAAAAAAGAAAGTCCAACAAGTATACTACTATAACTACCAATTGATGATGATATCTACTATAACTACCGATTGATAATGATGTCTACTATAACTACCAATTGATGATGATGTTGATTATTATTATAGATGACCTATTATGGGGGATGTGTGGAGAGAGATGATATAGACAAATATGAGGAGTTAGGCAACCTTTCCAAACTGTGATCAGCAGTCTGGGTAGGGACGAGCAAGTCAATCAAAAGCAAGCAAAGGGTTGCGGCAGGAGTTGTACGTGCTCCAAAGCCATTTGAATATGATAGGATGTGATGATATAGACAGCTTCCAACGTCGTTCAAGATTGATGCAGTGACCGGACATATGATATGATATAGTGGAGACTTGAATCCAACGAGCCACACCGAAGAATGAAGCCTGGGTAGAATGTATACAGATAGCCTCGGAGATCGTCTTGAAGGTATACTACCGATAAGGATACTCGTATATAAAGCTTGTTGACCACTGCAATACATGAACGGGCACGGTGAATAGTTGATGAGATGCCCGGATCGAACTGCTTGTATATATGCCAGGGTGGATACTGATCAGATGCATATGTTTCGATATTGTTCAGCCTCGGTGATGTAACTTGGCCACCACGCTTGAGTCTTCGTCGTGGATTTGATTTAAAGAGGATATCAAACATACTCCGACCTTGAGAGTACGGGCCAAACTCCTTCCAATACCAACGAGGCACGAGAAGTATACCGAAGAGAGGCGATTGGATGCGGTATAGACAGCCTCTAACATCGTTTGAGAGTGATACAGCAACCGTGCGGGCAAGGACATATGATATGATAATGGAGACTTGAATCCGACGAGCCATGCCAAAGATGAAAGTTTGGATGGAATCCATACGGCCACGGACAGCCTTGGAGATTGTCTCAACAACCGAGAGTGTAATGGTATATGATATGGCAACGAAGACATATGTTCGACGAGCCAAGCCCAAGATAGGAGCCCAAATGAAGAATAGACAGCCTCGAACAGCCTGGGAGATTGACTCAACAACCAAGAAGGCAATGGTATATGATAAGGCAAGGATGACATAAGTCCGACGAGCCATGCCAAAGATAGATGCTTGGATGTGGTATAGATACGATACTCGGATCAGACGAATCATGCCGATCATATCCTCATAGATGGATTCAGCGACTGATAGGACGAGGACATATGGTATGATAGCTGAGACTTGAACTAGACGAGCCAAGGTGAATGGCAATCGTATCAGCTTGAGAAGTAATGCTTGACCCGTATCGAGGAGGCCTTGAAAGATGGCTTTGAAAGTTGTTGCAGCCTTGCATCGCTTGTGTCGTGTTTGAGGGTTGGACTTGAACATAATATCAAAGACGCTTCTTCCGTGTGAGTAAGGACCGTAAACACGCCAAATGAAACGAATTAGATTCAATAATGAGTCAATCGGCAAGAGCAGGATTCGAATTAGATTGGTAGTTGTGTCCACTCCACATTGCAAGAAGGAGATGATCGTCGTCATTAAGACGGCGGCTCGTTTGTATATCGAAGTATCAATAATGGATCGAGTAGTAAGGGAGGCACGTCCAAGGAATGTCGTCGATTTGAGGCAACTCATGACACCAACGAGCAAAACCCAACAATGAACAGCCGACAACCAAATGATAATCAATGCAAAGAAGACGGCAGTAATACTTGTCAAGGTGATAGTTGAGACAATAGAGGCATCGAGGGTATCGTGTCCAATGGCTGGGAGTAGTTCTTTAGAATCAGGTTGATCAAGTTCATTCTCAAGGGACGACGCATCTAAAGAAGTATCAACGTCATCCTTAACAATCGACATGGTCATCTCAGTATCAAGACTCGGGGTTGTATGGGTAAAGAATTGATCAGGCATGTAAAGAGGCATCAACGACTGCTCGATATGGGTGTTACTTGAATTGGTAATCAATGCTGTCGAATCATTTGTCTTGTTAACGATAGTAGAAGCTTGGAGGGTAGTCTTCTCCTCCTCATCGAATGCTGACGAGAAAGACCCTACCGAATGATCAAGCATGAGAGAGACGGATTCATTCTTCATTGGTACCTCTTCACTCTCGATGATAGTTTCAATCGTTAAGGACTCTTCTTCAATCAAGGACTCCTCTTCAATTGAAGTGGCAATGTTGATAGACTCGTCATGAACGGGGGCGGCACTTTCCTGATCCTGATCAACACCGAGAAGCGAAGCCATTGAGTCGAAGGTGTTTTCATAACCTTTTCGGCACCAAGATATCTGGTCCCGTCTTCGGTAGTGTTTACTGCAAGCATCGAACGAAGTTAACGTAATCTTTTCTTCCTCACATGTTGGAAGACACGTCTTACGAAGAGATAGACTCCTACCCTTGAGGCAATGATGATAGTTCATGGAAGCGGAAGCAGGAGAAGATTGGAGAGCTGACTTACACATTTGAGCACGTGTCAAAGTTTGAGGAATGTCGTTGCTGCAAAGATTCTTGCATTCTCCACGAGATGTTGCCGAACAAAGTCCGACAAGAAGGGCAAGGAAGCCAATAATAATGGATTTGAGATGAATTTTCATTTAGTAAATGATGGGGAAGCGTATAGCTTGGGGATGTAATTGGTAATTGATATTAACAATTGGGTACTTCTTGAAGTCAATAGATGAAATCAAAAAGTGAGACGATTAGTTAGATTAGTACACAATGTTCAAACGGATAAACAGTATAGAATAGTTGGTGAACAGTAACAAAACATTACATATTATGTCGATTTCAAATTATATGCCAACTGTCATACTTTATAGCAACGGTTATTCAAATTTAAATTTGTTACCCATGTTACACGGTCAATAATGATAAGAAACTATAATATATCACATTAACCTATCATATATACTCATGCCAAATGACATAAGAAGTAAGTGTAGCCCTGTTTAGTTTTAGTAATGAATAGTAATGTCGACTCATCCAGGAAGGCGGAGCGATAATACCCCCCGTGGGACTAAGATCATGAAATGGATACACTAATCTAAATTATATAGTCATATCTGCAAAGGTGGCAACATCTTATCATCAATGCAAGATGACAAGAGGTGATACTCGAATCTATTACAGGCAATCACAATGAACTTAATAAAAGTGACACATGATGTGAGCAAAATATAATCTAAAAACAGAGGTATCTTTGTCCATTTGCATACATACGCTTGTCCCTAGTTAGGTAGATGTGCAATCATCAATACCATTGATAAATATTGAAGAGAAAAGATGTTTCTTCTATCTGTCACAGGAACTATCATATAATAGTTTGCAGTAGCGTACCATTCTTCTTCTCTAATGCCATGCATACCTAAAATTACTAAATTTGAGAGAAGAGGATACTTAAACTCGGACGTGATGCAATTAGATCAGGTACCCATGTGATTGATTAACTAGCACGAGATGTTTCTTATTGGATACTTCCAATTAATAATGGTGTAATGTAGATGCTCTGATCATCATATCTACTCAGGTAATATCTCTACTTCAGAGCTATCTTCAATAAAACAAACAAACAAACTTAAGCACCCGATACCTCGTATACTTGATAGAACGCTCAAGATGTGAATCGTAACCTTACAGCTGATACTACTGCTTTTCATATCAGATGATGTATGTCTACTTGTGTCCCGTCCCTTCTCTACCCAGGGCAAAGGCCTTTGTACATATCTTGTGATCAATCATCATCTCACCACTTCTTTACTTCATACTCATACTATACTTCCCACACACACTATCTACATAATATATACACAGTTAGCTCATCATACATCATTCTTTCTATACTATTACATACTCGATACTACTTGTTTTCTATCTCTTTTGACGAAAAACTCTTCTTTGCTGTGCTAACTCTATTGAATAGTCGTCTAGATAGTGCGGTTGTCCATGAGCTACTCTTGCCATGAACTGTACTCTTGTTTAAATCATTGGCTAATGAATTTGCAAAGTTTAGTAATACCTCATCGTTCGTATCATCATCGAATTGATATACCTTTACTTGACTTATGTCGTCGATTTTGGCATCATCGTCGTTGTTGTTGTGGTTTGTTGGTAGAACTACTAATCTGCAGCCGATGTGATTCTCTGCTGTCGTCGTCATCCTATATCATTATCATATCAATATCAAAACCATACATTGCAATACGCTACCCGTACTTATTGCCTTGATTCTATTGCTCAACAGAACAATGTTCTGTCTCCTTGCTCTCGGCTAAAATGAGATAGGCTATGCAGTTAGTACTGAGCTCAAAATGAGAGTATTTCGTGGTATTCAATTTGTAATCTCACAAACTGCCCCTAACGAACAAACACAACTCTCTTATTCATAGCAGCAATACGCCATGGTACGCCGTCTGCTATCCTTAATAGTAATATCTGCAGCCGCTATATCGGTAGGATCAGCTGCTGTTGCAACTGAGAATGTGGTGGAGTCTACAAACATTCACACAAATAAAGATGAGCATAAAAAAGCACAAGATGTGTGATCGACGATATTGACAAGTCTTTGACCAAAGCTGAACCTAAAGAGAAGCTCAAGAATGTAGAATCAGAATCCAAAGAAGTTGACGATGATACCGCTACTTCTATATCGACAGCAGAGTCGCCATGGACCAGGTTTGACATCCCCAGTTTTTTGATGAAAACAAAAGACTTTTACAAAATTAATAAATCGAGTATCAATGATGGCAAATGGTCAACAATAGCTAATGCACAAGTATGTAGTAAGTTTGGTACATCATCAGTCCATATTACATTATCAAAAAAAGAGGAGAAGAATCGTAGTAGTTTAATGATCAATTATAGAAGTGATGTATTTGATGATACTACCTCAACCTCGGGTGATTATTGGTATCTTACCATAGTCGATGGAGATGTTGAAACGAAAGTGGCAGTATCAGTGGGTAAACGACATAGTTACAAATTACAAAAGATTGTAGTAAATGGGGAAAATGTATCATTATTAACCTTCCGTGGTGTGGTAGGTGATGGAGGAGGCATCAGTTCATCAACGAAAAGTTTATTAAGAGATGGATTAAAGGAGGCTAGTGATATGAACATCTTCTCGACATTGCCGGGGGATGGTAAGATGGGTGATATGTATGATAATTTTGTGAATGATTTAACACATGAGGATACTAGCAGTAGTGTTGGTAGTAGTAGTAGTGAAGGAGAAGGAGTATCTACTAGGAACACCACTGATAAGAAGGTAACGTCTGTGAAAAGAGAGTTTAGAATCCGATGAGCAATAAGTATACGTATCATATAAAGAAGACATATGATTGATGTATACTTTTCATAAGGAATAGATAGATGTCAATTGTACACATGTTAGGTTATGTATCTAACTCTATTGTTGTAACTATTATATCAATGTCCCCCTCGAGGTGGTTTCCATACAAATCCAATATCCTCAAGACTCCTAATCTGCTCAGGCGAAAGCTTACCCTTCTTGTATGCTTTGCGCTGAGTACTCACCCACTCCCCCAACTGTGGATTGGCTTTGCACCGGTGAGGAACTTTGCAATCTCCCTTCGCTTGCCTGTATTGTTTGAGCTCCTCAAGTCTTTTGTCCCAAACCACACTGCGTTCTTGCTTCTGTAATACCCATACAAATCCAATACCCTCAAGACTTCTAATCTGCTCAGCCGAGAGCTTATTCTTCCTGTATGCAGTGCGCTGATTCTTTACCCAAGTTGCCAATTGTGAATTGCCTTTGCACTTCCTCGGAACTCGGCAGTGTCTATTTTGCTCTTTGTATTCCACGAGCTGCTGAAATCTTTCATCCCAACTCATACGACACATCATTGGCTCATCTTCCACTTCCAACTTTTTAGCACTTTCCAATGTCTCCAATTTAGCGAAATACTTCTGAGCATGAGTTCGTACCTGTTCGTTTGTCCTCGTCCCAACTACAGCTGCGATCTTCTTCCACTTCCTACCGTGTTGTTCTAATCCCTGGAGGAATAACTTATGCTCAGCCTCACTCCATGTACCTGATATCTCTTTCGTACTACCACTTGTAGAAGTGGACACCATAGAAGTGGTAGTGATGGTAGCACTAGTACGGCTCAAGGCAGATTCACCCACTTTGATGAGAACCTTATGTGCAGTAGGCATGATTATTAAACAATATATGCTAATGTGTAATTATAATTTCAATACTTTAATGGTATTGTTTTGTTGTTTTATATTGCAGCAAAACTTTATAAATCGCTGGACTGGTGGTGAGATGCACTCTATTTTTTTGTAGTAACTGCACAATGGTAAATCTGCTATCAATATACGTCGATAATAAACCGCTACTGCAATGGTTTCATTATCATCATAACATTATGTCACTCTAGGTATACTTGAGTTTATATTTATATGTTTTCAGTATTTCTCCCACCACACTCGGCGACGATACACGTAGCAACAATAACAATTATTAATTAACGCCCACTAATTGAATGGTTAAATAGGCGCATGCGGCGTGTATTAGAGTGTAAGAAGGTATTACTCGACTTTATCTCAACAAATTAATGTATGAAAAGTAAAGATGGAACTTGTACATACAGTGAAGTTTCATCCAATGACCTGCGACATGACATGATATGCGCAATTTATTGGGGTAGTGACTACAGTGAATAATATTGAACCTAAAATGAGCATATGTAGAGCAAAAACGGTGATTTTGTTCGTAGAAGCGTCTTGCGAAGGAAAATAGCCTCAAAAAAATAACAACTAACTACTACGATAGGTAGCCCTTCTTTTCAATACAATGGTGGCTCTATTAATACAATAACGGCGGCAGTATTACCCTAAATAGAATAATAATTAATATATCAATTAGTATTGACGTCGGCGGCGTTACAATTATACAATACACAAGAGGATACCCAACACTCAACAAAAAAAGATGACCTTCTTCTTTTTCTTACTCATCATCTCTTTACTACTAAACAATAATATAATAATACCAACATGCCACGCTTTAACACAAGAAGAAGAACGTGAATTAGCAGGACCATCAATAGAAATGTATTGCGGTACCTCATGGCCAAATGCCGCTAACGCCTGTCTACAAGGTTGTCCAGGAGGCACAAACGATGAATGTCAAATAAATTTAGGTCCTGATTATGAATGTCATTTCTTCACGGGTTGTTCTGCAAAAGTTGATCCAATCGAAGACGAAGACGATATAGAAGACGAAGATAATTCTTCCAATTCAGCAACATCGAATAATCGCTGTGGTAAAACCTGGCTCCATGCAATGTTAAGTTGTACACAAGAATGTCCCCTCGGTAACGAATGCACAATAGGTGGAGAACGATGCTTCGCGGCAACCAACTGTGATAAACCATTAGTAGAATTAATGGCAGATATATTAACTACAATGCGTGGTCCAGATCAATTAATGGAACCTGCCGATACGGCTATCTTAGAATCAACAATTAATGATATTATGCAAGAAGTTGCTGGTGAGGATGGTGTTTCGTTAAGAGAAACTGTAGTGGGTGATCAACAATTAGTATCATCACGTAAATTACAACAACGGTATGATCATCGTGTATTAATGGGACATGATTCCTACCTTGGAATAGATTTAAAAGTATCAAATATTACACAACGAATGTTACCCAGTGGTTCTTCAGCAATTGATGTTAGTATGGTAGTCACGGGTGATTATCGTCCCCCGCCATACTTGGATTTAGATGTTATTGCCGAGGATTCAATTAATCGACAAGGTGCAAAAGTTGTTAGTACATTACGTGAACGTGGAGAAAGGGCTGGACGTGAATTCTTTTCAAGAGTGGAAGGGATTGAGGCTGTACGTAAGACGGAATTAACTAAACGACCATCTAAAAGTCCTATAAGGACACCGACGGCTAGTCCAATGGGTGAACCGACAAGCATTCCTAGTTCTATGCCGACTGATAGTCCTACATGTAAGTTTATATTGTTATTGTGGGATTGTTGAGAGGTGGTGAGGCATGGGTGGGATTTTGTTTTTGGGGATGGGGATTGAGGGGGATTTATTGTTTAGGGATTTGTTTTATTGGGTGGAGAGGTTGTTGAGAGAAGTTTGAGGGATTATTTGGGATTTATTATCGGGATGGGGATTGAGGGGGATTTATTGTTTTGGGTGGTGGTAATTGTTGGGGTTATGTTTGTATTTGTTATAGTTATTGTGGGGATTAAGCATTGGTTTATTGTTTTGCAATTGGTTGGGATAGTGGAGATTGGGATTATTCAGGATTCTTTGTTAAGTTATTGGGCATGTTTGTATTAATAAATACTATCATCTAACTCACCCTTTCCCAACTTCTCCTTAAACCCCCAATCCACCCCATAATTAAAACACCACCACAGCCGTACCATCCACTGAACCCTCAAGACAACTCGAGAATGTAATCATGACAGGATCACGTGCAGATTTACAACTTGGTGCCGAGTCTACATCATCCTATGGATATATATTTAATATCCGTACCAAGCCAGATGCACCCGTAATTGCCATGACAGGATTTGATTTCTATACCGAAACAACCGATATGGTTAATTATGAGGTGTGGTCACGTCTGGGTAGTTTTAAGGAACACAAGGGAACGTATGACGGGTGGGACCTAATTGCGTTTGGAAGTGTGAAAGGACGTGGTATTGGACGATATACTGCCATTCCCGAAGAAACATTTACACCCGTTAGTATTCCCGGTGGTGGCGAATCAAGAGCATTCTACTTAACATTGGATACTATTAACTTGGTATACAAGTATGGTACCAAGGGTGAACCCTCGGATACGAAGTATCATCATGATTCACCGGATATTGAAATTTGGGAAGGTGAAGGTGTATTGTTTTATCCCTTTCCAGATCCCTCCGAGGCATACTTTTATCGTGCCCCTCGTCAATATTTGGGTGCCATTTATTATGATCGATTGTGGTGTAAACCATATTCTTTGTATGGTGATCTAGACAAGTTGGATGAAATGAAATGTCCTCGAGTACCCACCCAGAGCCCAACGTTGACGCCACCTACAATGGCACCCATTACTGAGCTACCGACAGTAAGTCCAGTTGAATCAACACCAGAACCCACGGATAATCCCACTGTTACTCCGGGCACGCCAACGCATGCCCCATACATTGTAAGTAGTTGTTTTTTCGATCACGTGATGTGTGTAGATTTACGATTAATATTATGATGTCCCTTCTCACCCTTTATCCCTTTCCTTCCCATCCTTAAAAACAACAATAATTACAGGGACAAACACCCGAGCCAATCAACCCCACAGAAGATCCAACATTATCCCCGACGGTATCATCAAGGCCAACTCCGGTACCAACCACGGCAGGTCCAACAATATCTCCCGTCGTGCCCATGCGGGCCAATATCGTTACCACCTTGCGGAATGTCCCACAACGTAACATGACACCAAGAGAACTTGAAAAGTATATTGATATCCTAACCACATTCTTAAGGAGACACACGGACAGTTCTATGGTCTTGGCCGGCATTGATTATTGGCACCAAGAGCTTGCATTAGTGGATGCCAAGGAGGGGACCGTCGTTGAGGTTGCCAAGGAGGGGATGAAAACACGAGGTGCCAATACTAGATACTTGGCCGAAGAAGAAGGCGAAGGAGTGGAGGGTCATGAAGAAGACGAGATTAAGGGTTTGTGGAGAGAAGAAGACTTACCCACGGGATGGGTGAAGAAACCCGAGGTTGTTCCCCAAGTAGATGCTATGGAGATTACTCTCATCCTACTCGTCTCATTTGCTAATCTGCCCGAGGAGGTACTGGGAAGTCTAGCTAATGTGGCAATTGAGGAGAATGAACAAGAGTTGCTTGATCTATTGAAAGAACAGCGTGCCTTTTACACCTTCTTCAAACGAGTAGATGGTGTATCTAGTATTTCAATTGACAAGGTAACGCCTCCGCCGACACCCGATCCTACCACGGCAGCACATTACGAAGCAATCCTAGCCGCACAGGAGGCTCAAATCCTCGAAGAAGAAAGTGTTGAGGAGTCTGGAATGGGATTTGCCGTCTTTATTGGACTAGGAATTGGTTTTCTTTGGTGCTGCCTAACTGCTATATCTGTTGCATACCTCATGTCGGCAAGAGGTGAAATGGAGGAGCAGCGGGACATGGAGAACCTCCTAAAAGCTGAGAAGGCTGATCCATTGAAAGACAACCCCGAAGGTAGTACTGATTCAGATGATGTGAATGATGAGAATGATAATAATACCAAGAACAGAAGGAGTTTACGGCGAGGCAGCACAGTGCCGATGGGTGATTCAGATGACAAAGATATGTACATTAAACGAGTCGATAGTGACGAGACAGATGACCCGTTTGATCAGACTAAGAATACAAGGCTTGCTCCCAAGACCCGAGTCGAACTATCCAAGTCTCAAATGGCCAACAAGTCTAGTATTAGAAGATCGTCCGAGACGTCTGGCAGATCTGACCCAGATCTGGAGGAGATTGATGAAGAGAAGGAAATGTCAAAGATTGCATCATCTTACAATCCAACTAGTACAAGACGTCAATCAAGGAAGGATCAAGGTGCAAAAGCAACGGCTCGATCTGCGGTTGTTACAGGAGTTGCTGTAGCTGATGCCGATGATAATCAAGAAGCCACTCGTCGTCATTCGACTGGTGATGCTGCAAGAAGGTCCGAGCAACGAGCAAGAGCCAAATCAATGATTCAACAGAGTGGAGATGGTGGCCACCGTCGTTCTGGCACCCATCGTGGTTCTGCTGTTGGTAGGGCTAGTATGCGGACCTCCACTATCAGAGCTTCTACATCCTCTGCCGAATCACCACGAACTCCTCCTCGAGCAGCACATCGAGCCTCTGTTCGTGGTTCAGGAAACCGAGGTTCCGCTAATAGAGCAAGTATGAGAGCATCTGGTACCTCGACCACAAGGAGGGAGAGTGATACCATGAGAGATTCTGGGAACTTGGGAGCTAGTGATAACAAGGCTAGTATTGGATATAGACCCAAGTCCTCTTCAAGAACACGGCCAACAAGTAGAGAAGAAGGAGGAGATTTACGAAATTCAGACTCAAATGTACGAAGAAAAGAAAGGCGTAGTTCATCAAAGCAGAGAGTTAGCCAATCGATGATCGGTTAATGAATGAATAGGAGCACTGCTTTGTTCTGTATAGTTAGATATAAGTGTATTAGTAGTTTGTGTCGTAAGAATTACTCTCTTTACATTAAACATAATACCTATTCAATTCTTAAATCTATCTTCTACAACACACCAGAATCTTTTTAGGATAGCAGTTATCCCTCCTCATCCCCAAAGAACAACTATTCTCACCCACTAAAAGAAAGCCTCAAACTAAACACACACTACACCCGACCCTAACTTTCTACACTCACGCTTCTTCCCCTCCATCTAACACACTTAATCTTCCTTTTCACTACTTCTTCGACTACCCCCATCTTCACTACCCTCAACAGTAGACATGGTACGAATCCCTGCCACTGCAGCTAAGATCTCATCCTTATTTAATTGAATTAACGACTCCTTTAATGTAGTAGTAGATGCCCGCCTGTACATTTCCTTCCGTACGCTTGATTTAACACTACCAAGTAAATTAGCCTGAGATTCACGTAATCCAGAACTACCAATGTAACTATTTCTACTCCACTTATCAAACTTGGATGCACCAAGTGCATCACGACGAACTTGTCGAGGTGGCATTAGATCATGTCGTTCTTTAATAGCCGAGGAATAACCAAAGACTGTAAAGTCCATCTTGTACATTTCGTAACATAAATCCATTGTTTCTTGATCATAGAAGTCGTACCACTTTAATCCAGTCTTTCTAGAGTTGGTATGTGGCATTCCTAACAAGGCATCTCGAACAATATCTGGCAAGTCACTCACACTATTATCCATTTTTGCAGCCTCCTCGGCACCCTCCTTCGTTTTTAATAACTTTAATTCCTCTTGCTTGACAATACTTTGTACCAATTGCTTACCATTAAAATGTGTATATTCAAACATTGGCAAATAATGACAAGGCGTATACCAATCTTCCTTCTCATCACGTTCTAAATAGTGACGCATCCCCTTCTTCCAACGACGCATAAATGCTGAAAAGCTCTCACCTTCTCCAAAACGATTATACCCGTAAATTGAAACCATTCGTGAGTATGGATTCCTCACAATTGCCAAACTACACATATTATCCATCTGTTCAGTCGAAACATATCCATACCCAAGTAACTTCGGTGCAGTTAAATGCATAATATAACCATGTTTATTAGTACCCGTACACCAATCTAATGCCTCACATACTCTGAATATACCATAGTGTACAAACCACAAGTACCACCGATGGACAGGTGTGATACGTCCAATGACTGGTGCGGTACATATAATAGTTGTAAAGAATGAAACAAATATTGATAGAATTGCCAACCAACCATTACAAGTAATACCAAATAATGATAATGGTACCAATTCCACATTCATATATGACAATATCAAACTAAATATCAATAACAATCCACAAACTACATTCTCTTTAGTCTTTATTGGAAAATTCGCTTTCTCCAATTGACCATAACGCATAAAGAAGTATTTCATGGCATTCGACTTGATGAAGCCACGACTTTGTATGACTTTTTGGGGTACATTAAAATGTTGCATTAGTGACGTACCGCCGCAGCGGGGGACGTGTACGAAGAATAAATGTTGAGAGAGTGGTATTTCATTGTTGGGTGTTGATTTTATTAACCACGGCATTGTTTGATATCGAGAAGGACTAGAAGAAGACTCACTAAGATGAAAAAAGGTAATGATGCCTTGGGTGGATCTTTGCTACTATCTAGCCACTATTGTAAATGGATATGAGATTGGAAATTGGAAGGGCAAGCAATGCAATTTGTCGAAATTTTTGGTCAAAAGATACGGTATCCTTTTTTATGTTATGGATCGCTGGTGCGACCCAGATTGCTTCGCAATCATTGCTGGTAAGGCTCGACCGCAGGCAGTTTTCATAGTCAACCGTGTTTTGTGTGGTCCTTAACGGTGGCTTTGCAATAGAGAAAATTAAGAGACAAGATACTGCCTGACTTAAGTATTCTACTTTACAATGCACCACGAATGTTCTATCTCTTCTTTCTTGCCTTCTTTCTTGGAGTACTCTTCTTCTTGGACGAGGCAAGCTTCCTCTTTCCATTAAGTCCAGCATTTGTCCTTGCTAAATTGCAGTTCCATAGTGACTTAAATTAGAATAAAGCTAATCTATTTTTTGATAGCATTGCATCTATACTTTTTTGTAACTGCTGGGCTTGATATTGTAATGCTAATAGATCTACTCTGAAGCGTTTATCTATCTCTTCTTTGCATCGCTGGTTCAATAAACAATCATTTACCTCTTCTTTTGATTTTTTGTTCATATCTATTGCAATATTCCTGTATATAGCCTTGTGATCCTCCGTCATATCTTTCCAACCTTGTAGAACCATTGATCTGAAATGTTCAAATGTTTCTACTTTCTTTTCCTCTCCTGACTTGGGATCTATATAGTATGCATTATGATTTTTAATAGCTTTCCTCCTATGCTGCCTCTTCTTATCAAATGATTTGTGTACATTAATATATTCGATGAACTCATTCATGTTGGTAAACTCATTTTCTCTATTGAATATCTCTATCGACCTTCTTTTAGTGTACACATTCCATGCATTCAAGCGTAATGGTCGGTGATGCTTCATCCTAAATATCTAGCTCTGTGCATATGTGATGTTAGTACTCTCTAGTTGTTAATAATGAGCAGTTCATTGAAAAAGTTATGCCAAATTGTCGAAATTTTTAGTCAAAAAGATACGGTATCCTTATAAGTTGTTACAGCATGATGTTGCTAGCTATCCTAACGTCATTGAAGTTGTTCTGTATTTGCATCAAACCATAGTGGATATACCATTAGTCAGTAGATAGACATAGTAGTTATTACTACGACGAAATATAGTAGTGCATCATCTCGCCGTCCAGCGATAACAATCCAATTTATAAAGTTTTACTGCAATACACAATTATTTATATAATTAAATCAGAATATATCGCTTTAATAATCATGCCTACTGCACATAAGGTTCTCGTCAGAGCGGGTGAATCTGCCCTGGGCCGTACTAGTAGTGCTACCGCCACTGCCACTGCTGTGGTGTCCACTTCTGCAAGTGACGGTAGATGGAGTGAATATGAGCATAAGTTATTCCTCCAAGGATTAGAACAACATGGTAAGAAGTGGGAGAAGATCGCAGCTGTAGTTGAGACGAGGACAGAAAGGCAGATAAAAAGTCATGCTCAGAAGTATTTTGCTAAATTGGAGGGATTGCAAACTAAAGAGATGGATGAATTGATGACGTTTGGTGTGGGTTGGGATGAAAGATTTCAGCAGCTCGTGGAATTTAAAGAGCAAAATGGACACTGCCGAGTTCCAAAGAAGTACGAAGCCAA